>Ga0181612_111373_pt1 | contig 10071 bp, 5 predicted proteins | sample HoacroProtozoa21_FD_119630 | JGI IMG/M metagenome (GOLD analysis project Ga0181612, IMG submission 119630) | Hoatzin crop microbial communities from Cojedes, Venezuel. Combined Assembly of Gp0051906, Gp0051904, Gp0051908
GGTGTATCTACCACACCTCCCATTTTGGTGTCGTCAGCAAACTTGCTGAGGGTACATTCTAATTCTTCATCCAGGTCGTTGATGAAGAAGTTAAACAAGACTGGGCCCAGTACTGACCCCTGAGGGACACCACTTGTCACCAGCCTCCAACTAGACTCAGCGCCGCTTAATTAATTCCTTAATTTGTTTAGAAAAGATCTCTTCCACTTCTCACCCTGATTGTGCAGTCTGTAACAAACTCCCTGGATCATGATCCACAAGATCTCAACCAGCTTTTTGTCCCTTCTGTATGACGCCATCTGTCCATCCATGGGGACGGATTCCCTGATGAATTTGGTTGCTAAAACGCAGCGAGTTTCTTCAGGGCATGTGCAAACCACACATATACACAGATTTATAACTACTTTAGAAAAGACTTCCTGGATTTGCATAAAAAAAGAGCAAAAGGCAAATCCTTGTCACATTGCTCCTGCCGCCAGTCAGCACCGAGCAATGGTAGCAGGGATGGATCACTGGGACACTTGAAACAAAAGAGCACCCACCATAACTTTTTGACACTGATTAAGGCTCATTTTCCCCAGTGCAATGTCAGAAACGGCTAAATTGTTTGTGTTGTAGTTTTCCTAAGAAAATTCAGCCAGAGGCAGAAATTAGGTGCTAGAAATATTCAAATAACTATTTTGCAGCTGGAATTTCTAACAGGAAGTGCCAAGATGCTTCAATGGTTGGTAACACTGTCCACCCTGTCTCTGGGTAAAAGCTATAAACAAAATACCTAAGAAAGAAACTTCAATCTGCCTACAAGGGACATCTTTTCACCATACCTTGAATGTTACCCTGAATGAAGACAGTCTGTACTTCCATCAAAAGTGCCTTTTATCTTCCAAAGACAAAACACAGCATACAAATATATCCTCTGTTCTGCTTCCAAAAGCAGAAAAACGTAAAAACCAACTTCATAAATGAGCAAATACTCAATATAAGTTCACAGGCTTAAGTTTTGAGCTCATTGTTTTATATCCAAGTGAATTCATTGAAGATGCGCAGTTTTGATAATTTCCTGTTAAGCTCTCCGGGCTGGCAGAGACGGCTAGCTTAAAGGAAGACTAGAGTATGAGTAAACATCAACCAGTACTTATGTCAATCCCAAAACAAAAAAGGAAACTTTGTGAGTTTTGTGGAGCCCTGCCATCAGGAAGGTCTTTGGTATGAGTATCATAATGGATTTATGAGTTTTGGTTCAAAAGAAGTGCAAACCTTGCTTTCTATTTATTGGTCGTGCTTTCTCGGTTATCTCTTCTAACTTAAGGCTGTGATTAACTTTAATGTGTCTATGAACACCAGATCATAGGCTTACTTATCCAGTACTGCTGGGAAGCTGAAATATTTTAATGACAGTCTAGAAATGAGAGAAACATTAAAGGAACAAAAAATATGAAGGTCCCAATAAGATAACATTACCTAAAAGCCACCTGCTGAGATGCCCACCTCAAATACCCATTCAAAGACAGGGGTGGACCTTAAACATCAGTGTTGCTAAGTAGTCCATCAGCTATTGACTATCTTTTGTGTCATGAATGCGACGTGAACTGAATGACCAAAACTCTGGATCACTGGCACATGATTACTAGAGACAATTACTTGCTTTTGAAGATACAACCCAATTATCACATCACTTGATTTTTCAGATCTTATCCAAGCAACAATCTATAACTTTAAAGAGTTTTTGTGAGAAATTAAAAAAGTAGCATGGCTCCATCCATGGATAGATCTTTCCAAGCCTCCTGGAACATGTATTCCTGATGCACTGCAGCAAAACACAGACTATATTCACAAGTGTTACTTTAATAGCCCCAGGAGTCAGTTTTATCTGCAAAACAGTTTAAAAAAAGCTAAAAGTGCTAATGCCAGTAGGAAAAAAGTATTTTGTGTCTTGAAAATAATACAAAGATAATAATATCAATATTATTTAACAGATTTTTTTTTTTTTTAATTTGTAGTATATCTTGTAGTTTTAGGCAGCCTGATGGTATCTCCCAGTGTGTGAGGCAGGACTTCCTCCTCCTGCAGCCTTCTGCTACAAAGCTGATTTAGAGGTATGTGCTGGAGCCAAGTGACTGTGGGAAACACAAGTTCTTAAGAAAATCAGCCTTCTTCTCAGGATAAAAATTAACTTATAAAAGTCCCTCCCCCAACATTGTAATCGTAATTTCAAATGTTTATGGGATATCTCCTTTTATGTTTTCCATTGATTGTGCTGATGTTAGCACAAGATGTAAAAGAATGTTGTGTTATTGCAAACAACTCTAATTTTGATGTATATAATTCATTTTTAATAAGAACAACTTCATATTTCCCCTCAGAAATGTATTTAGAAGAGCCTGTAATAAACTACATTCTGCAAAGCAAGGCTATTTATAGGCAAAAAAAGAAAAATCCAAGTGTGTTGTTTTCAAAGAAATTGCTTAAGCAGGTGCATACTAAAAAGCTGAGTTTGTGCACCAAAGGCCTATAGATTTTTACTGGTAATTCAGAAACTTGGTGTGCATGTAGGTGGGCTTAGAAGCAGCAAGTATACAATATTTCCATATCAAACAAATTTTGATACGAAAGATTGCTCTTGCAAAATGTACAAAAGCAACAACTTTTCCTATAAATAGAGATCCTGTCTTCAGAAAGACGTTTTCAAGATTACTTTTTAGAAAAGGAAGGTAGCAGACAAAGGATCTTCAAAGAGATGCGAACTCAAGCAGCTTAGCGTGGCATTTCAGTCCTGCCACTTTGAAAGCTGCCCCTGTATTTTCCAAAACTGAACATTCTGTTTCCAGCTCCAGAGTGCATGGTGGGAAATGTACTTCTTGGGTTTGCAGCTTCCACAGAGGCTGTAGGGTACAGTGGTTTATGCCATGCAATTATGTCCTTCCATTCTGACTCATACCAGCAATGAAAACTTTATTCTTTATCTTAAAAATCACTTTATGCTTAAATAATCAGGCATGGACCAGAGGTTTTAGGTTTGGGTGTTGATGCAGATAGAAAACAGATATTACTGCATATCTGCCTTAGATCCTGCCCATCAATACCCCTGCCCCTCAGAGCTCGTTAAGTGTGATCAGTGTGAAAAACGGAGGAAAACCATTGAGGAGAACTGTCCCTTCATGGCAAACCAATGCAACTCAGGCTGATGTGGTTTCACAGAATGGTAGAGGTTGGAAGGGGCCTCTGAGGATTGAGTTCAAGCCCCCTGCTGAAGCAAGGTCACCTACAGTAGGCTGCACAGGACCCTGTCCAGGTGGGTCTTGAATATCTCCAGAGAAGGAGAATCCACAACCTCTCTGGGCAGCCTGTTCCAGGGCTCTGTCACCTCAGAGTGAAGAAGTTCTTCCTCATGTTCAGACAGAACTTCCTAAGCTTACAGAATCACAGAATGAGGGTGCCTATGTTCAGCTTAAAGACAGCAGCACTGGGTGGCAGTTTAATTAGCTGGGAGAGCAGTTGGATGAAGGCTGAGGGCTACTGGGAATCAGACATGCGTTTGGCACCACAACTCAATGCCCCGGAAAGGCCTGCCCGTGCAGCGTGGGGCTGGCAGCACCAAACCTGCTCCCCGGCCCCCTCCCCAGCTTCCAGCTAATCTGGGCTCCCGGGCTGGCAGCTGCCGTGTTAGCTGATGAACTTTGCTCTTTCAAGCTAAAAACAAGCTCCCCATTCCTTGCATTTGCATACAATTATGCTATTCTTGAAATCTAGGCTGCCCTCATTCCGGCAGAGATTATCGGCCACCTGTTCGGCAGCCGTCCCCCACGGCCAGGGGAAGCTCATTAGCTAAGAGCCATTTCAGAGGACTGAAGAGACTTACTTTTATGCAACACATTTTCAACCTAGATCCTTAAAACTATTTAGGAAGTCGGCTCCTGTTTGAGTACAAGGGGAGTTGGTGGCCAAGGACACAAAGGGCCATGAGCAAGTCACCAGAGAGCTGGGTCCTGTTTCCAAAAGTATCTGCAAGCCATCACTTTGAAATACCGGTGCATTTATAAACTGTACCCAGTAATGAGATTTTTTTTTTTTTTTTTTTTTTTCCCCTTGAAAGGACCAGATCTTAATTCAGCCTCCAGTGAGAGTCTTGTTAGCCAGGTTTCATCTCATCGCCCTGCCGGGAGACCCGGAGCAGCCGCAGTCGCAAGCCGACCGTTCCCACCCTGTCACTGCCACACACGCGTTCACCAGCTCGGGCAGTGTAGGTATCCATTTTCTGAGTTACACCAGCACGGTGTGATGGGCTCCCTTGGCTTTCCCGAGTGCGCGATCGCACCTTCCCATCCCTTTGGAAGTCGGCTGCAGACAAGCACCGGCCGGCTGAAGGCTGGCAGCTCTGCAGCCGGAGGGCTCGCCGTGCGGGTCGTTTGGCCTTGCAAAGTCCCACTAGCACCTGCCTGAGCCGCCCTTAAGAAAGACTTTCTCGTTTTCCCCAGCTATTTCAGTGTTTTACAATAGTGAAAGAAAAAAAAATAATAAGCCTTGTATTAGCAGGTACTGCTAGCTGCTGACATTTTATTCGACAGACAGCAAGACATTCTTATAGTCGCTTCCAGTGCCAAGCATGCCTGTCAGACCTCTGAGCAGGAAAAAAATGAGAAAGTTTGTATTATTTGAGTCTGCTGCCTCTGTCCCTCGACCCTGGCCTCTGCTGTCGAGCTACGTGCCTCCCTCCCTGTAACGGAATTGGCTTCAACTGCATCCAGGCTTCATCCTCGCCCGGGAGGAGCGGAACAAGCCAGCTCGGGGGCTTAACCCGTCTGATGGCACGCTGTCCCTCAGCTCAGTGACCAAAGAACCCTTATCTTCGGCTCCACCTTTCTGCTCCTTCACTTCTTATTAATAACTCAGCAAACTACCAGCTTTCCTGTTTTAGGCAAACCCACAGTCATTTGCTAAAGCATTCTCAGGAGAGTTTCCCCGTTGTAAAAGAAAATATTTATATCTGCTGGTCTCTTAGTGCTCTGGATATGATCAACTCTTAAAGCAAGAATTAGCTGAAAGAGCTGATTTATTAAAATGGATAAACAAAAGCCCTGTGAAGCAAGTTAATTCAGTCTAAATAACGCATTAAACTCTGAAGAGCACACATCAGATCACAGTATATACATACATACACATATATATGTGTGTGTGTGTATATATATATACACACACACATATAATTCATACAATCAAATATGCCGCCCTCCGGACTGAGATCCCACATCAACATCACCCCCAGGAGAAAGCTGGCCCTGAGCCAGGCTGTGGGTATATTAGGCAATGTATATCTTAGCACACGCCCTGATGTTTAACAAACTCGGCTCAGTGATCCGCTCCTGCCCCAGCCGCAGCGATCGCATCAGCTGCCGGCCCTGCTTGTGCTCCGTGCCTCAGTCTCCCCATCTCCAAACTCCCACTGCAATGATGATTTTTACCAACAAGGAGCTTGAAAACCTTAGATGAGGGAGGCTGCCAAAATGGCTCTAATTTAAACCAGTGGCTCTGGCTCAGGGTTTGAGCCAGCTTTGTTGGCACTTGGGTGTGAGCATGCTCAGGCCCCCGCCCCAGCCATAGCTCATTTCCCATCGACACAACCCTTGCTTAGATCCTCACCGCTCAAAAGAGCTCGCTTCAGCTCTATACAAGTGTTTTTTTGTTTTTTATCTTCTTTTCCGTAAGTCGAGTTTTAATTGTCAATTATTTGCTCATGAGTACTCATTTACGGCTGATGTTGGAGCAGACTCAAGCAGTTTTTATTTTGGTACTTGGTTTAATTAGCTTTTTCAGAGGAGCGAGGCAGGGCAGAGATCCATTCTTGCTGCTCATCACATATTCATTATTTACATTTTCAGTATCCAAAGTTACTCGGCATAGAAAACAAATAAATGAAGGCTAAAACATGTACAAAGCATCTGGAGACGCTGCAATTCTGTAATTATTACCCCCTCATTCACAATGCACAAGAGCTCCACAGAACGCTTCTTGCAGAAGACATTACTATATCAGCCCGATGGAGGGTGTTTGCTGTCAGGCAGGATGCTTCCAGATGAGCATCCTCCTGCCCTGTCCGCCGGGGTCCGTTCTCACCTCGGCTCACCACCAAGAGCCAAAACCGTGAAAATTCTGCTCAGAGTTGGGAGGCAGCAGGCTGTTGGCGCAGGACAGTAAATACAGCTGGTCAGATTAGGGCTGCTGAATAATTTATGTGATGAGTCTTCAAACTAGTAAATCCCCCCAAGCCTGCTCCATCCTTCACCAGCTCATGCGGCTGGTGAGCAGTTTATGAATATTTAGGAAGTTTAACTAAATTCACAAAACCTTGTAAAAACAGTTTAAAAATGCTGAGTGGCTCTGCGTGCTGTTCACATGGCTACAGCAGAGGAAACAGGAGCTGGGGAGAGCTCTTGCAAAACCTTCACGGTTTGGGCCAAAATTTGCAAGATTTTGGGCCAGCAGCTGTGATGTCAGGGGAGGCCAGGCCCCGGTGCAGCAATGTCTGCCCTTGGTGAGCCCCTCTGGGGATGTCGGCGTGGCCCCAGCCCCGGGGGACTTCACTGGCAGCCTGGTAGGAAAAGGGAAAGGAAAAAGGAAAGGAAAAGGTAAAAAGGGAAAGGGAAAAGAGGAAAAGGAAAAAAGGGAAATGAAAAAGGGATAGGGAAAAAAGGAAAAGGAAAAATGGAACAGAAAAGAAGAAGGGGAAGGGGAAGGGGCAGAAGCTGGGTATGCAGCCTTGCGGTGGGCAGTTCCGCCCCCTGGGGTAGGGCCAGCGGGGCATCTCCTGCCGGATGCACTTGCCCCATTCCGCAGCCTCCTCTCCTGAAACAAGGGCTTCCAGCAGTTCCTTTTGGAATTCGCCATGATGGGAGTAAGCGTGCCTGCCCCTCTCCTGGCCCAGCTGTGGTGGGGGAGGGTTTTGCCCAGAGGAACCAAATCTTTTCATGTTTCTGAATGTAATCGTTTACAGCAAAAGATATAAGGAGAGGCAGCCAGTTTTGGATGCACAGAGAACTGGAGCAAACAAGCATCGCTCCCCATGGAGGCTTTATTGCAGCCCCAGAGATCGCTGCCTTTAATGCTCCTTGCTTGTTAACAGCCAAGCGAGCATCGGGAGAGCCTGTATGGGGAGGAAGAAAGGTGAAAATCTCCCAGTATCACTTTCATAATTTAGAGTTTCAAACTAATGTTGACGAGAGCATCATTATTGCTGAGCATCTGCTGGGCCCAGGGAGTAAAATTCCTTTTATTTGTCACAAGTGTCAGGATTTGCAAGTGCACATTTTCAAGTGCTTGTCTAGGTCCCTGTTTGTATGCAAATGATGCCGTAACATTTCTTAGACTGAAAGACCTGAATTTAGCTAGTATCAATCAAAGCATCAGTCAGCCTTGTCAGAAAAGAAATACTTTGATACTTTCAGGTCAAAACAACCCAAAAATATCACTAGAATATTGAGGCAGTTAAAAGACATGAAGAGTAAAGTAAAAATTGTTCAAAATCATTTTTCCTTTCATATGCAATGTAAATTTTTTTCAGAGCCGACAAAGTTTTAAAATCAAATAATTCCAGGCAATACTACAGTTCTCCGCAGCTGGGCAGTGAGCAGTATTGGATTCAATCACATGTACAGGAGGAGATTGGGATGTGGAATGAAATAAGCTAAGGAATGGGCAAAAACAATAGAAAATTCAGCAGAGGCTTGTGCCAAGGCTTGGCGGCAGCGAGCGAGGCTCCAAGACCAAACGCTGGCAGCGATGCTGCAGGCGCCAAGCGCTTGGGCACAGGTCCTCTCTCCAGAGAGAAAACCCTGCCGTCGTCCTGCTGCGTGCGGACTCCGGGGGTCTGAGGGTTTGTTCAGGGTAAAAATAAAAAGGGCTGTTGCCCACAGAAACACTTTTCCCTTGGTGTGGCCTGGGCCCATCTTTTGGCAAGACAACGAAAGCATCCTCCATGTGACTTGGGTTGGCTGGAAGTGGAAAACACGGGTTAGCCAGCCCAAAGCTGCTCGTGTGGAGCAAGCTTTCTCAGCAGTGGGATTTCTGCTTCCTAATGAAAATGATTTTTTAACAACCTGCTGGAGAGCTCGCAGTGTTCCCTTGGGTCCCTGCGATGGGGAGTGTCACTCTGCTCTTGCCAGAGAAGGCAAAAAGTTCTCCCAGTAAATCCCCACATCACCATTTCTCACCAACGAAACAGCTAAAGGCTGAATAGCTTTAGCACAGCCACCAACCAAAAATGCACCTCCAGCTCTGCCCCCTGCTCCACACTTGGCCAAGGACTGGGAGGACTGGGAGGAGTGGGATGTGCGGGCATTGCCTGGGATCTCCCCCAGCACCACCAGCAGGCTCCCTGTCTGTTTCCATCAAAGCAGTGTTCCAGTCCCTGGGTTTGCTGGGAATAAAGAAGCTGGTTTAAGGGTCTGGCCGAGGACCGGTGTCTCTCCACAGGCAGGTAGAAGCAGGCTGCCAGGGGTCCCAGCTGTGGACCGGGAACAGCCGGGTGGTGGGAGCACCCCAGCACGGCTCTGGTTTGGTCTCACCTGGGTCCCCTCCTCACAGAACCAGTAATGAGCACTGCTGTAGAAATGGAGGGAATAGCCCAGGGACCCTGAGCTGCTGCTTTGGGCAGCTTTAGGATCCGGCGGGCTGCCGGAGGAGCCACATCTCTGCCCTCAAACAGCTACTGCAAGTTTCCCATTCCTGGTGCATGCAGCTTGTACACCTTCATCGACCACTGCTCACAGTGAAAGCCAAAGCAAGCAGCCCTTGCTTTGCACCGAGCATCCACCTCCAGCACAGAAAGAAGAAGAGTTCTGATTTACAGGCACGAGCCTCTCCCCCTCCTGCATGCACACACACACTCACACACAGAGGGAGTTCTGCATCACAGCCTCCATCATTTATATGAGGAACTGTGAGGAAATAACATATTATAATAACAGCGTGAATATATCCCTCAAGCTCTGAATGATAAGGCAGTAATCAAGTTTCACCAACATGCAGCAAGATTCCCCAACACTCTTTCCTAAAGATAAGCAGGTCCCAGGACCGGCATGACACCCTCTCCCCACCAGCGTGCATGCTCTTCCAGAGAAGCAATTTCTCAAATACCCACTACGTTAAACTATAGGCAGAATACCCAGATCTACATCGGCTCCCGACGTGCTTTCGTCTAACAGCCCCGATAAACACACTGCCTTCATTTTCATACTGCATTATTTATTCACAGCACCTTGGGAAAGGAAGAGCCTCGTGAAGAGTGGGAGAGGACTACATACCTGCAAACTCATATTTTCCTCTCACTGATGCGTTACCGCTATTTTCCCAGTGAAAGACTGAGCTAACCAATTGCCAGCCGGCAGCAGCGTGCTGCCCAGCAGCATCCCGAGCCCCCTGCCCACCTGCAGGCTCCTTATTCCTCCTCTAGAGCACAGCACGGGGCCTGGGGGCATTGACTCAATGCAACCTTAACCTGGTTCCTGATTTCCTCCCTCAGCTTGTGGGTCTCTGTATCTCCGGCTTTCTGAAGCCTGAGTTGTGGAGTTCTAAGGACGGCTGAGCCATTCGTCCTGCCAAATGCCATCTGCACAAGCAAGGCTTGAACTTTGGGATGGGTGCAAATACGACTCTGCAAACGTGGCCCATCCCACCCCGGCAGGGCAAGCAGCTGGGATGAATTGACTGCTACAACCATGGTATATAATATCTCGGTACTACATAATTTTGTCCTTCTAAATTAAGCACATCAAGTGGGTAGATGGTAGAAAGTACAACTGGACATGTTGTACAACTGCCCAGCAGTGACAGGACGAGGGGTAATGGTTTTAAACTAAAACAGGGTAGGTTTAGGCTGGATATAAGGAAGAAATTCTTTACAATGAGGGTGGTGAAACACTGGAACGGGTTGACCAGAGAGGTGGTGGAGGCTCCATCACTGGGAACATTCAAGACCAGGTTGGACAGGGCTCTGAGCAACCTGATCTAGTTAGTGGTGTCCCTGCTCGCTGCGGGGGGGTTGGACTAGATGACCTCTGGGGGTCCCTTCCGACCCAA
>Ga0181612_131540_pt1 | contig 10071 bp, 3 predicted proteins | sample HoacroProtozoa21_FD_119630 | JGI IMG/M metagenome (GOLD analysis project Ga0181612, IMG submission 119630) | Hoatzin crop microbial communities from Cojedes, Venezuel. Combined Assembly of Gp0051906, Gp0051904, Gp0051908
CCCCCCCGTCCCCCCCCCCCGGCTGCAGCGTGGCCGTGCCGCTCGTGTGCGTGGGGCCGGCGCGTGCCGCCTGTCGCGAGGAGGGAGGGGCAGGGCATGAAGTGACCGCTGGGCGTCAGTTCCGCTCTCTGAATGCAGAGTCGCTGTGGAGGTGTCGTTCCCAAATGCGGACTGGCTTCCAGCAGTGATCTGAGTTAATGACTGCGGAGCCTGGCAGGGTCAGTGAGCTGTTTTAATTTCCATTCCCACTTACAAGAAATCTGACTTTTAACGAGAAGGGTGGCTCGAATTCAGCACCGTCCACACAGCTCCTTCCTTCTCTGTCACCTGAGGCGAGTGGCAGGCTCATTAACACACCCGAAGAAGTTGTGATGGTTTTTAGCGGCTTGCGTTGGGGCACAAAGGCTTGTTTGGTGTTCTGTGTGAGGAAAATACAGTATTGGAAAATAGATTTATGTGGAAATGCACTTCTTAAGGTGTTAGGTACAGTGCAAAGCTAAGGTGTGTGTACATGGTTAAGAGGGCTGATGAGGGCATATCTGTTAACCTAAGTGCAATTTTCAAGGCAGGCTATTTTGGAGAAAAATGCTGTGGACCCAGTCTGCCCCTACACGTCTTAATGAATTGAGTATTGAATGTGAAAGAATGCAAATTAATAAAATAATACAGAAAGGAATGAAAAAAGAACACAAAGCCAATTAAGGAAAAAGGAGGAGTTTTACTGGAGCTTACTCTTTCTTGTAACTCCAGTTCATAACTTCCTGTATGGCCTCACGTTATGCCAGGGGAGGTTCAGACGGGGTATCAGGAAAAACTTCTTTACTGAAGGAGCGGTCAGGCATTGGAACACGTTGTCCAGGGAGGTGGTGGAGTCACCATCCCTGGAGGTGTGTAAAAAATGTGTAGATATGGCACTTCAGAATATGGTTTAGTAGGCATGGTATTGCTGGGTGGATGTTTGGACTCCATGATCTTAGAGGTCTTTTCCTACCTATGATTCTATGATTCTTTTTCAATAAAGAATCAGCATTCTCTACACCAACTGCTAAATGGATCCCTTTTAGGCATCACTTGATAAACAGCACACTAAAGGAATTTCCTACAGGAATTTACCTTCTTACAAAGGGGGAGAAAAGTAGTTACACATGAATCTGCAATGATCATTGCATTGATTTCTTCAAATCCAGAATACATTGCTAACAGACCAAGTGCTGGCAAATATATGAACTTGATGGCCTGGCCTGAGCAAAATCTAAACTTTATCAGTCATCTGTCATTCTCATATGAAAACATTTCAGCCTTTGCCTGTTCTATCTGAAGCAGCATCTGCCACTATTTTTTTTTATTTTCTTCCATTACCTCACTTGTGACAAGCCCTGCACCCAGCAGTAAATGGCTTATGTATGCCAGAGTCCTCCAAAGGCACCATTCTGCTGCAACAATCAGGACAGTTGCTCTTGCAGCACGTGTGACCGTATGATTTTACCTTCTCCTCAACATACCTGGAACGGCTGGTCATTCTGCAGAAGAGGACTTTTTAGTCATGGAAGAAGTCATTACAAGATGCAGGACAGAGATGTATGAGCAAGAAACTGATTTGTAGTCTGATGAGTTAGAGGTCATCCTGAGCAGCAGATTTGTCAGATGTGGAGAAACATGGTCAGATGAAGAAAGAGGAGGCAAAGGCATAAAAGATGCAAGACCTGGGAGCAACCACCTGAATATGATGCAGGGAGAGAAAAGAGGAAACAATGAATCACACATAGGTGGAGTCAAAACAAGTGGGGCAATGGGTAAAGATGATTGCAGATACTTTAGTCTAAAGGGGTATCAGAGGTGGTGAAAGTGGAGGAGGTAGGAAAAGAAGCAGTTTCAATAGTGGAAGTTAGAAGGACATGGAATGAAAATTTTTACACTGTGATCAGAAAATAGAAGACAAACCTCCATAAAGCTACCATGGGGAGAGAATAATTCACTGCAAGGGATAAACAATGACGGGCCTTCATCACAGTGCTAGAGAAAGAAAAATTTGAACTATACTGAAAGGTGCATTTGGCCATGCAACAGCAGGTGTTGCAGCAATGGGCTATGGTACAGTGTCATCTAGAGGGTACAGGTCTTGTTATGACAAAATTGTGAAGCTGGTAATGGGGCTCACTTACGAGCTTCTTGCCAAACTAGGTAACTTTTATGGCATTTATCCAGTTCTTGATGAAACTCAGAAGACAACCAAAATGTGAGCTGAAACATGCACTTTTAACTGTGTATTAACAGATTCAGTCAGATGATCACACAAATTCACAGAAAAATAGCCATGCAAAACTCAAAACCACGTTGTGTAGACATTCTATCACTTCATCATTAGCATTTCATCTCTGACACAAGTAGAAGTTCTGTACTCTACTTCTGCAACATTTGTTTTCCTATTAAACAAAGCTTAAAAGATTGACCAGCAAATCTCCAGTGCCAGCTCTGCACACACTGTAGGGTGTTCTTCTGAGTTTCGTTCTTCATTTGCAGATTTTGTGGAAATCCTTTAGAGGCAGGTGGCCGCAGCAGGTCACTGAAGGAAAATGTCATAAAAGAAACATCACCCAGAGAGATGTAGAGTTTGCATATATGGCTTTTTGTTTTTGTGGATACGTGCTTACATACTGCTTCAGGAGGAAGTTTACAGAGGCATCGCACAAACATTTGACAAGACACAAGGCAGTGGACATGCTTTCTTCTAGGCTGAGATTCATAAAGAGAAGGGAACCAGTACGCAGACTCCGTGAGAAGACTCACCAGCCAGCCTAGATTACAGGAAAATCAGTCACACATCCACCTTGTAACTTTTTATCTGTATTACAAAAAGCAAAGTAGGAGATGGCCTAAATGGCTTTCAGAGTTGTCATCATAAACTTAACAAAAGAAGATACCACTGTCTTCAGCTGACACCTTGTCTATTTTTTTCCAGTTCTGCAACCTGCTTGAAGATGTCATCCAGCTCTCTCCTAAAACAGGTATCCAGTCTCCAGAAAATGGATACAGAGTACGTACTTCCCACTCACTTAATATGGAATCCCCTTTCTTAAGAACAGAATTGCAGTTCCACATGGTGTGAGAGCTCAGGTTCCATAGGCAGTCTTAGAGTCAGTGGAGCTTTGGCACAGAGCAGTGAAACTTTAATAAACTAACAGTGCAATACTACATTGTGGAAGTTCATGATTTTACAAGATTTTCCTTCAAATCTGCACGAAAAATAAAACCAGAACTTGAGACTATCAAGTCAGTATGACATCTACCTTGTTGATTCAGAATATTTCACAAAAAAAAAGATAAGAAAAATTTTGAGTATTGACTAAAAGATGACAACATACAGTTTTGAAATGGAAGGCAGTGGAAAATTTTGTTTCAGAAACCTCCTGACTCTTCATGTACTTCAAAGGTACTGAACAAGGAAAAAAATCTGCTAATTTGCTATTTTCCCTTCAGTAATTAGTAACCAGAGTATGGTATGCAAAGTTCTTCAAATCAGAAATGTTCATTCAAAAAACTTATATGTTCCCTCATTTAGCTGGTGCAATAAAGCATGAAAAGGCAAACAGTTAACTGCCTTACATGTTTGTTTACAGTGACATGGCAATTACAGTGAACAAGCCTCCTAAATGTTCAAGGCATCATCCACACTTGGAAGTTATATCACGATGCAAGTAATTATTTCATTTAGGGTTCTAATTGTGTTTTTCTACCAATAAGCATAAGGCCACCAAAAGGGCATAATTACACAGAAATAGTGGGTGATATCACCAGTCATTCTGTGCACTAATAGACCTACTTCTGTACAAGTATTTCCATATCAGTAGAACAGGATCCACCTGAGAACAGTGTTGTACTGTTCTTGTGGTTAACATCACTAGGAAGCTAGGATACATTATATAGTAGCTGCCTTTAAAGTTTTAAGCACATACAAAGGACAGAACAATTTATTTGTAAATATCTGTGCATGTTATTGTCTCAATAAATGTACCACTTGGCAATTAAGAATATAAATATGCCCCAAAGCCAAAATACTTTAGAAAGACCCTACATTTCACTTGGCATTTGCCGCCTCCTACATGAATTTCTGCTTCTGTCAGAGATGGATTCTGAAGAATCTCCCTACTGGCTTTGTTTCATGATACATTGCACTCTTGGTGGCCAGAGACCAAATATCTTTCGCTAATGATACCATAAATCTAATGCAGCTTCACTGAGCACTGTGAAGTTAATCCGATATATACAAAGTGCTCAAACAGAATTTAGCTCCCAGCTCATGCATAAAAATGAGAAAAGTTTTTGAAGTTCCTGTTAACAAGTGAACTTGAAGACTTTGTCCTATTATCAAAGACCGTGTTTGGAAACAAATGGTTGAGACATGCGGATTTGGCAAACAGAAGGGAACAGCATCACCATTTACATAAGGCAGCTGGGAATTACCCTGGGGTAGATTTCTGCTGACTCCCTCAATGAACGAATTATGTTCTACACATGGACAAAGACTAGCTTATGAGACATGCTCTGTGTTGTAAGAGTTGGCCTTCGCTCCACTGCTGTATCAGGTACCTGGGAGCCACTGTTTCCAGGTGTTGCAACAGTGGCCTGGAGGAAGAGGGCAAGATGTGTTAACTGTGGGACAAGGTAGGTAGGGCAGCTTCAGGAGCAAACAGTGGCAGACGGGTTGAGAAGATTAAGCTGGAACCTATAAATTCCTTACCTAAATTCTTTAGGGTTAGCTGGGCCAAATTAGCCCATAATCCTAAGAAAGTTCAGTGGGAGCAATTTCCCAGACCAGGACCATCTGAAGCTGGTTTAAAATCTCTGCTGTCAACTCTAGCAGACAACCAATCAACTAACTCTTAGGAATGGAAATTGCAAAATAATCTTCCAAGTCAAACCACAGAGGATGAACTGGGCAGTTCCTGTTTCCACAGCATAACCTTAGTTTGGTTTAGCTGTAGAACGTGAACCATGAGAACATGAGACAACATAAAGCTACTACTTTTTCTCTTTCATTCCCATTCTCGTATTTACTACTGCTGTATCTACACAGAAGAATCTATCCTTGTGTTCAATATACAGATTATGAAGATGGACAGAAGTGTTAAAATTTACACTGACTCTTGTCAGGTTTCCATATATGGCATGTTACTTCGTTTTGTAAAATCCTCACCTACGTCTCTTTTGTGATAATGTCATTATTTTTGCAGAGATTTACTTGAGGAATACTGCTTGCATCTCAGAGCAACTTTCACACTTTTCATCCACCCATATCCTATTAATATAGTAATTACATATTCTATTCTAATATGAAATATTCATTTTTTCTTTCAAAAATGCTGTAGATTTATAACCAAATCATTGAGAAGAAATGACACAGAGAAAAAAAAAAGTGTGCATTGTGCTTATGAGACCTCAAGGCATATAACAGAGCAGCTGCAACCATTCCATCTGTTATTCCTAACAAAGGATCCTCAAGCCATTGCATAGCTGATTAAATAAATAGTTTTCTTTTTAGTTTTATTGGACAAAACACATTTGTCCCAAAGAAAGGAATGGCAGAGATCCTTGAGGACTTGCACCTTTCACTATACACATATGAAATTTCATTCTTCAACAGCAAAGAATATAGAACGTTAAAAACGATCCAGAGACTTTCATCACAGAACTACTGAATCTTCAGGTTAACAGTAACATGGCAAAGATAGGGCATTAATTCAGACTGAAATCAACATTAACTTATCGTGAAGAACAATGTACCAGAAAAGGCGGAGGGAGGACCAAGCTATCCTTCAGACTAGCTCTGCCCAATGGCACATCCCATTCTGTAGCAGGCAGAGCACAGTTTACAGCAACACGATGCGCAGCGAGCACTCCTCCACTTCTCTGCTTCTGTGTCTGCATGTTTCACAAGCCCTCACTTCCAGAAACAAGTAGGAGACTTTGCATAAGAATAAACACTTTTGCTAAGAATGAAGCAATACCTAGAGAAACACCATAACTCTCTGTGTTAAGGGCTACTTAATTAGTTTTTCCAGACTGGTTTTAGTAAATATGAACATGACATTTTCAGGATGATCAGAATAAGAAAAGATGAAGTTTTTTTCTTCTAAAATAAGCGGCCTTAAATACGTTTTCCTTAAAATACTGGGAATGCTTCTCAGTAACTATGCTTTTCACCAAGTCACAATCGACAGAAATACAGAGAGATGAAGGTAAGTTAACCCACCGCAAAAATCCAGGCCACAGAAGGTAAATATTTCCATGTGATACAGAAAGTGACAAGGATTAAGAAAACTAAAGACAAATGGATAGCCAAAAAGGTGAATGAAACAAAAATCTTGCCATGATCAAAGACAGAAATAGAACTAGTTTCACAAATGTGGCAGAGGTTACAAATAGACTGCAACTGATCAGGTCATCAAGGTGTTGTAGAAAGGATAAGACTACACAAATGCACTTTACTGCCTTTCCCCAAAACATTCTCTTTTAAATAATATAGCCAGAAGAGGTCTGGAACATTTCATAGGTTCATACACAAGCTTTAATTCCAAAATGCATTTAATAATATTCCTGTCTTGCAAACGGAAGAAAGAAAGAGAGAACACCATCCTAGGTCTGCTTTCACTCTCTGCCTACTCCACCCTCTCTTGGGCTGAGGTAACCTCTGTTTTAGTTTGGTGACTTAAAAGAACTGCAGGGTATTGCGCTTCAGGAAATCTGAGATAAGATACATAGCATGCATTTAAATAGAAAGTCTATAACTAGACATAATAAATTAAAATCAATCATTGCAGACAAGTTAATCTGCCAATTTTAAATTGCAAAACAAACACGCAACTTTTAAGAATTCTTTAAAGAAGATTTGGTGCTTTTTTCAGTAGAAATACACCAGGTTTTAGAATAAAGGTTTTGGTCCCTTTAAATGCATTTTTAAAATATTTCTATTGACCTGCTTTCTGAAAGAGATCTTCCGGTTTATGTTCAGCTCCAATGCAATTAGTCATTGCTATCAAACATACTGGTTTGGAGTAGAAGCTTTTATTTACATATGACCAATGCATATTAAATATAGATAAATAATGATATAAATACAGTCTAAAGACACGTTTTCAAATTAAGTGAAAATAAAATGGCTTTGTTCATATGGGAGAGACTAATACAAGTGATAACACTTTGGTTTGCCATTAGGTAAAGAAATACTTACTCAAAGCTACAGATGTAATTATTCAGCTGCTTATAATAAACTTAAAACCTTTCCATTGTGTTTTGATTTACCTCTAATACCTTATACCAAGTACCTGACAACTTTCTGCTACAAGAAGTTGACTTTTTAATGCTGAGTAGAAAAAATAATTGTAAGACAAGTGATTGTTTCTCCTTTCTTTTGGAGTTAAAAATAGGATTGTTTTGTGTGTATGTAATTGGTTGAAGGCAGTAGCAGTCACCTAGGCAGCCAAAGAAAAATCACAACAATGAGAGTTGGCTAGCGTACCAGTTCTCCTTGTTATACAGTTTACATACAGAATCACAGCTAACTAAAAATCAGCATACTGCAAATGGAGGAGAGATAAGGTACAGGATTTTAAAGCTGCACTTTGGCCAACAAAGGAGTCCTGCCTTCATAAGTGCTGAAGTTTGGTGCTTAATAATAAATTTCATTCCAGTTTTAAAATCAAATACTAGCTATCGAGGCATAGCTAATATTTGTATGGCTAAGAAACCACCAATTAAGGGGAGACTTGAAAGTCACACTCAGTGCAACAAGAAGTGACATTATGTCCATGTAGGGATCTTGCTAGACCAACAGCCACCCTGAGTTGTATATTTTACCTGTCTAACATCTCTCAAAACTACATTCTAACAGAAGTAGTGGATGATTAGCATAGCCAGACTACCATTTGACTTGGATTTGTTATGCCTTCCTAAAAGAGATCAAAAGGTGTATTCAGTGGGGTAAAGCTTGATGTGCTACAGCATCCAAGCTACTATGCTTAGAAGAAGCAACAGTTAAAATCTCAGTTCAGCAGGATATTGTAGAATATGTATTTGCAATCACAACTTGCCTGCTGGAGCATAACGCATAGTTACTCACGTTCATATTCAGACCCAAACAGCTCAGCAATTAAGTCGGTTCATGTCAGAGAGGAGTAGACCAATGTATGTGGGTGAAGGTGGGCTCACCAACACCTTACTTAACTGGAGCCATCTATGTTCAACACCACCTCCTCTTATACCATGGCCAAAGTTTGGTACATCCAGAGCAAAAAATATTGATATGTAGATGCTTCTCTGTTCCCCAGAAAAGGGGATCCTTTCTTTCCGATACCATTTGTTAGACTTTCCCGTTGAAAGCACTCAATTCAATTCTGCATAGTGGTGGGAGAGACTTAAAAACATCATAAACAGACATCACTGCAAGACTGTGGAATTTGTATCTGCAAATACAAGTGTGCCTTAGCCAAGCCTGGTTAACAAACAAGCACTTAATTTTGCACATCTTTAAAATATCAACCTACCTACATGCATACAAAATTGACTTGTGTTCTAGCAACTGTTAAAAAAGCCAATGTCAATTTGTTACAAAATCTGAAGCCAGGAAAATTTGGCTTAGTTTTATATATTAAGAATATTGTTTATCCACTTACAATCTAAAAGCAGAAAAAGAAAAATATACTGTTAATCCCTGCTACAGCTCAGTTATCAACTTTCCCAAATTACTAGCAGATGTGGAGACCCTGGCATCTTCTGAACGGTATTTATCAGGATACCTACAAGATTCAGCATAAAAAATGACACTATTAGAAAATGTTGATAAATAGACAGTGTTCATTCCTCATGTTACTGAGACAACAGGTATCAAGAAACTAACTGTTCAAAGCGCATAATGAGATCAAAAAAACAAGAGGTCACACAAACTGAGCCCAGGGACAGACTGGCCAGCAAAAGAGGTAGCAAAAAGCTCATTTGCAGAGGGATAATTGATGTAACAGTGTGTAGGATCAAACTTTTCTATCTTTATTAAAAAAAGCCAAAGAATATAAAGAGTGTATATATAATAGCAGAGAAAATCGAACAGTAAAGTTAGGGCACGTGGTTTCTGACTTTCCAGGAAACACATTAAGCTTAAGCAAGAATTTTTTATAAAATAACAAAAAATTATTAAAGAAATTGTACTCAAAGAATGCTGTTTATCTTCATTTTTTCTGTAAGAAAGGAGCAGACTTTTTTTTAATACTTATACAAAAATTAAGATATTATTTAATGGACAACTAAACACAGTTCCAGCACTAAAAGTTGTGATCCTAGCATTTAAAATGAGATCATCGGATTTTTTTTCCCCCCTCAAACTTCAACCATATATTAAAGCTGATATCTACTCCCTCTTCTTAGTCAACAAAACAGAGCTGAACCAGTATATTATGCCTGTACAGTTATAGGTTATTATGGTGTTAGTTATTGTGCTTATAGGTTTTATCTCACAGGCTATTTAGCAGAAGAAAAAAAACTGTCAGCAAAACCCAAACTTTTTCACTTGTTTTAAACAGACATTTGACTTGCAGGACACAGACTCAGTTTTTTCCACACACCACCTATAAAATACACAGGTAAAAAATAAAAACAATTAAAAATAAAAAACCCAAATACTATCTAAAAAAAGTGACAAAAAAGTTGGGAACGGAAGGAAAAGAAACAAGGGCCATGAAGAAGATGGTAGCAAGTGAAATGATCACCTTTGCATCGCAGAACAATACACTCGAAAGAACTGGGTGGATAATAATATTTGGAATCTTTAATATGTAATTTTATATGTAAGCCCAGGAAAAGTACGTAAATGACAATCTTCATTGCTTTAAAACAATGCTGCAATGGAAGTCAGTTACCTTTGGCTCAGCAAGAATGTCACCAGAGCATGCAGAGATGCAACAAGGAAGGCCAAAGCCCACCTGGAATTGAAGCTGGCAAGGGATGTCAGAAACAACAAAAAGGGCTTCTTCAACTACATCAGCAGCAAACGGAAGACTAGGGACAATGTGGGGCTGCTGCTGA
>Ga0181612_170709_pt1 | contig 10071 bp, 10 predicted proteins | sample HoacroProtozoa21_FD_119630 | JGI IMG/M metagenome (GOLD analysis project Ga0181612, IMG submission 119630) | Hoatzin crop microbial communities from Cojedes, Venezuel. Combined Assembly of Gp0051906, Gp0051904, Gp0051908
CCAAAACCTTGCCATGCAAACCCAATATGCTCCTCTAACTCAAATTTCTCATTACATTTTCTACAGCTTCCTAAACCCACTTTGCTCCAAAATCACCACTGGCAGAGTGATATCAACAGGCTGATTTAATAACAAAAATGATAATAGTTTGTTGTTTCAGGCATGGAGGAGAGGTCCAATATATATAACGTGCTTGAAAAACAAAGGGATCCCTCCCAACACACACACCTCATTTCAAGCTTGCAAAGTGTCTAGAAAGGGCAAACTCAGAGACTTCTTTACCAATACGTGAAAGGATCCTTCAGAGTATAGTGTACTCCCTCATCAGACTGTGCACATCAACACCAGCAACATTAGCGTAGAGTTCAGGCACCACGAGCTCAGGCACCTGCAGTACTGCACGGTCATTGCTGGTCTTCACAGCTATTTGCAGGGACTGGATCAGGTCTGCTGGAGAAGGCCGCTTAGTTGCGTTCCACTGCCAGCAGGACTTCATGATGCCATACCTGTAAGATGGAGAAGTCAGGAGGCTCTGGGAATGAAAAGCACCAATACAAAGTTTTACTACAGTCATGTCATCTCATATTTAAAATGTCTAGAGACTTCCTCTTTTTCTGCTTCATAGAAAGATTTTTCCCTGACCCTTTGAAATTTGCAACCACATAATAATGTGTGGGGACAAGGGCACGCAGTTGTTTGCAAGGATGTCAACTGTGAGTATGGGCAAAGGGAAAAAGATTGTTTGGTATTCCCTTCTGAAACGGCAACTGGGATTCCTTACGGAAGAAAAAGCCTCTGAAAATTAAAAGAAATAATGTCTTCACAAGAGGAAATATAATGACTTTGATCTTCCCTGTGGATGCTTTGTTCACTTCAGGGAGAACCCCACAACTCAGAGGGGAAAGATTACTCCAGAATATGTGTGCACCTTGCAGGAAAGCAGTGGAACAACAAAATGCAAAGGCAGACATGAAAACAGAAACAAGAGCAATTTTCAAAAGCAGGAAAGAGAGGTTTTGGCCACCAAGGTTTCATGCAGCAGAATCCAGCAAGGAGAGCTGGCAGACATGTGACATGCAAACATCCTCAGCTAACAGATTACTGTTTTGTATAGTCTAGACTTAGAGATCTTCTTTAAGATCTAGTTTTGTATGCCTCACTTCCATTTAGCTCTGCAGATCTCAAGTTCACTTGTCCATAAGCAAGTGGCTTACATGGCTTGCTGGCAGCTTGAGGGTTGCTTCATAATGTTCCGTCTCTGCAGGTATGATAAGATGTCAGAAGGTGGCACGTCAGGATATGGTGGAGCACCTGGAAGGGCAAAAGGAATTAAGCTAATGGTTGGAAACAGCAGCCTCTGTGTAAGAATGTCTTCCTTCCCTACCAAAATCCATTTTTTTTCCTACCACAATTCACAATAACAGAAAGTCTAAAAGAAATTGTCAAGACTTTGGAGGTGGGAAAAAATAGGATGCTTATTTAAATGGTCCAACTTTGCATTCTGAAATTTGAGATTTTGAGTCTTGTTAATTTGCTGCTTCCTTACGTATTTTTTTATTAGCATTAAATCTTCTTACCTAATGTAATCATTTCATACAGTAAAATTCCAAAAGACCATCTGCAAGAAAAGAAAACAAAGCAATGTTAAGTCTGCATTCTAGCTAGCTAGCTTAAATACACACAAAAGACTAGGCATGACCTGCAGAAATGAGAAAAGAAGGTATGAGCTAGAAAGTGGAGCACTATGCTGAGAATAGATATGCCTTACTCTGAACTTCAGGACACAACATGTTACATAAAGGAGTGAAAGAGATAGTCCAGACAGACAGATAAACTTCTAGTCCAAAAATCAAATCATACATGTCTGCCTTGATGCTGGGGGGTTTCTTCAGGAGCTGCTCTGGAGCCTGCCACTTGACTGGCACAATCTGTGTCACTGAATAGGCACCGTATGTGTGAGCTTCATAGGCCAGACCCAAACCACAGAGCTTAGCAGTGAAGTTTTGATGAAGGAGGACATTCCTGGCAGCAATGTCACCATGGAACAACTTCTTCTGTTCAAGGTAAGCCTGGAAAGTTGGAAAAGAAAGAGACCATGATAATTTTAAAAGGAATGTTAATTGATATAGATTTTCACTTAATTTATGCCTGTCTTCCATGCTGTGGAAGACAGGCATAAATAATGCAGCATATTTGGCTCAGTTTCAACAAAAGTACATTCTCAGTGCTTAGGCCAAGAAGACTCAGGCCACCATGCAAACTTGTGCTGCAATCACACAAGAAAGGAAAAATGCAGCAAATGCAAGCAGACTTACCAGAGCTGCTGCAACTTGCTGTCCAACTTCATATACCTGCCTCTCAGTGAGGTCATAGGGGATACCATCCATTGTCACTACATCCTAGAAACAAAAGAGCAGATCTTGGATCAAACAAATGCCTTTGCTGTAGGGTATTGGGGAACATTTTCTTCTACCTTAATAATATGAGTACTATCTAACCTTATGCTCTGCCAGCTAATTTCACAATTGGTCATAAATTGACTGAAATATATGGGTACATGGATGGGTGATGTGGATGGATGGATGGTGTGCTGGGTAGGACAAGTACACCAGAGACAACTGGTGTGTAAATTGCACGGTGGAGAAGAGACGAACAGGTTATACAGAAATGGGCAGAATGACAGTGGAGAATGACAATCCATACAGACGAAGGGAAGACCTATTATAAACTAGAATGATGAGTAGAAAACATATTTATAACATATGAATGGTTATCTGGTATAAGACTAGCAGTCTTACTACCCTTACTGTCCTGCCTGCAACAGTGACCCTAGGTGGATACCCAGATGAGAGAAAGAGAGTAAGGTACGCACACAATGTTTTTCCTGTGTAGTCTTCCAGCCCCCAACTATTTTCAATTTAAGGACTTCCTGAGATGCTTATGGTTTCAGCATGTTCAGTAACCTTTGAAAGGTTATGTTCCATGAATGTATTCACTCTTGTCTTGAACCCCTGTAGAGTTTCAAAATCCACAGCAGCCACTGGCAAGGAATTCCATTAATCAACTCCCCACTTCATGAAGAACCACCTCCATTTGCTTGTTTTGAACATGGCACTTCTTAGCTTTATTTGCTACCACCTTGTCCTTCTGCTGAACAGGACAGCGAGCAATGCCTCTGTATTTAGTATTCCAGATGTAGGAGAATGATGGATTTATATAGTGACATGGCAGAGTTTTGTTACTATGCCCATCTTAATAACACCTAATATTTGGTTTCTTTTTTTGGCTTTAGTTAATATTTTCATCAGACTGTGTATTTTCATACAATCAGTCCTGTGATTTCAGTCCTCATCAGAATGGGCAGATATGAGGCCATCATTATATATGCAAAGCTCAGATTGCTCTTCTACATGGGCATCATTTCATTTTTAACTATACTGAATTTCATCTGTTCTTTTTATTGGCCAGTCTCTCAATCTTGGAAGATCCTTCTGCAATTCCTCAAGGTCAGCCCTTGCCTTTACTGGCTGATATCACTGCCAACCTTCATCACCTTACTGTCATCCCATTTTCTAGCTAACTGACGCATGCAACAAACAACACCAGGTCCCAGCACATATACCAGCAGAACTTCATGGCTGACGTCCCTCTGTGCATGTACCAGCCTTTCACTTTTACAGTCTGTTTCCTGTCTTTTAATCGATTAGTTGTCATTCAGTGACCTTCTCCCTGGTGTCATAACTGCTCTGTTTTCTTAAAAGCATTTGGAGTAGGACAGTATTTAAAACTTTTTAGAAATTCAGGTAGCTGTACCAGCTCTCACTCTAATGGTCTGCAAAGCAGGACTTCGCTTTACAAAACTAGGTCAACTTCTCCAAACTAGATCATCTCAGTTGAGATATTCATTAACTCTATTCCAGTTTAGACTTGTGTAGAACTTCTCTGGGGGATGGAAATAGTTTAGACTGACAGAGGTGGATGAATGGAGAGAGGAAAAGAATCATTTATGACTTATGGATAGATATCTACCTAAGGAATTTAAGAAGACATTCTGTGATGACTTCTTTTGACTCACCTTCCGACATGTCCATAGAAATGTCAACAGGTCACCAAGTGACACATCTTCCATGATCATATAAAGTGGGAGCCGGTCTACACAGCATCCAACCAGTTCAACCAGGTTCTCATGATGGCCAAGATTTTGATGGAATTTAATCCTTCCCAGGAAATCCCTTACTTCTTGGGGACTGGCCAGGTCTGAAAGAACCAACAACAACAAAAAAAAACACCACAAAAAAACCACCTAACACAAACCAAAAAAACCCAAGTGGATGCAGCAAAGAACAGGGTGAGTAGCTTTTAAAATCAGCATGAATGGCAATCCTCTTTAGTTCTACCAAGACACTTCTACCAAAACACCACTCTGACTAGCTAACATGACACAGCTTGTTCTTGCCCAGTAACGACTGCAAAGTTCTGCCCAGCATCATGCCTTTGATAGAGAGATCCGTACCAAAGTGGATCCTGGCCACGTGCCTTACCTTGTAAGGCTTTCAATACTACAGTCTTAGTCTTCCCGGTGTTCCCAGTTTCCAATTGTGCTCTGTAGATGTTCCCATAGCGGCCATGTTTTATCAGCTGCAAGGTGCCTGGTGAAAGTTTCTCTCGAGGTATCTCCAGTTCTTTCAGAGTCAAGGATGCAGAATTTAGCAGGCTCTCCACAGACGTCTCACTCAGCTGGATATAGCAGTTCTCTGTTGAGCTGGATTCCTGCTGATTCTTGTCACTCACTAACAAAAATAAATACACAAGACACATAAAAGCAGACAGATGAACTCTTGTAGTAAGTGGCAATGCCTGTCCTTCTATCCTCTTTGATTTTTCCCCCATACTGTTTTGGAAATCAGGACAAAGTAAGGAACTGTTATTGTATCTTACTTGTTCTGGCCCTTGAAGAGGTAAAAGAATTTATTATCTCCCATTCTGTTTGATGAAAAGGCAGAACGAGTCTGGAGATCTCTATTGTATTTAACTACATAAACTTTCTAGATAACATGCATCTGTACTCGATCCCCATGTGCTGAAGCAATGACCATTTTCTTTTATCACCAGCCACCAGTAGTTATGAAAGTGCCATGCACAGGGTGTTCCCACAAAGGCCCTATCTTTGTTCTTAATTATTTCCCTTTATATAGGCTGAAAAGGCTTTTTCCTCTAAAAGCCCCAAATCACTTCAGAACCAGATTTTCATTTCCACACAGCAACATGTGTTTGCAGTACCAACAAACCTTTTCCTACCCCCTCATCAGTCCCTGTTGTGTTTCCTTTTGTCCCCATAGGAAGTGGGAGACAGCAGCTTGAAATTAAATTTCTTAAATGACAGTACAGAAAATTGATTAACTAGGTGTGATCGACATAAAACCAACTAACATTCATAATTACCCCAGTGAAACTCTCCTTGCAGCAGCATCTAGAAGGCTGTTACTCAAACACACTCTGCAGCTCTCAAGTGATGTACCACAGTACATTAATGAGCCTATATGGCATGTTGTTTCACATTTTCTGAGATCCATCTGTACTACAGATTCCACTATCACTACTGCAAGTGGGCTAAATCACAGTTCCCAGTTTTTCCATTGTTCACTGGATTGTCAAATACCAGTTGGGTTCTTCACAAATGCTATTGCCTAACAGCTCAAGCGATAGGGAAATGGGATTGACTTCTGGCCACTGAAACCAACACTCTTTCCTCTGGTTGAAACACAGTTTTTTACCGTGGTGTCCAGATGATGATGATGATTGCTCCCGCTTTGCTCGCAAGCCTCGACAGTGGAGCCAAAGAATCACAGTTAGCACGATGACAAAAAACCCCACAAGGAGAACTGGGACAACAATCACTTCAGTCTGATATTCACGCACAACTATCAGCAGAAAAAGAAAATGAGAAGCCAAGGAATAAGCAGTACTGCCTGATGCACATTGGTTCTGTATAACAAAGTAGTAATAACCCATTTTGGTAACTTTCAACCCCCAAAGCATGTGTATCTATCCTCTGCTCTTTGCAACAGCAACTGAACGCTGTCAGTGCTGCCATCCTACTTTTCAAAGGTGTTGAATATCTAAACTTCATGAAACCACTGGGACTCCAGCACCTTAGGTCACTTCTTGAGATGCCTTAATACAGAGGCTAGGAATTATAGCCATGTGTAGGTATCCTCCACCAGCAAGACAGAGTCGACCCTGGGAGACGGGCAGGAGGGAGATGGGGAGGGCTGGGTATGGCTGTGCCATTGCAAATACACCTGCAATTAGAGGTTCAGCTCCTTCCATTAAAATTATACGGAGAATTTTAAAGAAAACAAAGCATGGTCATGCGGTTTGGATTTGACCAGAAGACATTTCAATTAACAAGGATGTTGCAGGTAATTAACTCTCTCAGGTCCCCAGATTTGGAGGTGGTGCTATTTTTGCACAGTGCAAGACCACATTTCAGTTCCCAAAGATGACAGAAAGTCACAAAATCAAAATCTCACAAGACTGGTCCTCAGGGAAGCAGCACAGAATCTTTAATGACTATATTATGTCTCATTCAAAGTAGATATACTCTAAAATGACTAAAATTAAGTGAGATGAATCCCACCACAAAGGCTGTATCCCCTTAAAAGTTTCTACCCTGAGACATAATGAAAGCAAAGCTCAGTCAAACCTTTCTGTGTGAACTGGGATGCAGGTGGAGGAGGGGAAAGGGCTTAGCCCACTTTCTAGCAAAGCTGGCCTTCTTGCTCAGCATGTGAAAGCTTATTGCTTAAAGGAACATGTGAATCTTACCACATAGCTTGTCATTGCTGTTGCATTCCAGTAGCATGCGTGTGAATTGTTTTACATCCCCCGCCATGTTCAATTACAAGCAAGTGGGTCTCTGACCTCTGTCTTCTGCACAGACACAAAGAATATTAATGACATTTATCAGGAGGAAGGACGATTTATGAAGCAACAGGTGAGCTGAATATGGAGCTTTCTACCCCTTATGATCAATGGTTGTGCGAAGACGCAGCACTGAGACTTGGAGGCTTAGAGAATGATACAGGATATCCACTCCCAAATCCTATGAATGGTACACTGCATGACCAGAGATAATGTAAGATTAAGCTTGTTCTACAGTGCTTCACAAGCAACTGGGTACTCCTAGGCCTAAAGGCTGGCATACGCACATAAATTCACAGCCATGAACTTAATTATACTTAAAGAATAGCACTTCCAGCTAACACACTTCTTAGATGCCAGAATAGCTCAGCCTTTGATCTTCTGATCCATAACAAATTAATAGATCAGCAGTATGCATACAAAATGTCTGTTACTCTTCACTACAGCCCTGCCACAACTCATACTCAAGACAAGGAGAAAAAAAGTCTCACCATTAGGGCTCTCTGGTACCGACTCCTTAACACTGTCAGGTCTATAACTAATCTGAAGCACAACATCTGGAACTTCTGCATTTGCAGTTGAAAATCCAGACCCTGTGCAAGCGTGCACTTTTCCAGCTGTAATTTCAGCTTTCACTAACCCCTTAGCAAGTGCAACCATACACCTACAAAACCTTCTGACTGTGTAAGTGCACTCATCAGGTGTACAACCCCACCCAGACAGGGCTAAATTCACCAGCGTATGGCAGTGTCTTTGTGTTCCATACACATCACTGGTGTAGAATTTCAGCTGTTCTGCACTACAGGGGGAGATTAGCCCTGCAGAAATTTGTATTTCGGTTCAAATAGGTGTATGTCTTTTTGTTTATTCTCTGGAGAACATGTAAGCATTTTAGAAGATGCCCCTCTGCTACACGAAGTATACTACCTTTACTGAGGACTGAAGTCATAAGATAGTCATAGGCTCTGTGGTGCTGCACTGATTTACACCGGCAGAGGACCTGGACTACTATTTCTAAATTGCAGAAATCAATGATGTGGTGAATAGTGATGACTGATAGAAAGGCAAGGCACATACATTTAGCCACTGTTTCTTATAAACATAGCCAGAAACTTAAGACTTAACAGCTTCACAAACAGCATCATCTAGAACGTTTTATAGGCATTGGGACTTGTATCCTGTAAGAACTTTCTCTGTTTGCAGCTGAGCTCAAGGCAATCAACATCAATGGCAAATGTTAATAACAATATACGGCATTCTTACTGATATCAATATGGTTTTATGGCAGTTGGTGATGGATGAAACATTAAACAGAGTTTGTTATCATGCTTAAAATTAACAAGTGAAATTAGGCTTTATCAGTTGTACAACAGAGGCAGCAGAAAGAGGAAAACAGAATCTGTTTGCACTTTAAGATATCACAAAAAGTCTGTTTTCATTTTGTATTTCCTTTGATTCTTAATAAGCTAGCAAATTCACCTAGTTTCAGTGTGTGGCTACAACGTGAATACAATCAAAGGAGTAATAACGCAGCAGTAACACCAAAATTTTCAGGCACACTCTGAAAGCAAGCACACTAAGTCAACCTACCTTGGCTATAACACATACACACACTTACACACAAACACACAGGCATCACCATAAGAGTAACAGTCTGCCTTCTTTCACTCTCAGATGCACAGATATGAAATATACATATGAACAGACATGATGGCATCCCAGGAAAATAGACTTGAGGACCTTTAGCCAGCAATCACGTTGCACAATCTGAGTTGTAAACAGTCCAAGCTCCATCTTAACACTACCTAATGGCTTTGTTTGTACAAATGCTCGCTAGAAATGCACGCTTACATTTCAAGGACGTGCATGCACAGGCACATGTAAGCACACGCACACCAACCTGTATTCGCGCAGACACATGCTCATGCAGTCGCAAAGATCCACGGAAAACAGTTTTGACACAGCAACCGTGTCTACACTGGTCGCCTTTCCGTAAAAAAGATTCCTACCTACTCCCTTACGCACCTCCCATCAGTGATGCCAGTGGGTGGCACCCATGTTTTCTAACCACACTCAGGGCAGAACTATGGGATCCAGAAATAAAAACAATGGCCACCACCGGTGCTTTATTTGCACTGGCACTCCCATTTGTTGCCATTGCTTATGGAGCTGCACAGGTGTTACCACGAGAAAAGTCTGATCAGACAAGTCCATTCACACTCGACGCATCCATCCTCTTGCAAAACTCAGGAAGCAGCAAAAGCAGTTGCACTCAATAATTCCGAAGTATCTTTGAGTGCTACTTTCCAGGCCGAGACCAAATGAATTCTCATACTTAGCTCTTTCTGCAGCTCACCGATTCAACGTTAGTAATATTGTAGTTCCTACATTCCCATCCTCACAACAAGAGTGGTAACTCAGAAATACACAGATCTCACATTACACATTTAATAAATATTTTTCCAGTGTATCAGCAGGGGACACTCGGAGGTTATGTGGAACTAACAGCTTCAGTGTACAGGTGCATGCTCATCACACAGCAGAAAGTATATTGGCAGTGCTCAAATACTTATTTTATTGTATGAAGACAGTCTTCCAGTATCAAGCCAGGATAAGGGGGACAAAAATACCTTACCTCACTGTAATTCTGATTTTCCTTGTCTGTATGTTATGTTGTACCAAGACCACTGCTGCCTAGATCATGAGCACAGGAGAACATATCCTCTATTTCTTCAGTTTAGAATTTGCATTAGACAATTTGGGCAATGGTAAGTAAATGTCAGCTTAGTTCTTCCATTTTTTTTATTACTCTCTTATATACACTGAAATTCACTCCCTGCAATTCATGTCTCTTCATTGTTTACTTTCAAAAACATATTTGCTTCAATAGACTGCTCTCTGTGCCTGGGCCTATCTAATCTTTCAGGTTATTCTGATTTCCCCCTCTTTCAGTTGAAACTCATTATATTCATTGTTCACACAAAACCTGGAACTTTCTTTTTTCTCTTGGACATGAATTTTTTTTCATCAAGTCCTTTATTGTGCAGCACATCAATGTGACCTAACTCCTTATTTAAGAAAACTGGTTGGCAGTGCAATGCAAAAATCAAACACCCTAGGTAATGACCACAGTACTAGGCCATCTTC
>Ga0181612_173477_pt1 | contig 10071 bp, 4 predicted proteins | sample HoacroProtozoa21_FD_119630 | JGI IMG/M metagenome (GOLD analysis project Ga0181612, IMG submission 119630) | Hoatzin crop microbial communities from Cojedes, Venezuel. Combined Assembly of Gp0051906, Gp0051904, Gp0051908
CCAGATGTTTATTATTTGAGACCTTTCCCTTTTTGCAAAAGATAACCATTAAATTGCCTTAGGCTACCATTAGAAAGCACCTTTGTCCATAGACTATTACCCGTACTTTCAAAAGAAAGAAACAGACGAATTCACAGCAAAACTGTATTTTAAAGGTACATCAGTGTCCTAATTCTTTATCTCCTTGCTGTCGGTATGTTTTATATACACATGCATCATAAAAACAGTCTTCTCACAGTCTTGCAAAGTTTTCACTGACAGAAAAAGCAGCAATCACTTGGATACTCTAAAAGTACCTAGAAGTCTGAGAGGACTCTCCATAAATGTGATACAGAGACCCTCTTAAGATACTACACATAGGTTTCTATACTTTTACTTTTTTCTTTTAAAGGAACCTCTTCTGCTAGTTGAAATGGATGCTGCTTCTGTTTGACTTCTTGCAGAATCAGGTCCATACAAATAATGCTCCTGCAGCCACAGCAAACATTGATTCACCCTGATGGCTTCAGAGCTTGCACTTGGTATGGATAAAGATTTCAAACATTTTCTCAAAGATCAGTGCTGTGCTTGGTAATTTGACTTCTTTGCCTTCAGTATCACTCCATGTATTATATTATGCTGGAAGAAAATAGGAAAGGAGCAGGAAGATCTTCCCTCTTTTTAATAAAAGTTTGTCAGACATAGCAGAGACCTTGTCAACAGACACCAACTGCATTTGAGAGCAACTATAAACCTTGGTTATTTCAGTACAATAATCTATATGCAACTGTATGTGATAATTAATGCTGGACACATCAGTTATTTCTAACTGCAGAGCAGCATGGTGTCCTTTTGGGGCTGTCAAATTCAATCAATAGGAAATAATGAATTAGTGTCTGAAGCACCAGCCAACCATCTTGTCTCTAACTAAAATCTCCTGAGGTAAATAGGTGACTTTACTTACATGACTTGGTAATAAGATAAACACTTAAGAAGGCTACATTACAAGAACAGTACATTATGAAATGCGTAATCTAAAATGGCCTAAACAGGATACATAACAGACTAACCCTTCTCTTTTGTTACTCCTCACTGAGTGTCTAGACATGCATTTTGAAACTAGACTAATCCATTTTGAGGTGTATATATACAAAGAACACATCGAGCTTTTAAATTTCACAATAACATGCTCTTTTACTGTGTAATTACTGAATTTAAGTAAAATGTGTTTGTAACAGTAGAGAATTTCAAGACAATGAAAGAAAGAAGTGAAAATACCACCCTACTGTTTCTAAATTGAACTATTCAGATATGTCATTATTTCATTAACTACATGACAGCTGATTCCACAAAAAAGAAACCGAGTATTTAAATCTTAAGAACAACAGAATCAGAAGTACATAAACAAACTACAAACCAAGCCAATCATATTGTGATTTCTCAAGGTACCAGTGGCAGAGAGGACTACACAAACAGAGCAGAACATGAAAGTTCATTACAAGTTCTGTTATTAAATTTTACAAATACCCAAAATCTGTATTAGCTGCAAGCTCAGCTGTTCCTTGAGCAACAAATAATTTAAAGTATTAGTGACTGTGCATTAAAACTCGTTAAACAAAATTGTCCAATTATACAAAGACTATTCTTTCCAGTACAAATTTTTTTCAGATTGCTATTTGAATAATATTCTTAGACTTAATTATTGTGTTAGACACCAGCGTTAGCAATTCAGAACTGGAATCTGTTATTACCCTGATGGGTGTTTCAGTGGGACCACTCTGCACTTAGGTACACATCTAAATAAAATAGCACAGCTGAATCTCAGCTGAAATGAACCATTCAGTTGCCAAGGCAGCCATGCCAATAATGTTACTTTTCTGTTTATTTAATTAGACTATTTGATTGCTGCTTTAGGCTCTTTCAGGAATAGACTATGTTAATTTCTTGTCTGAGTTAGACTAGAGTTAGTGAGAACTGCTTTTGTAAAAAGCAAAATACCTAGTTCTACTTGTCAATACTGTATTTCTTAACCTAGACAGAAATTAAAGATGTATATTAAAAATAGACATGAAAATGCAGTTATGAACTTGTTTGTACTTCATGCACACTTTTTTAAGAAGTCAAATGAGCTTAATCTCTTGCTATAAGTGTCAGGACTTCTTTCACCCCCCCCTGTATCTTGATAAACCATGTTTAAATAAACAGCCTTCAGTAAGCTACTGAATACTCAAAGACTACACTATTTTTGCTTTATCATACCAGCTCAAATGCAGTGTCAGCACTCTGCTTTCTAGCTGTTAAGTAAATGCACTGAATTGCCACATCAAAATTTTCCTACACAACACCACTTTTTTTTTGCATCAGCAGTGATTTAAAACTTCAAGTTATTTTAAAATGCTATTTATACAGTGACTCATTTCCATAATAATTATCTGCAATTTTCTTTCTTTACTTATTCCAGAGGAGTGGAAAGGGAGTAAACTGGAATTGCCTTGCTCAACTGAGCTGGCACAAGCTGGTGACTCACTACACTGGCTGGTGGATCACCATCAGCCTGGTTTTCTCCTTTTGACTCCGGAGCAGTAAGACACACACAGAGGAGACAGGTATTTGACAAAAAAGCCTGAAAAAACGGTCACAGACATCCCCAAGTCATGGTCTGATAACAGCATTGCATAATCTTAAACTGTAAATTACTCCGAAGCTTTAAAGCATTTTCAAGAACGTTTTTCTTCCCCTTTTAATGCATCATTGACAAAATAGAATAACATATAAATAGTCGCAGAAACATTAGTTTTTATCTTCTTAGAAAAGGTCTTATGTTCACTTGGGAAAACTTCATCACTTTTTCCTTAGAGGTGAATAATACTGCAAGACATTAATGGGGAAAAAAACCAAGAATACATAGGCAGATTTGGAAATCATATACCAGGATGCATATTGTCCAACACATATTAACTTAAGAGAGATAATGTAAGAAGGCAATGCTTGGATAGTATCTGAACACCTATGCAAGATTTCTGATTATTTCTGTTACAATGGTAAAAGCCTTGACAGGTCTGGGAAAAATCTGAACTTTGAAGCATAGATAACTTGAGGTAAGCAGATTCAGTGTTAGCAGTGTGCTATACTATGTCATATATTATGACACAGTGCATTAGTTCTGTGTTTATATGAAGGGTTGTGTTAATTTTATATTAATGTGAAATATGATTGGCTTGAACATTCAAATAAAATATAAGACTTGTATATATAAAAGAATAAACTTAGATAGATGACATTATCTCTATGGAAAAGGCTAAGCAAGAGCTCTACAGAATTATCCAAACAAACCACTTGTGAACAGTAGGATCCAAGAGCAAACAACATTTTTCTGAATGCAACATCAAAAATAAATGGTATCTGCTCAGCAGAAAATCTCAGGATCTGGGGACCTGCACGCTACGAAGACTGACTGACTGCTCAAAAACTCAGCATCAGTCATTAAGAATGTGATTTCAATGCTACAGATGTTTCACTGAAAATAAGCACTTCAGAAGTCTGTCTCTTCACCTGCTCCCCATTGAACAGACTTCAGTTCGTTTTTCCATTAAACTGGCTGAGTCTTCTTTGGTTCTCAACATGGCCCCGTGGGCAGTATTAGCATGATTGATGAGGCAACCCATCATCAAGCAGAGAGCTGAAACAAACCATATTTCCTCCAAAGCCCCCCTTGCATCCAACCCCGCTCTGTCCCACACAGTCAGGTTAAATTTGCTAAAGACACCTCCAAGCCACAGATCAGATGATTAAGGCTATCTCACCAACTCATAACAACAAACTCAGCCAACTCAACAGATATATCTGTCACCCTTAGTTATAAAGAGGAGGAGCAAACCCTAAGAAAAAGATTGTTTTCAAGATGTTTGAATCTGTTGAATCTGGAAAATGCCCCATTTTTGCCATCTGGTCAAAGACACATCTGTTAGTGTAAGATTTTTATCTCAAAGTTTTACAGTTTGGTTGGGTTTGTTCTGTTATGGTGTGTTAATTTTAGTTGTAGTACTTGGACGCCAACACTTCCTTCGCCATTCACGGGCCCTTGGGAACAGCTGTGCCTCCTTCTAGCTTCAGTTGGCTAAGTTAGGTTTGCAGCTGTTCTTCAAAAAAAACCAAAATAAAACAAGAAGGAAGACACCAGGCAACTCACTAGTGCATGTCAGAGCTAACTCACTATGAATTGATAAAACTCTGCTTGGATGACAGATGTTAAATGCAAAACAAAGTCATTAATTAAGAAACCCTAGAAATGCCTGTGGCACTTAACAGAGGAAACCTAGCACTTTTCGTATGTTTACGTTCATTTAGGCAATTAAGCCAATGAAAAACTTACTCCTTCTTCTCTTCATTAATTTTATTCAAGAAATAAATCTCTAATAAAAAGTGGGTATCCAAGAAAAACTTTAGGTGTTATTAAAATCTAGACTACTAGTGTCTTAAAATGACAGTGTTAGAAATGCCAGTAAAGGTGGCCAATTAGTTCTCACTGCTCTTCCTTTTTTTTCACCAGGGCCTGGTGCTGAATAAGAACATGTTTAAATATGAAACGAAAGATTTATTTAGGTGAAATTCTGTGTTCTGAAGAAGACAAGATTTGATAATGTTTTTTGTGGTAAGTGCGTTCATATTTACAACTCTGTAGAACAAGTCAGTCAATGGTGTGCTCACTGAGCCTAGTATTTGGCAGAATGTTCTTCTTAAGGAAAACAGCATGAAAAGATTTAGTTTTAAAACAATTACTCAGTTCTTAGTCAGCTGCAGTTCTTGCCAAGGTTTCAAGTGCTGCCAAAGGCACAACAGTACTTAAAGCTGTAATTCTGAAACCAGGAGTAGTCTGTCACGACTTGAAATATCACACAATTTTACACATATAGACACGCACACACGCTGCCTTATGCAGTTTTGAGAAGATGTGCGTATTCCAAAAGAGTAAAGAATGTAATCAGAAGATTTTTTTTCTTTTATGTACAAACCCAAGTATACTCAAATAACTAAGACCATAAACCAGTGTGCATTAGTCTTTGCTTCTTTAAATTTTAAAGAGCTTTCTCCACCATCCAAATGCATAATCTTAAAATTAAATACTAACAAAGGCTGTAAAATATAGTTTTGGTTAAGCAGGTACCTACTAATGTGTGTTAAAATTCTGAATGCAAAAACCTATCCAGGACATCCCCATAGTTACAGATAGAAAGCTTCACCTTACAAGCCAAACAATTTCATATTTTCATATTTCAGTCACTTGACTGAAGCGCTTTTTCTTGGTTCTTTCACATGTTTTAAGGGAAATGTGACCAGGTCTTCTTACATGAATGGTGAATTCACCTTGCATCACACTGCAAAGTAATACTGATGATGACAATTTTTATTTTATGTATATTCTCCGTCTTGGGATAAAATCCCCACAATCCACAAGAAAATCCCACTCAGGTGCTCACAGTGTGTTAGAGTCTGGTTTTGGACTCATGCAGGAGGCTGGATTAGCTCTTTCACTGCAGATGTGTACCCAAGTACTTGATCCAGGTCAAGGCAAACGTACCTGGATGACATGCTATAGTATTCCTTTGTATTTTGGGCTCAAAATGTGTTATGCGTCAATTTGCAGATGACAGAGGCTGATGGAGAGGGCAGCTTTGGATCTGCTTTTGAGAACAGCCTACTCAAAGCTGGGAAACTCCTGGCACTTGCTCTCTGTGCAAGGGAGGAGAGCAAGGTTTTCTCAGATGTACAAAAATTCAGGCTGAAATAAAGTGGGACTGAGATAAGTAAAGGCTGAATAGGGTCTGAGCATCAGCAAATCTTCCACCAGAAATAAGAAGATAAAATTACTACCATCCTACTTGAAGGTATCCAATATTCAACATCAATAAAATGAGGAAAGATTCAAAAGACAATAAACAATGCTCAAAACAGAGCAGAAAATGACAGTTAAGACAAATAAACTCCAACTCTATGTAGTTCTGTAACACCAGATACCAACTTTGATGCATGAACTTTCTGTGACATTATTGTGCCATTTCTTAACCCAGAATAACCTCAACCAGCCAGTCTGCTTCCAGCAAATGACTTCCGGATTGACCAGCTTGCCTCACGAAAGTACATACTAGGAAGTTCAGTAAAGAAACTTCATCAACTTTCAAACCCTAAAATTTCAGGATAAGTATGTTTCCTGCAATTTTCAGTACTTTCCCAAATACATTGTGGTTTTTGGCAATTTTTCTAATATGCCAGTTACAAAGATTGTACTGCCATACTTTCTGGGTGATGAAGGCCTATAAACCAACACACAAAAATTTTATGATCATATGAAAAGTCTTTAGATTGCATCGAGACAGAATGAAAAGTATTCAGTAGTCAGTGTTTTGTAGAAAAAAACTCTCCAACTTATTAAACAAAACTGCACAGGACCAGGGGCATACAGTTCTCAGTTCAAACGCCTTGCTTGGTTCATAGACCCTACAGAAGAATTAATTTTTTTTTTTTAAATCCAAGTCTATAGTACTCTTTTCAGCATGACTGAGGGCCGGCATACTGCTTTACTGAGATAATTTCCATTCAACACGATCTTCATCACAGAAAATTTCAGCTATAAATTGTATAATGTGCTAAGAAGAGAATTCAAAGGAGCAGATGGCAGCTAAAATGAAGGATATGGCATTAGAGGAGTCCCCCATGCAGGGAGACATATCACTTTGGTGTGGTATGTGTTTTCAGTTGTTTCCTAGTAACCTCAGGAACAAGGAACAGGAAAAAGATTTTTTTTATCTTAATAAATAAAGCCACTAGAACTCAGAAGTTTATCAGCCTCCCTGACTTCACTCCTCTAAGAAGCATTTGCACAGCAACTATCAGTCAACACTCTGGTGCTCCTTCACATCTTTCAATTTTCATTAGTGTAGGAGTCAGGTCTATTGATTTTGGGATGTTTTTTTTAATATTTTTTATCGCGAGTATACAGATTTTCTGAAATCCACCTTGTCCCTACTTTTCTATATGTTCCTCAGAGCAGATTCATTAATTTTCTGTGCACGTTCTGTCAGAAGCAGAGCTCTGCATTTTCAGAGGACACTTAGCACCTTCTCCAGTGGCTGCATTTCAAAAGCAATCCCAATCATGACCTCCTGCCATAAGAGCTGTTGGGCTCTGGTGGCTTGTGTTAAAAATCTGTCCTACATTCCTTTTGATTATCCCTCTTCCATGCTGCAAACAGATGACAAACCTCTGCTCGAATGAACCCCTTCCAGATGATGGTTGATGGAGTCTAGAGCACTTCTACACACTCACATGTCCGCTGCACGCTGTTGCAGCCGATCACAAAAACAAGGACTAGTATTTGTATAGTCTGTTCTCCTTGGCGCTTGTGGTGTTGCAGATGCTATTTACTTGCTTGGTTCAGGTTAGAATAATGTAAATCAATACTTTGATCCTTGCTTCTGGATTCACTAATGTCTTATGTTCTTTGTAAAAAGTCATACAGAAATGCAGGATACACAGAGAAAGCTGTATGGTGCTCCGAACCATTGAGTACAAGACCCGCAATCTTGCCTCTGATGTGCTGATGTGACACTTTTGTTTGGTCTGTCAAAGTGCTCACCATTTTATATTCCAGACACTGGACAGTATGTAAGATTTCTAGATTATTCTTACAGGATCAGAGAGACTGTGGAGTATCCCTCCTTGGAGATATCCAAAAGCCATATTGACACGGACCTGTGCAACCAGCTCTAGGTGGCCCTGCTTGAGTAGGGGGCATTGGACCAGAGAGCTTCCAGAGGCCCTTTCACAGCTCAACCCTTCTGCAATTCTGTGAATCACATTGTGTTTAAAGAACAATTAACAGAAGGGATGTGCAATGGGAGCAAAATTTGTACAGTTACTCAACCTTTTTCCTTTAAGTATTTGCCACCTTTCAATCTCTCCACATAGTGATCTAACATGCATTTTGTGACATGTTAGCTGTCATACTATCATTATTGAAATACATTACATTTAAAGGACTAATTACAATGACAGTGATGGAAAAATCCCTACTGCTTCTACAGTCTTCATACCTAATTTTCAAGGTAAATACATTTAAGTGCTCTAAGTGTATGTTTTTTGGAGATCTGGGAAAATGATAAGCAGATGCTTAGATACTTAACTCGGAGGAACTACTGAAAAAACTTTGACTGGGATGTGACCAATTTTCATTACAGTTCAGCATGCTAAGGAAAAAGAAATTATTAGCTTGTCTTCTCCATCATTAATTGCTTTCTTCAGGACAGAACCTGAAGAATAATCTTTTGCTGGCTTTCTTTTTCCCCACCTAATGGAAAAAAAAAATAGTATACATTAAGCAGAAGTGAAAAATTTTATATTTGGACCAACCTAAAACTCTCATGCTTGTAGTGAAGTACCTCATCTTAATTTCTACCCTTTTAAGAGACAAAATAAAACCCAACAATTTTAAAAGGCTTGGAATATTTTTTACATATTACAAATAAGACATCAATAAATATTATCTCACAAAAATAAAAATTAAATTCATTAATATATTTTCATAAATATTTTCTCAATTTTTTAAGTGAAAACTTTTTCTGTCGGGTTTTAGGTCAAAGACGTATGTGTTAGTTTTTAAAGTAAAAAATTTCTTCTGAATTTAACTCACATTCATGAATAATTTGCATGGCCCCCATGGCATTTTCCAGTTAATATTCATACAAAAAATTTCAGATTTAAAGACAGGCTATCTAAATGCCTATAAAGCTAACATGCAGTTTAATTGCATTTCCAATTGCTCTACTTTATACAGCATTCTTAACATTAACACGAAATAGTATCTAATGCCAGTGTGTAAAAAAAAGTAAACTTGAAATAACTCCACTGACTTAACAAGAGGACAAAAGTCAATCCCACAATATTTTGTCAAACAAAATTAATTTTTGTCCCTTCCAAAACCTTTTTTTCACTAGGAATTTTGTGATGGTTTCACTGAACAGAAAATAATCCCCTTAAGGAAATTTGGTAGAATATTAAATTTTAAATTAAATGATGTATTTTAAAGTCTGTGTTAATTACTATGTACAGGATTCTGCAAGAGCTTTCCACATCAAAGACCATTATGATTAAACACAAGATATATTCAAGAAATAGGTATAAAAAATTGTAGTCATGAAATATTCATCTGGTAAGCAAGTTCTTCTACTTCATAAATATTCAATGTTTTAACCTAGTGAATTTTAGCCATGAGTCTGCATTAAAAGGACAAAATGACACACTATATATGTACAAAAAATGCACACACATATATACATACATAAATACATGCCTTCCTACTGTAGGTTGACAGTCAATGACTAAAGCAAAACAGCCAATATCTGACTGAATTTCCTTCACTTATGTATCTTCTTATTGATTCTTTGCACCACACAAAGGTCTTTACATGAGATCCACTTTACAAATGTAAAAGTGACTGACTGAATTTATTGTCTCCTGGTGACCTGGAATAAATGAATCAAATACAAATTTATATTACTTTCCATTGGCTATGCTTCTTTTACTGTATTATCTTGCAGTATGAGCATTTTTTAAATGGTTCCTTGCACCACTAAGGGACAATTCAGACCTATACAATGCAGACAGAAACTCCACTGAAATCACTGGAGTTTAGTCTAGTCAGGACAAAATCTGAGCTTACAACTCCAGGATATTTAATTTCTCTAATGTTAGGTCAAGCTTTCCCAGCAGCAAGCGATCATGCAAAATTTGCTACTGTGCATCAACATGGTCAATCAGGTCACAGGAGAGGGTGTTTTTCTCCCTTTTTTTATACTGGCAGAAGCTTCTGTGGTCCTCAGGGGAAAGGACAACTCAACTTAATAAGCTTTCTTTTTCTTCGGATAGTCTTATACCTGATTTATAAGGCAACTTAAAAAGTGACGGTCACTTTGGTGGATTGAGCGACTTGGTGAAAACTAAGGAATGGCAGTTGTTTGTTTCCTAACAACATTAAGGAGGAAAGAAGTTAACAGTAAATCCATGAGATCGGAAGAGCGGTTCAGCAGGAATGCCGAG
>Ga0181612_132743_pt1 | contig 10070 bp, 4 predicted proteins | sample HoacroProtozoa21_FD_119630 | JGI IMG/M metagenome (GOLD analysis project Ga0181612, IMG submission 119630) | Hoatzin crop microbial communities from Cojedes, Venezuel. Combined Assembly of Gp0051906, Gp0051904, Gp0051908
CAGGCTGAACAGCCCCAGCTCTGTCAGCCTTTCCTCATGGGGGAGGTGTTCCATCCTTCTGATCATTTTTGTGGCCCTCCTCTGGACCCGCTCCAACAGGTCCATGTCTTTCTTGTACTGAGGGCTCCAGAGTTGGATGCAGTCCAGCTTTTGAATAGAGTTGTTTAAAACAATATAGTTAAATAAAGTGCGGCAAAGATGATATTGAGTGTTAAAAGCAGATGGCAGCAGTATTTTGCTCAGCCAATACATTTATATGCAGGTGCACAGTTACTTATCTAATGGGATGTCAACACCTTTCACCACAAGCAGAAGCTCTGGTGTTTGAAATAAGGAGTTACAATATTGGACTAAAACTTCGTACCAGCAAAAATGAGGTCTTTTTAGATAGCGTATTGTAGAACTTTACACTTCATTCTTTCGAAGTTCCATCAAAATAGGAATTTTATCCCTCGGAGAATTGGCGAATCATTTCATTTTAGCATTTAGGAATTATTTACTTTACCAGCAGCTTTGATGATGGAACTTTTTACAAAATTGGTAGGGAATTTTTGTTGAGGAGTTCCCAGGCTAAGAAAGGTGTCTGTACTGGTGCTGGGCATTGTATGGCATTGTACCCAACTAAAAAACTCTCACAGAATGAGCAGCATTGTTCAAGATGGTGCTGGCACACCTCAGTTTGATGACTGCTGCTGAGCAGGAGTTAAGAGCTGCTGAATGCACACTGACTCTGAAGTCAAGCCTTTGCAGTGTGCTCTCCAGTGTTCATAGGTTCAGGGGTGTGACACAAAGGTGACCAAACACGTTCAGCACAGAACTTGCAGGGCTCGTAGCTCAGGCTCTATTCAGCTTTGAGGTCAGTTCTGAATCCATGTTGTCTGTGCCTAACTAGCTCTGGTGTCCCTGCAGCCATCATACAATTAACGCGCAGTAGTGTAGATTTCACTGTATTCTCAAAAGTTTTTTTTTTTGCTTATGCAAATACTGTTCCTCTTACTTTATCCCTCTCTAAAGTACAGAAAGCTTTGCAGTATTCTACGACCACACTCATAATAATCTGGAGATGCCAGACAGTTGCTTTACATTAAAGTAAATCACACGTGGAAGGGACTGTTTCTTTGCTTTAACTGCTAAAGGTGATTAGTTCAGATACCAAAATCCGTGCTGCAGATGTCTAAACTAGGTGAGGTGAATTCTAGATTTGCAACAGCATTTACTAAGCAGGAAAGTTCTCCAGAACTGATGTTTTTGTAAACCACAAAGAGTAAGTTGGACTATAAAAATCTGGTTAGAGGAGTATAGCTTAATATCTGCTTGGGTTTTTGTGAATTATTATAAGTTGCAGTTCCTTGGCTGGACATGGTAGACAAAGGTGCTCAAAGCATGTTCCTGCTTGAACAGATTACTAAATAGACGATTTTGTTGTATGAATCTATCCTTGTACATTCCACAGTTTTCTGCAGCAGAAAAGATACAAAGATTTTCATTTTAATTTTTCTTCAATACTTCCCCTGGTAATCCTCCTTGCAGAGTGTGGAGTCTAGCTACAGATCTATGACAGCAAATTAACAGAAACTTCAGGAGGAGAAGAATTAGAGAAAAATGTTTAGACAGGAAAGCACAGTTACCCACTGGTGAGGAAGAAGAGGCTGTGTATGGATTGGAACAAAACCTGGGAGACAGCACCATAGTGAGCTCATTCAATACAGTTCGTTGAATATACTGAGGGGCAAGTGATTGTGCGTGAAGCATGGCCAACGAAATCAGCTGACCTACAGCATTTTCTGAAAAAGAGTCCCAGGACTCTCCGAAGTCCTGTCTCAACACATAGCTTTCAGTGCCTTGATGTGTTAGGGAGATGCTTTAGACATGAGTGAGTTGAAAGTCACATATTTGGCTAAGTTTGGGGTAAAATTTAGAGGCTAGTGCCTAATAATAATCTAGTGAGCATGGAATGAGATGGATGGAGTCAGTGGTTAAGGCAAGGAGGGGAAGGAAAGCAGAAGACATAGTGCTGAGGGTGAACGCAATGAGCAGTTAGCTCTGACAGAAGCCTTTGAGGAAACCTATTATTAATCCACAGTGCTATTTCCAGCCCAGAGAAATGTAGTCTGTTTAGAGGATAAAGATATGCCAGCTTCTGTACTAGAATTAAAAAAAAAACACTGCAAGATCAGTTGACTGTAACTTTATGTGCTTGTGAGATTTCACAAACTACCAAAATCCGTGTACCATCCCTAGTTAGGTAGCAGGAGCAGCTGAGAAAGCCAGGTGTGAGCACTACTCAGAGAAATGTAGTTTGCAGTGTATTGTGAATTTTTGTCATCAGCTGTAAAGTTGTGAGCCATGAATATAACTGAACAAGTACCTAGGCTTTTTCTGCTGTTGGAGATGAAATAACAGGGCATATTACCACAAGGATGCTGGTACAAAGCACAGCGTCCTCAGGCATTCTCAGCAGTAGCCTGAATGGAGAAGAATCATGTATGTGTTGGAAATATTTCCCAGTCCGCATTTCAGGGGTAGAATTAGCACTGTACTTCCTTTACATATAAATATAGTTCACTGAAGGAAGAGAATCTTCAGTGGGAATGACTCTGTCATCATTATCCTGCTGGGTTTTTTGTTTACCCGTAACTTTCATCCCAGCCATGGCTTAGAAAGCAAAATCAAGATAAGCTCTCCTGTGAATAGTATTGAGACAATAGAGCTACACTGGTGGTCATCTCTTGTCCCCGTGTCATCTCTGATCTCAGGAAAATAAAATCACATTTACAGTAACATTCATCAACAGCTGTTGGATTATCTGTTCTACTTGTATCTAACACATAGCAGATCCTCTACTGGCAGGAGCAAAACAATTTACGTGAACTCAGAGTTAATAAATTTAGGTACAGGTAATAGAAAAAGATGGTTAAAGTTATTGCTAGCTTTGGAAAAGCTGTTTGCATCATCAAGAATCCCATTTCTTCCACTTCTTCCTGATTCTCCTATCATCTTACCTCCGCTGTTTATTTAACACCTCTGCAGCTCAGATGTCTAGTTTTTGAACCTGAATTAAAAAAAACCCCACAAAGACTCTATCTCTGCTTACTAGGTTCTTAGATTTCTGCCAAGTTTGTTTTCTTATTACAAAGGGCTTGTTAGCTACCTACTGATATAAATTGCGTTATTGTCTCTGAGGTCCCAACAGAAGCAGGTACTGCTTTCAGTTAAAAGACTAGATTCCTGTAAATGATTTTTGATTGTGCAGGAGCATGTTCTGATGGCTTTCAGTAATTTAGTGCACTGGCAAAGGTGATAGTCAAAAGAGAACAGTGAATTGTAGAAATAGGTTATACAATGCTATTTTTGACATCACTATTAAAGCATAAATATGCATAAATACAGGGCTCATATGATGAAAGTCTTCGCTTGAAACTTGGTAAATAACTGAGTGGTGAACCACAGATACGCTTGGAACATCCCTGACTACTGCTATCACTATTTCCAGCCTGTGATTCACTTTTCTCTGAGTTAAGGAGGGCATTTTTAAACTTAACCAAGCTGAGGTTTTTGAATGAAAACATACAGTGCATTCATATCTAATTTGTGGACAGAATTTGCTGATGCCCCTGCTCTTTATTTGCTTTGTAAGCTCTTCTTTTACCACCAAGAACTTAGACTTCTTCTGAGGTACAGAAAGCTTCTTCAACTGCATAAAACCTTGCTCCAGGAGAGCTTCTGAACTAGCAAGACACAATATCATATTTATCGGTTGTTAGTTTTTAAATTATGTTACATTTTCCTGTCTGTTTTTCATCATTTAGATTTTATGACCAAGTGCCATACAGGAAATTAATGTTAGAGCAAGTATATGGGCACATCTTTAATAAATATAATGAAGTATTTTAATTAAAGTGCTAACATAGGAATTAATGAGCACTAAGAGTATTAAGAATTTGTAATCATTTGTTATTGAGGTAATAATATCATGATGAGAATTCAATGTTTATACAGTTTTTCTAAACCTTATTGCTTTGCCCAACCTTTGATTGTGTTTATTTGCAGATCAAAGTGCTAACAGTGATCAGAGATTCACAGGCCGTGTGGTTCTTTCTAGGATGACATTTAGTGTTAATAAGCTAAAGATTTATACACAGCGCTCAAATAGAGAACTGTTTGTCTCTTTTATTAAAACCAAAACCACTAAGTACAAAATTAAAAAAAAAACAGTAGCTGAAAACTCAGGGAGTTTGAACTTCTGCAGCTTCTTTGTTGTAATCTTTTGGAGGGCGCAGGAGCAGGTAGCTGCCCTCTGCTCCTGTAGAAGTACTAACAGTCCCACTGATTTTTCTGCCCGAAAGCCGTTGATGGCATTGCTTTGCTAATGCAGTAATCCCCATGGATTTCCAAAGGATGCTGTCCTTCAAGGCAGTCCCTCTGGAGTTCTCATGAATTCACCTGCACAGAAATGTCACTGTCCTAGCCTCACCTCTTCTCTGTATTCTGCATTAACTTCAGCAAATTAAATTAAAAGCCCTGACATGTTAGCCTTAAGTGAAAAGTGTGGGGGAAAAAAAATATATAAACATGGACATAGTTTAATAACAATCAAAAGAGAAATGGTCAGAAATATGTCAATAATATTGGCTTGTTTACTGATCCAACTAATCTGTTTGATCATTGCTAACAGCACTCGTGTCACTCAAAAATTGAAAAGGGACAGTGTAACCTGCATTTCTCTCTGACCCTGTGAGGCAATCAGCTGAAGTATTGCTAGCCAGAAATAAGCAGTGTCTTCCATGTGTGTTTGATTCATCTTTTAGCCAATCACAGGTTTACCTCAGTGATTTCTTAAGGGTGTGAATTCTTATGTTGGACCAAAAAAATTGGTGTTAACAGACTTCAGTTTGTGCTGAAATTTTATGCCAGCAGAATTTGAAACTGGCATCCAAAATCCTCACTGGAGTTTGGAAAGGAAAACGATAATTTTATCTGCTATTTAAATCTCCCCTAAATATACTCTCTAAACTGGCATTCTATTTTCAGAACATTTGGAAAATATTTAACCTTACTTTTTTCCCCCTGCTTTTCAATCAGGAAACATAAACTGGATGACATGGCTTTATTTCATTTCTTCAGAATGTCTAAATGCAGAGACACTCTAATGACAACCCATGGTATTTGAGATTGTATTGAAGGTCTTTGTTGTTCCCTAGAACCTTCCATGATGATAGCACTAGTTCTTACACCTAAATACTTAGCAATTTCTTTTTCACATACAGTTTTGCATCAGAATTCCTTTTGTTCCTGCATGTGAAGGTTTCAGGATTGCAGTGAGTTATCACAGTGTTTGGGTTTGGTTTTTTTGTTTGTTTTTTTTTTAATTGTATTTCTGAATAATGTGCAGTGAATTAGGAAATCTGAGTGTTGCCGCTTTTGGTATAATGTGATATAAATCCATCTGTCAATCTTTTGCAACATTTTGACTTCCCTGAAAGCAATCAGATATATTTTGGAGAGAACATTTGGGTTTTTTTCTGAAATACCTTTAAGACTAATAGATGTATAACCCTGTGATTTAACCTAGTAATCTTTTTCTGGAATAAAATGCAGGATAGATAAGCAAAATATTTCAAGTGTGTTCTTTTTAAACATTTATATAATTCTCTTTCTTAACATAAAATGTGTTTTTCATAAAGAACAGCTGTGGTGTATATAGCGGTCTCTCTTCTACTTGTTTTACAGGTATGCATCTAGTTACTCTGTGGGTTCACGAAAGTGTCATACGACATAAATATTCAGTTTAGCTATTTGTGCAACCACGGGTAACACGGGTAGCAGACTGTGGACCTTATAGCCGTCTGAAAACATAGCTATGTGTTCTCCCAATAGTCTGGTGAAGAGTGTTGAGGAAGGATTAGGGTCTCTACGATGATGATGAGCGTATGAACCTCGTTGAATGGTAGATTGCTTCCCTGAGGTCCTGCTGCTGTTTGCCAGGGAGCAGTGAGGGCTGAGCCGGGGGATGGCGTGGCCGGCGGGGCAGGGGCCCGGCCAGCAAGGGACTGGTCTCGAAGCCGGCCTGGACCCCTGGCAGCCAGGCTTTCCACCACAGGGTTAGGGTTACTGCCATCGTCCTGTCCAGCACCGCTGGGCAGCATGGGGCTGGCCTTTCCTCCAAGCAGCTGTGACGTGTTGAACATTACTGTTTCTTTGCAATCACTGCATTTTAGTGTCTCTTTGGTGCATCTTTATTTAGGCTGTGATTGCAGTCTCTCTGCAATAAAAACGTTTGTACTACTTTAGGCTTGTAAAGGAAGAGCCAAACACTATCCTGTGCTGTTAGTAGGAGTCCATGACATATTACCATACAAACGTGCATAAAAAAACAAGTAATGAAGTGTTATCATACAGGCGTGCAGAAAAAGACAAGTAATGGTGTGGAAGAATCATCTGACTGCTCTTTATGAAAAAATTCTTGACTAGGTTTAATGTTCATATATGGGCTTCAGTTAGTAAAAGGGTAACGTTGGCTTGTGAAAAGTACATTTACTAAGACGTCTGTTTTTTTCACATCTGGTAAAGAGCAGCATCTCTTTAGGAAACACAGGAAATGTTTGACAACTGTCATGTAAATCAGATATATCTTTGAGGGTGATCCACGCTTGAAGTAAGCACTTGCTCTTTGGAAGTAGCAACCAATCTGTATCAGTTGGGAGGGATGTGTAGAAAGGTAGCACCTAGCTGTACAGGGATGTTTACCAGCTTCACTAAGTGCTGTTTTTATGACAGATTAAATCCAACGGTGAGCTGCTCATTAAAAACGTTCAGCTGCGGCACGCTGGGAGGTACACATGCACTGCTCAGACGATTGTTGACAACTCCTCTGCTTCAGCTGACCTTGTGGTAAGAGGTAAGATTCTCCAGGTAAAACAGAAATGTGGCTGGTTTTCACCTAGATCAGCAGAGTGTTTCAGATTGTTTAGAGTATTTTCTTTCTCATCAAAAAATGGCAGAAATTAAAATGAGAAGTGCATGAGCATGTAAAGTCCTTAAAGTCTACTCAGGGCACTGATTCTATTGCAGATATTTAGATGTGTAACTGAGCATGTGTTTTCCTGACAAGCAATACATATTTCTTATTACAGGCATTTTCCTTTTGTTGAAGTAATGTTTAGATAGTTTAATTCAGTGTTCATTATTAAAAAAAGATTTTAGGTATCATTTTAATGTATCTACTGTATAACAGTTTTAAGAAGCCACTTCTGTTTTCTCATAAAGCTTTATGAATTAAATTGTCGTGTATAATACTAAGCCTACATTAAAAGGATTCCTAGTTTTCAAACGACAGAAGCCAGGACATTTGGAGTTAAGGTTGTCACTCCATTGTTAGCTGATTCATGTCTGTTAAGTGTTACTGAAGTCTCAGAACGCTGTACTTGCTCATACGGTGGGTATCCAACAAGGTCTGTTACAATGGTTGGTTTCAATAACATGAGTCAATTCATGTCCTTTGGGCATTTTACTCTGTTTTGTGCCTCCAGATATAACACGTTCTAAAGTGTGAATACTCTGTAATGCTGACAGTTCAACGCAGACATAACTTGCACTTGAGGCTGCATTGCTGTCATGTTTCGCCCCACGTTCCGGTTGCGCTATACAACTGTATAGCAGCTCAAGTACAGCTTGTGCCGTGATTCTGAATTGCTGCCATCTGAGGATGCTGTGGACTCGAGTCTTGCTGTATTTAATTTTTGCTGGATATTAACAGTCAGTGAAATGTCATCAGTTTGCAATGAAATGTTAAAGCAAACACGTTAAGTGGTGAAACCGCAAAAGAAAAAGAGAAGGGTCAGTTCATGTGCCTTAGTATTATGCAAGCAATTCCTTCTAAAAATAACAAGAGAGACAAGGTGCCTTATCAAGCTTCCGCTTCTTCTTCCAATGGAGTAATTACAGTTAGAATCATTCCTCTGAGCTTATGTTGTAGAAGAAATTAGCACTCATTTTATGCTCAACATTCAGGTTTTAATACGATGAACACAGTTCTGCTTACTGCTGAGTAATTCTCACTACCATTTTTGTCAGTGGAAGACTCAGCATCTTACAGGGGCAGGGTTAAATATCTGATGAAATATGACAAAGGTGGCATTGCAGTTTCACTGCATTGATAGGAAGAAGCAACAGCAAAGTGTGAAAACACAGACCTCGTTCCAGACGATCTCATCAATGAAGCAGTAAAGGATAGCCACTGTTCATGCAGGCACATGAAGGTGTTTTGTCTGTCCACAAAACAACTTTTCATAGGGATTGTCCTATGCGATCTAAGAGTTTTAAAATTGCTGTTGTGTTCAGGAGAATTGTTAGTGATAGTAGAACATTGCAGACTCTCAGGCACCTGTGTGCGCCAACAGGCATTAATGGCCCTGGCCAGCCTCACCCAGGACACCCACCCATGTGACTGCCCGTAGGCCCAGCAGCCCTGTGAAGCTCAGCCCTGGAGCTTCAGCCCTGAGTGGAGCTGTGTCAGACATGCCTGCTTCCAGCTCTGTCTCTAGCCCTGCCTCCTGGATGGGTTTCGCACCTTGTCTCCTGCATGGACTGCTTGGATACATGCACTAGTTTGTCACCTGGATGCACCTGCATTGCTTGCCGTTCCTAGGACTGCCATAGCAGCACCCGGCTCTGCCCAGTGTAGTCAGATACTGCGGGACTGTGCCCCATTGCTGGAGGAACTGCCAACCCTGGGGTCACTCGTGGGTCCTGGCCATGCAGCTGGCCCTTGGTGTTTCCTGACACATGCCATTTTGAGAAACTTTGACAGTGAGGTGAGAAGTTATTAAGAGATATCTTCTAAAGAATGAAGGAGAGAAAGATCTTGGGACTGATAAACCTTTCCGTACCTTCCAGCTTGAGGGCTTCTGGATAGTCTTGCAGAAGGACTCTCTCAGGCCTTATCTACCTGAGTCCTTAGAGCTGAGCTAGCAAATATGCACGTTACTAGGGTGGAGAGTTGACTAAGAACCCTGATCTTACAAGTCAGCTCTTAGCAACAACTTCTACTTTGTGCATCCTCTGTGAAGAGTAAGAGGCTGTTTCCACATGCGGTGATGTATTTGGTCCTTACCTTGAAAGGGAGGTCCGAGGACAGCTGATTAGTACATCAGTTTTCAATGCCAAGATTTGAATTTTAATAGAAGTTGATTATAAACAATCCAGTAGTAAACTGATGTGCATTTTCCAAGGATACTAAATGGGAATTATTCTTGGATCTTAGGAGAAGAAGCAATCAGGAAGTTTATCGTCAAAGTCATAGGCCATAGCCCAATAGATGGTGTAGAGTGGTCACGCTTAGTTCTTTTTAAGCAATGACACACATATTCTTTAAGGAACTAGTCTAGCTTTGAATACTTTTGGAACTGGGAATGGAATTGCTTACTCGTTAGAAGGATAATTTCATTGAAACTGAGGAATAACAATATATATACTTGTTATACATTTATATTTTTTTTGTTCAGTAATTTCATTTGATTTGTTTTGCTCAGATTTATGGAGAAAATAAAAAGCTGAAGAACTGAAGACACATTTGCCACACTGTGTTTAGATCTGATGTAGAAATCTCATTTCATTCTTTTTGTTAAGTTGTTTTGGTTTTGGTTTTCTGTGGTTTCTCTGTAAACGCTGCAGAGAAATGCATCCTGTTATTTCTTGTTGCATATTTTTTTAATAAGCTCTGGGGCTTGTTCAATCAGATTGTTTGATAATTACCTGAATCATGCTGGCATATTATTATCTCTGAATGTGGAATCAGAAAACAATTCTCAATAGTTCTAATGTGTTGTCTCTGTTTTTACACAATAGTTAATATATATCACATAACTGTATGTCATATAAAACAGAAGCATAATAACAAAGCTGAAACAGACAACGTGGAAAGAATGATCTGAAAATACCTATAGGCCAAGTTTGTAAATAGGTACTAAGCTTTGCATGACAGAATTACTGTAAGGTTGAGGGTTTTTAGCACAGCTTACTGAACACTATGGTGTCTTTTACAGATGAAGATTCCTATACTCACATAGATG
>Ga0181612_153264_pt1 | contig 10070 bp, 2 predicted proteins | sample HoacroProtozoa21_FD_119630 | JGI IMG/M metagenome (GOLD analysis project Ga0181612, IMG submission 119630) | Hoatzin crop microbial communities from Cojedes, Venezuel. Combined Assembly of Gp0051906, Gp0051904, Gp0051908
AGGGCCTGCAAACTGAAATACTTTACAACCGATTTCACCTTAATAATAAAATCCATTATTAAAATGTTCGGTGGACCTCCAAAGCAGTCCACCAAGTGTCTAATCCAAAATCTTGTTAATTGTAATGTGAAATCTTGTTAATTGTAATGTGAAAGGAAGTTTCTGATACTTGCGTAAGACTTAGTACAGGTGGTAACATTTAGTCATGCTAGATAATAACCTGTTCTACAAGTGACATTCAGCACTATGGTACCGAAAACCCTTACAAAATTTTATTTCATTAACAGAGACCAGTTTATCTGGCAGATCTGACAGGTGCTTATAGTAACTTTTAGCCAGTTATTAGTCCCTAAGCTGTGTAAAAGTAAACTTAATGACTTGCAAAAAAAGATAAGAAAAAAGCCAGAAGCAGTCCTATTTATTCGTTCCTTTCCAATAATTTAATTTGTTTCTGTCAGAGTCCGCTTTACTTTGTTCATCTTGCATTAACCTCTATTTATCTTGGTAGATAAATGAATGCTATAGTCCCCCATATTTAAATGTCAGAGGCAAGGTAGATTTTAAATCATTTCCTATACCAAAAAAGGTCACATGGATTTTGAAGTTTGACATAATTGAGACTGAACTATTGAATAAAACTTTTTTCCACACATGTATACTAATAGCTTCAAGCAACAGCGAACAATTGCCCTTACAGGTTTAGTGATTCTGTGATTGGCCTTGAGATAGAAGACTGACCGGAGGGGCTTGTGTTTAAGACACATTTTTCAGTGACAAGGATAGTTGATATGTTACCACCAGCTGTTTTCAGTATTTGTCTGAATTTCATAGAGATTCTCATCTGAAAAATGTTAGCTTTGTCATCTGTATTTTTAAGTTAACTTGCAGAAGATTGTTCAACAAAGCAGGTGTAAACAGTTTTGTTTCTCTCTAAAAGCAGTGCTAGGTCTGGTTACTAGCACTTCAGATGCTGTATATTAATGCCATCATTTACCTTAACAAAACAACTGCACCCTCCTGAAATAAAAAGACTTTCTAAACAAAGGTCACTTTTCTGTCTGTAAATATATTAAAATGCCCAAGAAAGATGCCAGACTCTGGTTCTGTGTTTGTACCGGCACCAGCAGAGACAGTGAACAGCCATGCAGCCTGCTCTCCCTTCCGCAGTCTGCGCTATACCCTGCAGGTACGAACGGACACGCTCACGAGCTACAGCAACTGCATTGTGAAGTGAGCTGTGCCCAAGAAGGCTGGTGAAAATGCCTGTAGAAGCAGGAGAAGGAGCCTATTGCAGAGGTGGAGGACTGACCAGGGACAGGCTTTTAGAAATCACCACTGCTTGCATTCTGCCTGCTTCCTTTCTGAAAACCCTCTGCAGTACCATGTGAGTTATGGCAGTGATGTGGGCATAATGTAGATATTATATTAGTTCCCTTTATTTAGAAAGCTGGAAACTATCTGACTCAAGACAGATGCCTTGACTGCTTGGACTGTAATAGATTCCGTGATCAGGCAGAAAGCTGCAAAGAAAATGAGATTCCATAACTCGCAGTGGTGCAAGGAGATGTCAGCTGCATAGAAGGGATGTGCACTGATAATGTTTCTACAGCACTGACTCTCACGCTTGATCAAACGCTGCTAATCTTTATGTACCTCTTTTCCTTGACTTCAATGAGCTTTGGATTGGGCCCTCTGAGAGCAGATATAAGCTAAAAATATTGCAGTGCCAAGACTATGTAAAGTCAGTAGAGAAATATGATCAAATTTATCATTATGATACTCAGCAGTTTGTAAACTCATTAACATTTGCAGAGAACATGCTGTTTTACCTGTGACCTATAAATTCTGGAAAGCTCAAGAGAATGTTGATGGCAAAGATATTTTGGGGGAAGTATGATGAAGCCAAGTGGCATGGTTTAATTGAAGTTGCTATTGTTATAAAAGCTTCATGGGATGCAAATGACAAGTCACTATGCATCTAAACAATTCAGAGATTGCACAGAGTGAGGTTAAGGTTTATGAAATTATATAGGAAAGTGGGAGTTGGTTAGGTTAGCAACACATTGCCCACAAATTAAAACACGTTTCATAGAGTAGGGACCTTTTATAGCAATCAGAGGGTGGATGATTCTAATGTCCCCCACTCCAACTATGCTAAAGGTTGTTTCAAACCTGCAAGTATTGAGGGCAAAATGTATAAATTCTGGTTAATCAGTAATACCAGCTGCACACAGGGATCACATGTAGGCACTACAAAGAATATTGGAGGACAGGAAAAAGATAGAAAAGACATGAAAACTTTTACAGACTAATAGAGATCTGTGACTCTAGCTGTGGCAGAAGGCATTGGAGAGTCAGCAGCTACTGTTGCGTGAGAAAGAACATAAATCGTGCTTGGAGTCTTTTTATATGAAAAGAGCCTTTCCATTAAGAAATTTTTTTAAAACTGTATGGTTTTGCCAATATGTCAAGGTTAAAAAAAAAAAAGTAAAGACTGCTGCTAGCTTTTGTTGAGTCATAAACCCATAGCACTGTAAATATAGTATTTAGAGCTCATTGTCATTAAGCACTGTCCATAACTAAAGGAAAAGCTGAAGAGAGTCTTGTATTTCCGTGATTTGCATCCTAAGTCTGTATTTTCTTCAGTCACAATGTACTTCACAGCAGCCTCAAAGCTATGCCAGCCATCTTTGTTCCTACTGAGTTCAAGCACTACCTGGGGTTGCTGTTACAAGGACAGCTTCAGTGACGCCCTGTTCTTCTTCCTTGTAAAAGGGCTGCAATCCCCGGTGCTTGCTGCAGTTCCTAAAAAGGCTGGTGCAGCTCTAGCTGTTTAAGGGAACTTCTTGCCAGCTGCACCAAGTTCCTCGCCCTTCTCACCCCAAACCACGCACCAGGGCAGGAATGAGCCTGACAATCTTTTCCATAGTTTGCATACGGTACATTACCAAAAAATGGTCCACATCCTGGCCAAGATCAAGCTAAAATGTCATGGATCAAAGTAAGATTGACGGTTTCCTGCCAATTATATCTAGAGCTCTGGGAGCTACATGTACCTGTGGTTTGCTGCAGAGGTTATGTCAACATGGTTTTTGATGCGCAGTATTTGTGCAGGCAAAATCAAAAAAAGAAGACCCCGAATTAGTGCCACCAATAATTGTGCCATACAAAATGACCACATGTTCACTGCTTGTTTGTGTTATGCTATGTACAGGTTACAATTTTTATAGAAGAACTACCAGTATTAAGGAATCATTTCAATATCTTTTAAAAAATGAATTACAGCTGTGTTCCATCCTTTACATCATTTATTACAAGTCTGTCATCTAGGAATCGGAATAACTACTGAAAACTCTAGGAAATTCTTTTACTCTCAAGAGCCAGAGTATTAATCTGCTTATATCAGGTTGGCAAATGCTGTTAGGAGAAGATCAAAGTTTAGGTGTATCAGAATAGATCTCGTAGAATAATTTGGCAAAAGGCACGTAAGTTGATCCGTCATGCAGAGGTATTCAGGAAATTAACTGATGTCCTGAATCTCACTGCCATATATGCGATAGGAATTTATTAGTGTGTGTATCTTGATCTATAGAATGGAAAATAAAATAGCTTTCAAGACGTAGACCTGTCTCTTTTAATTCAGCCTTTGGTTTCGCTGCTGAAACTTCCAAATGTGCAGCTGGGGGAGGGGAGAAACAGGAATTTCTGCTGTAGACATTTGTCCGGTAGAACTAGCTGGAACTGCCAGCTTATTACACATGGACCATTGAACGCCAAGCAAACATTACTCTCTCCCTCCTGCACGCTTACAGTGTCTGTGGGTTTCCTCATATAGTTAGTTATCCTGTTGGCTTAAGGGAAAAGCTCTAACTGCATTCACATGAAAGCAAAATCTTTGGTATATGCTGTTTCCATTAGCATTCTTCATCTTTTCCCTACTGTCATTAGGGTTTAACAGAACTCTCAGAATTATAAGCATATTTTACGCTTCTGGTTTGTATCAATATATGATACCAATGCAAGTAAAGAAAAAATTAAACATGCATTTATCATTTTAAAAAAATTGTCATTAAAATACAACCCTCAGTACAGAAAGATAGCAGCAGTTTGGCTTTACAGCCCACTGGCTGTTTATTGGAGCTGCTGCGTAAAATTACAGGACTTGTATCATACAGCAGGTGTCTGTATAGATCACAGATCTAATCAACTCATTTATTCCTTAAAAGCTATGAATCCCCACAGTCACGCAGCTCAGAGGAGGTCAGAGATGGTCGCTGGCCAATGTGAGCGTACTGCCGGTGGATCACAGTTTTGCCTGTTCGCTTTTCCCTTTTTTCCTCCTGCAGCGAGGGAACTTGGATACCGCTGACATTGCTTTAGCCCGACGCATGTTGTACCAACAGGGAGCGCGAAGGGAGAGGCACACCACCTTACCAGATAGCCCAGCTGCTCCACCAGCCTGTCACAGAATTAGTTCCCCCAAGTAACGATTCTACCTGAAATTCAGTCAATCAATAAAGCTAACACGCTTCTGTTTAACAGACCTTTATTTTTCTTCCATAAGACCAAAAGTGCTCATAAATTAAACATTTGCTAATCAACACCCTCACCTCTGTCTTTAGCGAGTCTGTCTGCTTAAGAGAACAGGTTACTGACACTATTAAGAAACTGGCAAACTCGTTTCTTTCCAGAATATTTAATGCTCAAAGGATTAGAAATCTAGTGACAGATAATTTAGACTGCAGACGTACAGACTGGCCACTGTTATACTCGCTGTGACTGTATTTAAACTGGGGATCCAGATGTGACAAGCTCCATATTCTATTTAATCACCATCCAGTCCCCTTGGGCTTTTTTTTTTTTCATGACAGTATGTTTTTGTCTATGTCCACTTCAACAGAAGGAGTTTTTTCATACACTCAGATTTTATATCTGATTGTTGAACCCCCAATGCTCACTAAGCTATTTCTTTAGTGAATTGCATAACAATTAATAAATCAGCCTGGATAGTCCTTTTACATTTTTTAATTTTTTAATACTCTTATTTGAAGCATTACAGATATTAGAAAACTTAGCGTTCTCCCATTCTCCCCCCAAAATGAGCTCCTTATTAGTACCATTTCTTCATTTTTTTGAAGTGTTTATTTTAATAATTGTGTTAACCTGGAGCTGCAGGGAAACTGGAAAGTGTTCTCTAGTCAGCAGCTATTATCCTGGCAGACTGCCAGGATGTTTGTGACCTCTAGAAACCCTTAAGGTTTTACTCAGCATTTCCTTACCCCCAATACTCTGTTGCTTCTGTTTTAAATTACATCTCAGTGTACCCAGGGTAGGTAATAATGCTAATGTGATACAACAGATTGCTACAAGCATCCTTGGATTATGAGATGGGAATATCTTGATTATGTAAACAATGATAGTGTTTACTGTATTATATTTCTGAAATTATTATAGTATTATGATGACACAAATTATACTGTCATGTCTCAAGCGTATTTATTTAAAACAGTGGATGGAATTCAAAGACTGTCAAAGACAATGAAAGACAATAGCTGACTTTCCCTGGTTGTTTTTTCAGGATAAGTATGCTACTGTAACTTTCACATTATTTTGCACTAATTCCTAAGATCCAAAGATACAAATTTCTTAACTTTTCTGTGCCTGTAGAGTTAATCATTACCATAAGTATAATGCATTGTAAATAATGGGTGAAAAGATCACACTGCCACTGCTAAACTATGTTTCTTTGCTTCAGAATATGCAATGAGTTAGTTCAGGGAATCTTGTAATAATGCTTATGGGTAACATCAGAAAATGTATCTCTCGGAAGGCACTTTTTGTTTATATATTCATATAAAGGTGTATTAATAACAAACGGGTTCTTCTCCCACTAATATTTAAAGGCAAGGCGATAGCAAAACGAGGATTGCTTACACAGCTGAAGAAAAAGTGCATTATGTTACTCTCCATTTACCCTTTCGATCCAATGTCAATGGTGCACTGAGAATACTGTGTGCTATACATGTGCCATAGCACATGCGGGGGGTATACATGTTAACGTATGTTGCTATGTATACTGTGGCAGCTTACACATGCTTTGTATGTAAGTGGCCTAAATTCAGAACTTTGATGAGGAGAGAAATGTCTTATTCCACCACAGAACATATATACAGTTGCAGTATCCTGAGATGATAAGAATGGTATGTATGTACACAATTATTTGTTTAAAAAACCTACATTTGTTATTCTAAGCCAAGTAACACAACTTAAAGCGTTTAAAAATCCGTAACACTTTTTCAGCTCTTGTTGGTATTGAAACTGAGGCAAATATAGACTGTCTTTTCCTGTATCGCGTTTATGGAACCCTAGGCTGCAATGACACTTCAACAGTGAGTTATTTTCTTCCATGCATTTATAAGTGTTTTCACTAATTTTTTTATTATGACCTTTAAACAAATACGGTTTTTTTCTATAAGTTACAGAGCATGACATAAGTCTACATATCAGTGATCATTTCCAGAAACCAATGCCAGGTATTAGCTATTTCATTTCATCTATTCTGGCAGAATTTTTCTAGAATACTTGCCTTGTCACTAGCTGTGGCATATCTTCATTTCAACTGTCAGGCACAGAAAAACAGAATTACAAACATGAAGGCAAGAAAAGCTTTGATGGGTGAGAAAGAGATCAAGTGAGAGAGAGAGACTGAGCTGGAACAATGGTATCATCCACTAGATACTCCTCGGGGTGCGGAGAGTGAGACTTTGCCTGGCCTGCTTTTGAGTCACAGCTGGGTAAATCATTATGTCATTATTACTATTGTTGCAAAATGAGTTTGGTTTTCAGGCTCATTTTTGCTTACTCTTTTTCTGATATTATATATCTGTGGTTTAAAAAGAAAAATATAATATGGTTATCATCCAAACATCTACCAAACACATTAAGTTGATACAGTGCCAAATGGTCAGTCCAGGTAAATTTACCCATGGGGGGTAAGGACTGTTCTGCAGACACAGCTCTCTGTTCTGGAAGCTCAGTGAGCTATGTAGGCAGCTCCAGGTGTCACACACTACTAAGTTCTGAAATTCTGAATCCTTTCCGAAAAAAGAACCGCTGGAGCATTTTAAATCGAACCCACTCTCTCTGTGTGCTTTCTGACATCTTCCTTGTTAAGTGAGACTCTTCATTGTCATCTTCCTTTGACAGCTTCTCTCATCCCATACGTTCAATACATCCGCTCTGAGCAAGGTACCTTTTCATCTGGTATTTCTTTATGTTAAGGCTATGCTGATCCTTATTCGTGAATTGGATCTGCCAGGCTTGCTGATGTTGTATACTGTAGTTTGCCAAATCTAGTTTGCTCCGACTGATAGTGATAGCAGTGGATACAACTTCAGACAGCTGTGGCAGCAGCAATCTATACTATCCAGTTGTAGATATCTAACCATAAATATGATAATATTGTATTGCTGGACCACAGCCAGCTCTGCACCAGCTTCTGCAATGCCTTTCTACAGTATGAAGCACAAAGATAATCCGATGCTTAGAGGCACCCAGCTTGCGTGCAGTCAGACTGGAAAAAAGCTCAGGTTTGCTTTATATGGACATAGGTCCAGCTGTAAGGCCTCACCATTTTTTACATGGAGGGGGTGTCAGGTACTGTTTCAATGCAAGAGGAACTGTGTACCTGTTTTGGTCCTGTGTACAACGTAAAAAAGCACTCCAAGTCTTAATCAGAGGAAAGCTGGTGAGAATGAGAGTTAGGAGCTGTCACTGCTGTCAAATCCACAAAACAGAGCAAGCAGTCTGCATACCACTTGCGACTATCTCACATAGGTCAAATCTAGTGAAATCCATAGCTGCAAGTTTCTATGAGGATATTTCAAAAGGATTCTTCAGATTAGAGTATTGATCATGACATATTGACTACCAGGATTCAGTCATGCCTGTGACGTTGGACTATGACACGCATATGTTCTAGTTTTCATTTACTGGGATGATAATGAAGATAAAATTATTCCTCTTCTGTTAATTCCTTCAAAACTGACAAAACTTGTCAGTAACTACATGAGAAGACTCATCTTACAGTTACTAGCTTGTGCTCACCAACTTCCAGAGTGCACTGATCTCAAACTCTATACGTAGGTATCTGGGGAAAGTAAATCCCCTTCTATATACATTAGATTTCACACAAGGAAATACACTCTTAGGACTTCTCCCTTTGTAATCTGCTAGTTAGCCTCAGATTGTTTAACACCAGTGACTTTCCATCCATGAAGCTGTGCAACATCTTCCTTCCCAAGAATGTTGCAAGCCATAAAGGAGGATTAATACTGCTTTTGAACCGCATTAACTGTTGTGTGAATTTTCCACTTGGAAGATTCTAGCATACACTTAATATCATGTAAAGTAGAAACAAGAATAATTATCAATTAATAAATCATCTGCCAAGTTTTGAGCTTGTATCTTCCTCTATGATCTGATCTTCTGAGATATCCTGACTCCCTTCAGGCTTTCCTATACAATTGATTTAGACACTACAAATCAGGCATCATCCTGATAGATAACTTTGATCCACAGGGAAAGGGATGTGCCATAGATTATTCTGTCCTTCTTTTCTTGTTTTCCTGGCATTCCCAACCTTTGATGACTAGATCTCCCTACTTGATGATTACAGACTCTCAGAGCAGCATCTCAATACTTATGGATCCAAATTTTGTGCTAACAATGCCCTGTAGCATTTTACTGCGCTCAGTAAATAACTCTAGATTTATTGTTCTTGAAAGAGAACAAGGTTAATGTAATTTTTTTTTGTCTAGCTATCTGTTACTCCCTCTAGTAACATTTAACCCATTTGCCCCTTCTGGTGTTATTGAGATGTCAAGGATGAGATGTTTCTACAGCTGTTAGCAAAACAAATGGCTGAATGGAGACAAGAGGCTGAAATACAAACTCGATAGCTGTTTGCTTGGTCTGTTCTGTTTGCTGATCAGTCAGCATGTGTATACCAGAATGGATAACTCTGAAAAAGCCAGAGAATATTATTATTTGTCCAGACAAAATCAGGAGATGCAAGAGGAACCTGAGGTATTGCATTCAGGTTACTGAGATGCAGAGAGGTTGGGGTGGAGAGGCATAATCCTTCCTCTTCCTGATTCACAGACACGAGAAGTGGCAAAGAGGAAAGGGGAACACTAGTGTTATTCCAGCAGACAATTTCAGCAGGGTAAAGCACTAAGTTACAGAGACCAGATTTTCATGGACTTGTCTTCCTTTCTAGAAATGTCTAGGTGATTTTGATGCTTACAAAATCTGAAAATCTTTTCCTATGCATAAAGCAGACAGGCGATTCACACCTTCCAGCATAACTCTAGCCCTGTGTCTCTGGTTCCAGAGACATCTTCATCTATGTCAGTGTATTTGTAGAAATGGTAGAAATGGTGTCGCCTAGGAAATAAAGTGTACCTTGCAAATAAATATTTCAAACAAGATCTTCAAAAGTAAATGTTAATGGCTCTAAAATGCTAGATTATGACAATGCAAGATCATCATATTATACAGTGTGTCATTTGTATGCACTTGAAAAGAATCCTGCAGCACTGTGTTTTTTTCTTGATTATAATTTGCTTACTCTGGGAGGAAATAAGCCTAATCTATTTGCATATAGTTATTTAAAGGCAAACTAACGCAGTGAGAACAAACCTAAGAAAAGTAAAAAACAGATCTGTGTTTGAGATGCTTAGTTTATTGTGGACACTTCCAGCTAAACAAATTGCTAACTTCAGTAGTGTCCAAATTTTGTCATGCACGCTCTCTTTTGTGTATGCTCACATGTGTATATCAAGAACTATTTATCAAACATGCATTTCCTTTAATTAGTAAGGAGTAGATGGTAAAAGACAATTGAATTATTTTGCATTAGGTTACAAATTCATTACAGATTCAGAAGTGTAGTTACAGCCGTAAGCTCGGGTGCAAAGATATGTTTCTTAAATGTATGAGTTAAAACAAAAAATGTTACTGAAGGGTTCTTAAAAGCTATTTAAATGTGGTAACTAAAAATTTAAGAT
>Ga0181612_166922_pt1 | contig 10070 bp, 7 predicted proteins | sample HoacroProtozoa21_FD_119630 | JGI IMG/M metagenome (GOLD analysis project Ga0181612, IMG submission 119630) | Hoatzin crop microbial communities from Cojedes, Venezuel. Combined Assembly of Gp0051906, Gp0051904, Gp0051908
CAATAATGTATAATACCGACTATTCGGAGAACATACATTCATACGTTAACAATATCAATACGACCGAAGGCGGTACACATCTCGTTGGTTTCCGCACAGCTCTCACCCGAACTCTGAAGAAGTATGCCGACGCAGATCCAGCTATTTCGAAGCAAATCGAAAAGTCAAAGATAGAACTTGCGGGCGACGATTTCCGCGAAGGTCTCACAGCTGTCATCAGTGTTAAGGTGGCAGAACCGCAATTCGAAGGACAGACTAAGACCAAACTTGGCAATTCTGAGGTAGCAGGAGCAGTGCAACAAGCCGTAGGTGAGGCGCTAACTAACTACTTAGAAGAGCATCCTAAGGAAGCAAAGATGATATGTGAAAAGGTAGTTCTCGCCGCAACTGCACGCATAGCAGCACGCAAAGCGCGTGAAAGCGTACAGCGAAAGAACCCAATGTCGGGTGGAGGTTTACCCGGAAAGCTGGCCGATTGCTCCAATAAGGACCCGAAAGCCTGCGAGATCTTCCTCGTAGAGGGCGATTCGGCAGGTGGATCTGCTAAACAAGCCCGCGACAGATACACGCAAGCCGTGCTTCCTTTGAGAGGAAAGATTCTGAATGTTGAGAAAGTTCAGTGGCACAGAGTGTTCGAAGCCGAGTCGGTTATGAACATAATCCAAAGCATAGGTGTGCGATTCGGCGTCGAAGGTGAGGGCGATCGCGAGGCAAATATCGATAAACTGCGTTACGATAAGATCATTATCATGACCGATGCCGACGTAGATGGCGCCCACATCGACACGCTAATTATGACACTTTTCTATCGTTTCATGCCACGTGTCATACAGGAAGGCCACCTCTATATAGCCACTCCGCCACTTTATCTCTGCACATATAAGAATAAGGTGAAGGAATACTGCTACAACGACCAGCAGCGGCAGGCCTTCCTCGACAAGTATGGCGACGGCACTGAAGACGGCAAGGCAATACACACACAGCGATACAAAGGTCTGGGAGAAATGAACGCCGAGCAGCTTTGGGAAACCACAATGAACCCAGAGTCGCGACTGCTGAAGCAGGTGACGATAGAAAACGCCGCCGAAGCCGACGAGATATTCTCAATGCTCATGGGCGACGACGTGGAGCCGCGACGACAGTTTATCGAGCAAAACGCTACCTACGCAAACATCGACGCTTGACGCCCGTCGGCGAAACCCAATCTTTTCGACAACGAAACCCCAAAAGCCCTTCCGGCGGACAGTCTCCGCAGGAAGGGCTTTTTCGGTTGGCTCGCCACCCGTCGTCCGCACCTGCGTCGCCGACAATTCCACCGTCCGTCCGCGATGCTTTTTCACTCCCATCACCGTTGAAAATTTTTAACGCCCCGATGCACTCTCAGTAAATCAAATTGATTTACTCGGTAAATCAAATTGATTTGCTCGGTAAATCAAATTGATTTAGTCGGTAAATCAAATTGATTTACTGACATTCCATCGTGGTGCTAACAACGAAGCTGTACGTCAGGCAGTTACAACGACGCTTGTCGGCTCGATGGCTTCCAACGGGCGAAATAAAACGTTTTTACGGTTGCTGAAAAGTTTTTACACCGGTTTTTCCCGCCTTTTTCGGGCTTTAAAGAGGTACAGGCGGGCAAGGGATAGGATTCTTTTCGGGCTTGAAAAAAAGTCGGACGGGCAGGGGACAGAGTTCTTTTCTGACTTGAAAAAAGGGCGGACGGGCAGGGGTTTGGATTTATCCGATGTTTCGCGGAGAGACGTGGAGGCGGAGCGTCAGACTGTGGGCTCACTGATAGATCAGCGTGAGCATTCGGCTGGGGTCGAAGATGTGCTGCGCCACTTGCTGTATCTCGTTGGCGGTGATGAGGTCGATGCGGCGGAAGAGGTCGCTCAAATGGCGCTCCCATCCGTAGTGAAGGTAGAATTTCCCGAAGTCGAGGGCGAAGGCTTCGCGGTTGTCGCAGGCTATGCCTATCTGCCCCTTTATCTGCTGCTTTGCCTTCAGCAGCTGTCGGTCGGAGAGCGGCCGCTCCATCAGTCTGTCCATCTCGTGGCGCAGCAGTCGCAGGCATCGCTTGGTGTCTTTAGCGTCGCAGCCGAAGTAGGTGGCCCAAAGACCGGTGTCGCGGTAGCTTGCCATGATGCTCTCGACGGTGTAAACCAGTCCGTGGCGCTCTCTCAGCACGAGGTTGAGCCTTGAGTTCATGCTCGGCCCGCCGATGATGTTGTTCAGCAGGTAGAGCGGCATTCGTCGCTCGTCGTCTATGCAGAAGGCGCGCGCGCCTGTCATCACGTGGGCTTGGTGGGTGCCCCGCTGCCGCACCACCGGCGCGGTGCGGCCGTCTGATGACTCTGACGGGATGCTTACGGCTGCGGAAGCATTGTTTTTCTGCGCCGGAGCTTCGATGGCTGCGGTGGCCTTGCCTATCATTCTCAGCAGTTTGCGGAAGTCGATGTCGCCGCTGGCGAAGAACACGGCGTTGTCCGTAGTGTAGTGGCGTCGGGCGAATCGTGTGGCGTCGGCGGTGGTATAGGTGCGCAGATGGCTGGCCTCGCCGAGAATGTTGTGTCCCAGCGGGTGGTTTTGGAATATCAGATTGTCGAACTCGTCGAATATCAGCTCGGCCGGTGAGTCGTTGTAGCTCTCTATCTCGTCGCAAATCACCTCCACCTCTTTGTCTATCTCCTGCTGCGGATAGGTGGAGCAGAACACCATGTCGCATAGCACATCGACGGCTCGGTCAACATGGTCGTTGAGAATGGCCGCGTAATACACTGTTTCCTCCTTGTTGGTGTAGGCGTTCAGCTCGCCTCCCACTCCCTCCAGCGCGTTGATTATTTGCAGTGAGTTGCGCCTGCGCGTACCCTTGAATGTGGTGTGCTCGCAGAAGTGTGCCAGTCCCTCCTCGCCTGGCAGTTCGTCGCGCGAACCGGCCTTGATTTCAAATCCGCAGTAGATGATGGGCGATGGCGACGGCAGGTGGATCACCCGCAGCCCGTTGTCCAGCTGTGCCGTATTGTATCTCATGCTTGTATCTCTTTTCTCTTGTTTTTTCCGATGGTCTATTTATCGGTTTTTTTGTTTGATAGCGCGCAAAATTACGAATAGTTTTTGAAAGGACAAAGAGTTTGCGTGGAAAAAATCGTAACTTTGTCGACATGAGACGTATTGTGATTCTTGTGATGATGGTTTGCGCTCTTCCGGCTGTGGCCCAGCAGCACGCCGACAGTGTGCGCATTGCCGACCTTTCGGTGGGCGGGCGCGGAGTGAGCGTCGGTTTGGCGGGCAACCGCCAGAGCGTGAAGGGACTTCAGATGAACCTGCTCACCAGTGCGGCGGGCAGCTTGCGCGGTGTGCAGATGAGTGCGCTGGTGGGTGTGGCGCGCTGGTGCAAGGGAGTGCAGTGGGCGGGACTCTCGTCGCTGGCCGACACGCTGAGCGGTTTTCAGTTTTCGTCGATGAACAATGTGGCTCTCTCCCCCTTTCGTGGTTTTCAGATAGCGGGCGTCACCAATATAGCTATGGGAGTGGAGCGCGGACTGCAGCTCTCGGCCGCCAACATTTCCGCTTCCTACATGCGCGGCGCTCAGGTGGGGTTCTACAACTATTCCGACACGCTCAACGGCTCTCAGGTGGGACTGGTGAACGTGGCTCTCTCGCATCCGCGCGGATGGCAGGTGGGCGTGGTCAACATCACGCGCGACACTGTGGCCCACAAGCTGGGACTGGTCAACCTGAATCCGAAGACGCGCATCGACGTGATGCTCTATGGCGGGTCGGCCTCTAAGGCCAATGCGGCAGTGCGTTTCCGCAACCGCAGCACTTACAACATCATTGGCATCGGCACCCACTATATGGGTCTCGACGAGCGTTTTTCGGGAGCGCTCTTTTATCGCATCGGTCAGTATTTCCAAGTGTCGCCGAAGCTGAGTCTGAGCGGCGACGTGGGATTCTATCACATTGAGACATTCCAGCAGAACTCGTCGTCGAAGCCCGAAAGGCTCCACTCGTTCCAGCTGCACGCCAACGCCGACTGGCAGCTCACTCCGCTGCTGGGCATCTATGGTTCGGTGGGATATGGCGACACTCACTATTACTCTCACAACGAACTCTACCGCAAGGGCTTCGTGGCCCATCTCGGATTGACACTCAATGTGGAGCGCAACCGGCAGTGGGCGAACCGCAGCGGCGGAGCGTCGGAAAGGATGGCCCAACGGCTGGCGCAGCAGCTTGCCCCTGCCGACAAGCACCCGTGGATTGCGGCAGCAGAGGTTACGGGCATCAACGCGCTCGTGCATTGCTTCGACCGATTTGTTATGAACGAGGAGTTTGCGCAGGTTAACCTTCACACGATCCACCACAATCTGAAGAACGGATTTGTGTGGGACAACGACCAGTTTTCCACCAATCTGTTTGCCCACCCTTATCATGGCAGCCTCTATTTCAACGCAGCCCGCTCCAACGGACTCAACTTCTGGGCCTCTGCTCCCTACGCTCTGGGCGGCTCGCTGATGTGGGAGCTGTTCGGCGAAATAGAGCCTCCGGCCATCAACGACCTGATGGCCACCACTTTCGGAGGCATAGCCATCGGCGAGGTTACCCACCGTCTGTCTGACCTTCTGCTCAATGACCGCAGCCGCGGCTTCCGGCGCTTCCTGCGCGAGGCGGCGGCCACACTGATTTGCCCCGTCAAGGGATTCAACCGGATAGTGCGAGGAGAGGCTTGGCGCATCGACCCCGACGGCGGGGCCTATCACGACTACTCAAAGCTGCCTGTAGATTTCACCATCACCGCCGGCACGCGCTATGTGGCCGACAACGGTGCTTTGTTTCGTGGGGAAGGGCAGCCCTGCATCGACTTCACGCTGGAATACGGCGACATCCTAAGCGCCGAGCACAACAATCCCTACGACTTCTTCACCTTCAACGCCACGTTTGGATTCACCGGCAACCAGCCGCTCATCAGCAACCTTCACCTGCTGGGCCGTCTGTGGAGCGCGCCGGCCCTCAGCACGCACCGCATATCTGGCGAGGTGGGACTCTACCAGCACTTCAATTACTACAACTCGAAACCGGTGAAGGACGGTTCAGACCTGACGCCCTTCCGCATATCGGAGGCCGCCTCGCTGGGGCCTGGCTTCGTGATCCGCTACCACAACGTGGGTTCGCTGGCGCGGCTTGAGCAGCGCTTCTTCGCCAGCGGCATCCTGCTCGGCGGCACCAAGAGCGACTATTACAACATAATCGACCGCGACTACAACATGGGCAGCGGCTTCAGCTTTAAGACGCAGACGATGTTCACGTTCAGAAACGTGTGCAACGTGCTGCTGGCAGCCGATTTCTACAAGCTGTTCACATGGAAAGGATATGAGGGAAAAGATTTGGCCACCATCGACCCGCTCTATCTCAATGCTCAGGGCGACCGTGGCGACGCTGCCCTGACGGTGGCCCACATGAACGTTGACTTCCCTGTGGCCGGCGGTTGGGCGGTAAACGTGCAGGGCAGCTATTTCATTCGCGACACCCGTTACCGATATTATGACAACGTGAAGGCCCGCACTTTCGAAGGGCGCATCGGTCTGGCCTACACGTTCTGAAGCATTTGGAGGGCTCGGTTTTCGGCGGCCTCCATTTGCTCGCGCTCGCCCGGCCCCTTGTCGTTTTGTCCGCAGAGGTGCAGTATGCCGTGGATGATCACTCGGTGGAGCTCCTCGTCGTAGGGGCGGTGGAAGAGTGCGGCGTTTGAGCGCACGGTGTCGAGCGATATTACGATGTCGCCATTGATGGTATTGCCCTCGTCGTAGTCGAATGTGATGATGTCGGTGAAATAATCATGGCCGAGATATTCTCGGTTCACTTCAAGAATTTTTGTGTCGTCGGTGAAGAGGTAGCCCACGTCGCCCACCCGTCGTCCGTAGGTGGCTGCTACGGCGCGTATCCATGCGCTGGTCTGTCGGCGGCGTATGGCGGGGAAAGCAACGTTTTCGGCTGAATAGCTTATCATGGTTGTCGCGTTGTTCAGTTTTCTTTTTGTGGGAGGAATTGGCTGACGTCTTGCCCGAAGTGCTCCAGTTCGCGCACCATGCTTGAACTGACGCTTTCCAGTCCTGGCTCGGCGAGCAGCAGGAGCGTCTCCACTCCCGCTATGCGTCGGTTGATGTCTGCCTGTTCGCGCTCGTAAACAAGGTCGCGCACGTTTCTTATACCTTTTATTATATATAGGGCGCCCTGCTCGCGCGCGAAGTCAACGGCCAGACCGTTGTATGACTTCACTTCGACGGCCGGCTGTCCCTCGTAGAGCTGTCTGATGGCCTTCATGCGCTCTTCGGCAGGAGCCAGGCTGGGCTTTTGCACGTTGTCGCCCACCACTCCGATTATCAGTCGGTCGAAGAGCGGGAGAGCCCGCCTTACTATTGAGGCGTGGCCGATGGTGAATGGGTTGAAACTGCCCACGAATACGCCGGTCTTCATTTTTGCTCGAGATATTTGTAGAGTGCGGCTCTGATGGAGCGCAGTCCGAACTGCTCGGTGTGGATGTCGTTGAGCGGCACCCATGTGCACTCGGCTGCGTCGTCGCCGGCCGTCATTCCTTCCTCGCCCTCCACCCGGCACCTGAAGAAGAGGTCGAGCGTGGGAATTTTCATCTCTGAGTAGAGATAGACGTTGGGGATGCTGAAGAGATACTCCACTTCGGCCACTTCCAGCCCGGTCTCCTCCTTCACTTCCCGCTTGATGGCCTCTTCGGCAGTCTCGTCGATGTCGGCAAATCCGCCTGGCAGGTCGAGTGTTCCCTTGCCAGGGTCGTTGGCCCGCCGTTCAACGAGCAGCTCGCCCCGGCTGTTGACGATGAATGCTGCTACGGCCGCGCTGGGATTCATGTAGAACTCGAAGCCGCAGTTGCGGCACTTCTTGCTTTTCTCGTCGTTGTCCTCATAGTGGGATGAGCCGCACTTTGGGCAATACTTGAATTTCTCTAAGGGATGCATTTTCTTAAATAATGGTCGTTTCCGCTGCAAAATTAGCAAATAATTGGCAAATATCAGTCGCTAATTGTCAATAATTTGCTACCTTTGCACCAAAATTTTACAGAAAGATATGAAGAAAAGAGAATTGCTGACGCTTGTGATGCTGTGTGTTGCCATGCTTGCAAGCGCTCAGAGCAGCTTGGTGCTCGACCTGTGGCCAGGCGGTGCGCCAAACAAGAATGGTGATGTAAACGACACGGCAAAAGTGGAAATCTATCTGCCCGACAAGAAGAAGGCTACGGGCAGGGCCGTCGTGATATGTCCTGGAGGAGGCTACAGCACTCTGGCTATGGGCCACGAGGGGCGCGACTGGGCTCCCTTCTTCAATCGTCTGGGCATTGCCGCCTTCGTGCTGAAGTATCGTCTGCCTCACGGCAACTACAAGGTGCCTTTGGCCGATGCTGAGGAGGCCATACGCATGGTGCGCCGCAACGCAAAGCTCTGGAACATAGACCCCAAGCAGGTGGGCATCATGGGCTCGTCGGCCGGCGGCCACTTGGCATCGTCGGTGGCCACGCATCCGGAGAAGGGCGCAGAGCCAAACTTCGTGATACTCTTCTATCCCGTAATCACGATGGACCCGGGCTTCACCCACACCGGTTCGCACGACAATTTTCTCGGCAAAAATCCCCGCAAGAAGCTTGAGCAGAAGTTCAGCAACGACGCTCAGGTTACGCGCATCTCGCCGCGCGCGTTCATAGCCCTGAGCGACGACGACACGGTGGTGCTGCCTGCCAACGGCTTCAACTACTATTTCGAGTGCTACCGCCACGACGTTCCGGCTTCGCTGCACGTCTATCCCACCGGCGGCCATGGCTGGGGCTTCAAGCCCTCGTTTGCCTATCACATAGAAATGCAGATGGAGCTGAAGGCCTGGCTGGAGAGTTTTTGACGCTTTTAACATCAATTTCTTTGCGGAATAAAGAAAAAAGCGTACTTTTGCAAATAAATTGTTATACAAATCATTCGAATGAATATGAAACGAAACATTCTTTTGCTCGCTGTGGCTCTCTTTGGATTCATCGGCGAGGCACAGGCACAGCTGCCGGCAGTAACGCTGAAGACCATCGACGGAAAGAGCGTGCGCACCGACACGCTCAGCAACGGCGGAAAGCCTTTCATCATCGACTTCTTCGCCACTTGGTGCAAGCCGTGCAACCGCGAGCTGTCGGCCATTGCCGAAGTGTATGACGAATGGCAGAAGGAGACTGGCGTGAAGGTTTTCGCCTTCAGCATCGACCAGGCCCAGAACGCGCACAAGGTGAAACCTCTTGTTGATGAGAATGAATGGGAATACGACGTGCTGCTCGACCCCAACAGCGAATTGCTCAAGGCTCTCGGCGGACAGATGATTCCATACGTGCTGATTGTTGACGGCAGCGGCAAGATTGTCTATAAGCACAGCGGCTACACCGAAGGAGCCGAGTCGGAGCTCATCGAGAAAGTGCGCGAACTGGAGAAGAAATGACAAACGGCAACTATCGCGTGGCGGCCGAACTGCCGGCCACAGCGGCCATGAGAGCGGCCAAAGGGGCGGCGATGGCTGCTCTGCTGATGCTTGCTGGCGCTCACTCGTCGCCCGTCGTGGCGCAGGTGAAGCTCAGCGGAAGTCTGCAGAGCGACGTGCTGATTCCCCAGAAAGACGAGAAGATAGGCACTGAAGAGTATTCCGAATGGGCTCTGACCAACAGCTACGCCGACCTGAAGCTGCAAAGCAATTATGTGGATGCGGGAGCAAGGCTGGAGTACTTGGAGCACCCGCTGCCTGGATTTGAAAAAGACTTCAAGGGATGGGGCGTGCCGCACATCTACGTGAAGGGACACTATAAGAACGTGGAGCTCACCGTGGGCGACTTCTACGAGCAGTTTGGTTCTGGATTCGTGCTGCGGGCTTACGAGGAGCGCACGCTCGGAATAGACAATTCGCTGCGTGGCGGACGGCTGCTGCTGAAACCCCTGAAGGGCGTAACGCTGAAGGCTCTCTCGGGCAAGCAGCGGCGATACTGGTCGCACAACAAAGCCCTCGTCAGCGGTGGCGACCTTGAGGTGAACCTCGACGAGTGGATAACTCCGATGGCCAACCACGGCACAAGGCTGATGCTCGGCGGCTCGTTTGTAAACAAGCACGAGAGTGCAAGCAACGACGAGATATTCGTTGACGCCACCCACAAGCTACGCTTCCCCGAAAACGTGAATGCGTGGGACGTGCGCGCCAACCTCCAGCGCGGCGGACTCAGCATTCTCGCTGAATATGCCCAGAAGACGCAAGACCCCTCGTCGGGCAACAGCTACACCTACCGCAAGGGCAACGTCGCCATGCTTTCGGGATCCTACTCCAAGCGCGGCATGAGCGTGCTGCTGCAGGCAAAGCGCTCGGAGAACATGTCGTTCCGCAGCCGACGCACCATCAGCGGAATTTCGAGCTTCATCAACCATCTGCCGGCTTTCACCCACGACCAGACCTACGCGCTGGCCGCCCTCTATCCCTACGCCACCCGTCCCGACGGCGAGTGGGCCTATCAGGCAGAGTTTGGCTACAACTTCAAGAAGCACACCGCGCTCGGCGGCAGATACGGCACTAAGGTGAAGGTGAACTTCAGCCACGTGCGAGGCATCGACAAGGGCGAGCTGCAGAACGTGGTGAAGGAGGGCACTCTGAACGGCAGCGACGGATACTCGTCGAGCTTCTTCAAGCAGGGCAAGGAGACCTACTATCAGGACATCGACGTGCTGATAGAGAAGCGCGTTACGAGCGACTTCCGCCTCAACCTGATGTACATGAACCAGCGATACAACAAGACCATCGTGGAAGGTGAGGGCGGCATGATACGCTCAAACATATTCATCGCCGACGGACGCTACCAGTTCTCGCCGAGGACCACGCTGCGCTGCGAACTGCAATATCTCACCACTCCCGACGACCAGGGCGACTGGGCCTACGGACTGGCCGAGCTGTCGCTTGCGCCACACTGGATGTTCACCGTCAGCGACATGTGGAACTGCGGCAGCACCAAACTGCACCACTATCAGGCACTCGTAACC
>Ga0181612_182373_pt1 | contig 10070 bp, 8 predicted proteins | sample HoacroProtozoa21_FD_119630 | JGI IMG/M metagenome (GOLD analysis project Ga0181612, IMG submission 119630) | Hoatzin crop microbial communities from Cojedes, Venezuel. Combined Assembly of Gp0051906, Gp0051904, Gp0051908
CAGCGAGGGCACGTTTCGGGCAGGGTGCGGGCAGGCAGGGCTGCAGGAAGGGCAGGGTGCGGGCACGGGGCGGGCAGGGCGCTGGCTGGGTGAGCCGGCAGCGAGCAGGTTGCGGACAGGGCAGGCGCGGGGTCTTCACGCCGCCGCCGCTTCGTTTTGGGGTGCGTTGGGCAGTGCCGGTGCGGGGAGTGGGGTGTCCTCGCCTGTGAGACACCCCCCCCGGCGCTGTCACGCTTACGCTCCCCAGTACGTTTCCTCCAGGCACCCAACTTTTACCTCCCTGCTCCCCGGCGTCCTCAGGCAAAGACTTTTATTTCTCCCTGATTTATTTGTTTATTTTTTTGCCAGAGTTTTGCGATGTTCTTGGTGTTGCTTCTAAACATCTGGCAGTGATTAGGTGCCAGTAGAGGCTTAACTGGCTTGTGAAATGTATTTGGCATATTTCTCCTCAACATCCACCAACTGGAAAATATTTGGTCTTTGCTTTGCATCTGTTAAAACTGAAACTTTGTTTCTTTTCCTTTTTTATCTCTTTTTTCCCCCCACAGTCCCTCCCTGCTTGTTTTAAATGGGTGAAACATGCCGCTTCTACCAGTTGACCCCAAAGTTGTGACTGAGTGGTATTAGATAATACACTTTTAAGATCGAATAAAGAAGCAGGTTGCCAAATTGCTACACTGTAACCTAGTAAAGATGTATTAGGGGGGGTTGCAAGAAAGCCTTCTGTTTATGAAAATTGATAGCCTTACAGCAAAAGGCAGAGGCTTTACACCCCGGGGAACAGTTACAACGAAAACATCAAAGGACGTTGTGGAAAGTTTAGGAAGTAGTTGGGAGTTTGTGAGAGTTGAATCTAGTTTTTCTTCAGAGGCAAAAATAAACTTTAAGGGTGGAAGGGAAAAAAACATACATATAAGAAAATTGCTTTTGGGCACCAGTGTGCTTGTGCTTGGATTGCAGAGTTTGATTCCAGATGCCAGGAGGCCAGTAAACATCATGATAGTTACACTTAGTTTCCAGAGTCTGGGACACCAAATGATGTGATTATTTATTCACTTGCCAAAGTAGCTGCCTGGAGGGAGGAGAAGCTTTTTGGGGGGTTTTATTTTTGCAAGCCCACACACACTATTTAAGTTGCTTCTGGCACCGTGACATGGTGTGTCTTCAGGGCCATGCAACATATTAAAAATAATGTATTTACAATGTTCTTTATTTATAGGGTATTCATGCCAAAAGTTTTGTCATCAGCTTGTCATTATCAGCGTAAGTGTAATGTAACCAAAACGATGGGGATCCAGTAATATAAACCCATGCCTGTTACCACTGCAAGCCTTCCGCGCTATTTTTGTTGGGGCTGAGGCTGCCCCGGTTTTAGGGGCAGGCGAGATGCAAAGGGCTGAGGATGGCAATAACATACAGTGCGACTTGTGTCTCCTGCTGTTCCAGCCTCTGTCGCTCTTCTTTGCAAAGCGGAGGATTGGCGTTTGGAGGGAAGGTGTTACTCCTGCTGGGAGCATGTGTTGGTGCCCCAGACTCCAGCGGAAGGGAGATGCTTCACTCTGGTCGCCAGTCCTTACCATTCGGTTTTCCTATGAGCGATAGTAGCCATCTTTTTTCTTTCCCCTGCAGACTGACAGAGATCAGTCACAAAACATGCAAAGCAGAACACTTAAATGACTGTGCTAATAGCAAGAGAAAAGAGAAATTTCTAACAAATCATTACATCAAGTGCCATTTCCAGTGTTATGGAAGTCAGAGAGCCAAACCAAATTCTGATTCTGTGTTTTCCTTTTCTGGATACGGACTTGGTTTTCATATTTTCCCTTTAAACTTGATGATGGTGGTAACTGTAGGACTTTAGAACTCGGTGTAGTTACACATTTTTCTCAATAACAACAAAATGACCTGTTGATTGCAGCTGTCTCAGTATCTACCCTCTCTGGAGAATGGAGGAATATCTAAATAATTACATCACTAAATATCTGTAAGGAATAAATTATATTTTCCATGGCTGGTATTCATAATGTGTTATGTTTTAAATCAGTAAAACAAATTGAAGTTTATGTTTAATATGCTCGCAGCTTTATTTCCAGCAAACTACATTGAGCTCACAAACTTTGTGATACTTTTTAGTAATAATTCATGTGATTTATAAAGGGACTTGACTGCTTTAGGGTCAGATGTATCTTTATCAAATGATACTTCTACATTGTAGTTATTTATTGGGGTATGAAGCAGTATTTGTTGCCTAGGAAACAAACGAAAACAGCTTCCTCGTAATCAAACACCACCACATGTTCAAAAACATTGGCCCGAATTTAAGACAGGGACAAACATTGTTAAAACTGTGAATTCCTTTCTATATGTCTGTGATATATTTTGTAATTATTATTTTAAACTGTATCTGTAATCACTTCTGTTGTGGTATTTTCATCTGAAATGTGGATATTGTTTGGGTACTGACTTCATACTATTGCCCAGAATTGGGCAATGACAAAGTCGAGGTGGTCGCTGTGGGACTGTTGCTCTAGGATGGCAGCGGAGCTCTTCGTTCCGATACCCAAGGTATCAGCTCAGCTGCTTTTTTCCACCGATCCTCCTCCTCCTCCTTCCTTTCTGCTGTCGCAGGCACCTTGCTGTGTGCTGCTTGTATAGTCATGGTGCTGGAGGGCGAACCGTCTGGTGCCTTGTGCTTGAGAACTGGAATGTGACCAAATACCCTGTCCCATGCAGTTCCTCTCGTTTAATAAAAAAGATGCACGGCATGAAACGATGGGACAGGTTCATCCTCGATTGTGCTCCACTGAAATCAGTGAAGCCAGCACCGCCCCAGGATCGGTCTAGTCCAAACACCCAGTCTTCTTAGCGTCGACCAGTTTGCCTCAAAGGCAGGTCTTTGTGCTTTGTGCACAGAGTTTTCCGTACGTGGGGTACGTTGAGCTTTCACGGGATATGGCCACTCAGTTTACCTCAAGTTTGCCTTATACAGTGCACACTTTAGCAGACAATGAAGGACGTATCTGCCTGTGTTGCTAAAATCATCCCTTCTGGAGGTGATCTGCAGGTATTGCCTCCATTGGCAAAAGCTGAATGTGCATGCAAGTTCAGTTGCTCTTTCTTGGCAGCCTTGAAAAGTCTGAAAATAAATAGTCTGTTTATATGATCTTTACCTTCTTGACAGGTTTTGTCTTTCTCTCTAACCATTTGATGCCATGGCTATTTTTCAAGAATAAAAGGATAAATATTCTGATTTTAATACTTGAGAAAAGTGTATCTCTCTCTAATCCTCATGTACACAAAATCAAATGAACAGTCATCTGCAAATAGGTCTTTCCTGGATAGAAACTTAAAACTGCAAATTTAAAAAAAATCCAGTCCAGAGCATTTTGCAGAAGACAGAAAGCATCTGAAAACCAATGATTAGAAGTGGAGTGATCCTGTAACCTTTACTTAGTCCAGCTATAGCAGAGCTTATATGAATATAGTGACATAACATGAAACATATGCAGGAGCTCTGAGTGGTGTGTGTTGGACATGTCACAGGACCCTACCGTAGAAGTTCAAAGGCATGAGCAGTTATAATAAATGTGTGATACAACGCAGAACAAATCCTGAGCAATGCTACTACACAGTCAGTCTGCGTCCTGAATTGGTTGGTAGCACAGATGATTTTAAACATATGGATGAGAAAGATGATCATGCAAGCATTTGTCAAAGGATATTCTTATTAACAATGTAAAGGAAAGCAGAGTGTTAGAAGCTGTGAAAATACAAGATAAATCTTTTATTGCACAGATAGAAATATTACTGTACTGTACAATTGCTATTTATGACAGGAGTATTTTCAGTAAGAAGTTGTGATTGTTCATCTTTTCTTTCAATATTATACTTTTCCCAGCCCTGCTGGACTAAGAATAGCACTGGCGAGCCTATCCCTGTGAAGAGGGGAGTTGTTTAAAATCTCTTGTGGCTCTTTCTTCTGCTACTTTTGAATAACATAAATTTATTCTAGACTGATTTCACTACAGCTGAGAGCTGAATGTAGCCCTTTTTTGTCACTACCACTGAACAGTGTGGTTAGATCCGCACTCAAAGACCCTTGTGCCCAGAGGTTCAAACACCTTTGCCTGCTAAGATAAGGAGGGAAAGGTAATCTTGCAGAGAGATAGAGCTGATCAGGCCTTGCGGAGGAAAACCAGAGTAAAATGAAGAAAGAGCTGCTAGAAATGTCAAGGATGAAAGCAGTTCAGTACTGCGAAGGATGCGTGCCCAGTTATCTTCAGCTTCACAAAACGTTCCTTATCCTGAGGTTCAGTGTGTCAGAACAGAGATTCCCTCCTTCCAGCCCACCCCCTTGGAAAGCAAAATAAAGACGCTTTTTACCAGACACAGAAAGTGAACCTGATACTCCTAATAATGTGAGCATGGTCTGTACAAGCAAGGGATCAACCTAAGATGAATTGGCTTTGGAGTTTTAAACTGCTTCCACCTAAAACTGCAATCCCTTTTGGTGCATAAATTTGAGGTGAAGAGTGGGGCGTCGCTGGGGAAGAAAGTGGATGAGTTATGGGAGGTAACAGAGACGTGTGTTGTTCAGGAATGCGTATGCCGTTTTAATACTGTTGTTAATTGCCTCCTCTAACATACAGACAGGGAGGCACGATTTTTCAGTGCACTAATGAGAACAGATCTGTTTGCTCTTAAATCATTACACTGAAATACGATATGATTTAAACTTTTAACTTCTAAGGTCAACCCTTCGCACCATGCAGCTGGTCCTGCCCCCAGTACTGTAGCAATGCTCTGTGGCACTTACAGGCTAACATATTTTGTTCAAGAAACACCCCTATTTGCTGTCTTCATTTTGTGCCTAAAAAGCAAAACTAGAGCCGTCACTTATACCTCTGTATTTCTTAATCTCCTGTCTTTTTCTGCATGCTTAATGTGAGTTCTCACATTTTTCAGGCATAACAGTGCATGGGGTAGATTGAGACCAGAATACTAAATGCACATATTTTTCATGATTCTTTGTTTTGTTTTTTTTTATGCATATGTTAGGTGATAAGAGATACAAGCCCAGTCTTAGATTATAAATGTCAAGACAGGATCTGTGGTCTTGCACCTTGCCTCTTGGTTTCTTGTGGTACTAAAAGCAGATGAATTCCCAAATCAGCAGCCTGAAGCACGGAAGTGGGGAAAAGCCTCAGTCTCATTGCCAGATTCCAGGCTCAAAAGGCATCCCAAAGGATGCTTTGGGATGAGTGGAGGTGGGCTCACTTCCGGGACTGCCTCAGCTGAACCTCTGCCACGGTTCCTCTAAAGACCAGGTACTCTGCAAATGCAGAATCCGTGTAATCCCCATCCAAACGAGCCTACTGTGTGACAAATTGGACAAAGGACCAGGTGGAAAAGATGGGCATGATACACACAGAGCCAACGAGAGTGACGCTGTGAGCGTGATGTGTCAGCCTGGGGCCTCCTCAACAGGGAAGGGTTTTAAGAGTGGGATAGATTTTTGGGAGGGAAGACTTACCAAAGTAGAAGCAAAGAAAGGAAGACTTGAATATGAAGAGGGGCTATAAGGAGAAACCAGCAGAGAAAGGCAGAAGAAGAGGACAAGTGAAATGAAGCATCTGTGAAGAGAGAGGGGAATGAGCAGCTCATTAGCAGAAGCAGGAGACTGTCCAGAATAAAAGCTATGCAAACCAGTGGAAGCCAATTAGACTGATGAAGTCATGAACATCTGAAGGCTGCAGCTGCTTGCTGTGCTTCTGCTGGCTCAGTTTCACCTCTAGGTCAGCACTTCGAATGTAGACCCCGCTAACAGTGACCAGAAATGCATATAAATCTGGTGGCTGCTCAAAAAGCTTTTGAGATGTGATATGAGAAAGATATTGATGTTCACTGTTCTCGTCTGTCTGAACAGTTGTTAGTATTACAGAAACCTCACAAGTGGACAAGTTTTGCCTTTCCCTGAGAGGGCCAAGTTGGAGAGAGTGGGCAGAAGTAGCTTTTCCACACTGCAGATGGTCCCTCCGGCCGGATCCTGGACACACTTGTTACATGGTTCTGAGCAGAGTTCTGCATCCATGCTGGTTTGTGGGTTAAAGAAAGGAATGTCATCATTTCCAACTAATGGGCACAGCATCTTTACAAATGGTACAAAATAAATCTGTTCTTGATAAATACTAAAATGAATTTTATAGGATTGCACTGGGATATAACTATATAGTTCCCATTAAGTCAGTGGGAAAGGCAGGGCCCTAACTGTTAAAGCTCTGTGAGAGAGAGATTTATTCTAAAGGAAACTCTTACACTGGATGTCTTTGTTACTACAAAGTAGCCTTATCGTCCTGAGTTCGCAGCAAGGTGCTTAGGGGCAAGTTCTCGTGTACTGTAATTCCAGTTTTCAGGGGGGTTATAAAGTAGCTTCTAAAATCTGAGTTGAAACTCGTCGTGACAATTTTCAGCCCAGATGCCTTCTCTCCTGGAGTAGATTCCCCTGGATTTTGAAATGCAGTATAGAATATTGGTGTCTTTTCTTAATTGAAGGCTTTAAACAAAGGCTTTAAACCCATGTTTACTGCACACAATAGTCCTAGAAGTGATTGGATACCACTTCTTTGCAGTCAAGTGCTGCAACCCAGCATCTCTACAGTTCTGAGGTCTAGTTTGCTTCATTAGTTAATTATGTTTAAAAGGCTGAGCGGGGTGTACTGTTAAAGATGAGAGCTGGACATGTACGTTAGCAGCTTTCTGTGACACCTTCCTTATGCCAGCAATGAGACCCACAAAAGGAAGGGGAGAAAATGGAAGCAATTTCCCTAAAATCACCTTGCACCAAAGGCTCCTCAGATCTGGTGCTGTTCCAGCGCAGGGACCGAGCGGTGCAGTGATTATAGGCCCTATATAGTCCCGGAGCAGATCTGGCATCCTTTTTGGCTCTGGGCCAACTCTTTCTTACTTGACCTCAGAGTGACTCATAAGTGGTCCATGATTAATTTATTTAAGATTTAAGAACAAGAACTAGAAATTACACAGTTCTACTCCACAGATTTTTGCTTTGCCTCTAGCAAATTAATCAAATGAGTCTAATTTGTTTTAGATTAAATGAATTCCCTCTGTTTGCTGTGTTAATCCCCAGCTGAACTGCCTTTTTAGAATTTCCACTCCCTTGAAGCATTGTACTGTAACTTATATAACTCTACAACTGTATTTATTAGAGGTGTTGCAGTTATAATTTATAACTGGAGGGCAAGCAGAATTTGGCATTGGTACTCCGTGGGGTGTGGATGTTGCCAAAATATCTGAGAGCCTTTTTTTTTGGACCAGAGCTCTTGCTTTGTACTGACTCCCTAAAATATTTGATATACTGCTACTCAGCTACAGTGAGCCACTCATTTTTAGCAGTTTGCTGTAAGCTCCTCATGACAAACTGTTGTAGCCTTCAAGGAGACTCTTGTAAACTTGATGAAACAGGAGATCTTCGGTGGTCCTTCCCCTGCGCCGTTAAATACAGTTGGTTGCTCACATGTGTTTCTGTTCTGCCCAAAGTTCACCTTTTTTATGGACCTTCCTTCTGCCAGAGCTTAGTAGAAGTCAGTGGACTAAGAAATCACATTTTAACCAGCTTTTCATGTCTCTTCGTCTTTCTTATTCTGGATTCCCTAGCTTTCGGCTCACAGCTGACAGTTTGGTAGACCAGTTTGTAGCTACATTATGGCTGGTCTTTCGAGCCCTAAAGAGTTAATTCTTCCAGCTGGGACATAACAATGGATTCTGCTTTATTATCTGTACAAAGGAGGAGTCTGCCCTTCATAATTTTCACCCAGGAAAATAAGCCTTGCCTATATATAACAGTATATGTATGTAACAGAAATATTGCATCCATTCCAGTCCTCTTTGTAACCGAGAAGGGTTGGATTTAAACTAAAGTGTTTCAAACTTACGGCTTTCGTGATGTCAAACAAACCCCTCTTACCCCAGTTGCAGCCCCACTCAAGTGTGTGGGCACCACTGATATGAAAATGCAAAATTTCCTGCTGTAATATCAGCCATCAGTACTCAAAACTCATTAATTTCTTGCACTCCAGTTTCTGATACTGCCTTTAAAAGCATGAGGCATAAAAACATGCTGGAGGCTTTCCTACTATTTGCTTTCCTACTTGGTGTGTATTTTCTTAACCTCTGTAATTCATCGCAGATCGCATTTTCATCATTTTCTCTAGAAAAGCTGTTCACTTTTCAATGAAAACTTTGGTTCTCTTGTATTTCCCTGATGCAAAGATACCACAAAGCTGTAAGATTTTGACAAAACTTGTGACAAAACTTTAATATTTTCGGCACTGGAACAGGGAGCCGACGGCCAAGTTTCTGCCCCCTCCAGTGAGCGCAACGCTGCCCAAATGGTGTGGGGGATGCAGGCTGGGGCACATGGCTTTGTCATGGGACTTAATTTGTAGGCTTATTTGTCAACTTCATTTTTAATATTTCAAACACAGATTTCTTTTGAAGTAGGACTTTCAACCCATCCTAGCCTCTTTTTCCAAAGGATGCAGTGCTGTTCATTTCTGAACATTTAGTCTAGCTTTGTTTTATTCATTTATTCATCCCATCTTTATTTTCCTTAAACTTGTGACATTTCAGTTAATATTGTAAAATATTATATTTGCATGATTTGAGAAAAGTGCCTAGCAACAGTTGTGACTGAAAGACCACTGAGCTTAGTCTGTTAAATAATATTAATAGACTTCCCCTAAAACACATTGCTGCCTGTTGCTAGATCGACTCACAGGTATTAAAAAAAGTTTCATCTGGTGCTTTAGATTTTAGTGAGTAGGGACCCAGGTCACCGGTTGACAAAACTGTCCTTGCCCATCTCCAGGTCTTTGATTCAAATGCTACAAGCGCTCTTCAACATTAGGAAATTAATGAATAATTATAAAGTATTCAAAGCTTAAAAAAAAGATCATCCCTAGCAAGCACAGCATGCAGTGTTGCAAATATTAAGAAGTACATATATATATTTTACAAGTATAGAAGTGTGTATATAAATATATATAATATATATGATAGATGCATATAAGACATATATATGTTACAAATATTAAAAAGTTCAGAGAAACAAAAATATGATTATAAATTCATGGCCAGAGCGCAATGCCATTGGGCTAAGCGTGAGAAACCAAACGACTAGGGAAGAGGCTGGCAGCCTGGGAGGAAGGTCTTGGAGATGTGGTGTACGATGAAGCTGCAGGATTTAAACACGGCCCTGCTGCACACATCAGATATGGATCGGATAAGCCAGGTTACGCTCCTGAGAAACAAAGGAGGTGATTGTGTTACAGCCCTGATAGCAGGAGAGGGCAGGAAGCTGAGGGCTCTGGAGCTGATATCTTTTTTGTGCAGTGTTTTATCTTTTTTGCAAGAGGGGACGATTTATCCTGAGTAGCTCGCTGCTGGGAGGAGAAGCTTGGCTGTTGACTGTTTATGGTTTATTAGTATTTGTCAGGTTTTGTCGGGTGACCTTGTCTTCAGATAACATTTGATACAATTGTGAGGGTTTGTTGGGTTGGTTTTTTTAAAGGATTCTTTCTGCCTTTGAAACCAGGATGTGTTTGTTTAGCCAAGGGACTGTCTACTAGTTCTTCCATTTCTTAGATGGACATCTGAATTTTGAGTCTAGCTTAAGATATGGACAGAAGCGCCTCTGGCTTTGAGCAAAATTTGCGTTATCTGGAGAAGAAAATGAGGTTTGAGCTATTTTATGAAAAGTACTGAGTAAAGGGTGACATTCTGCAAAATCTTTCATGGACTCCTTTGCTGCTTCAGGCAACGTCTCCCTCAGACTTCTGTGCGTGGCACCTCACAGGTCGGAAGGAGGTGCAGGTCACATTTGTTGCTGGACATACACCCAAATGATTTAGGCTTTGTTGAGTCCTTTGATGAGGACCGTATCTTTACTTCACCTTTGAATTCAGCCCCAGTCTCTTGTGCCTCTGTGCGAGCAGTGCCATGGGCAGATGACGCTGAGCAACAGCTTTCCAGGCTAGCTCTTTCTGCCTGCGAGC
>Ga0181612_159931_pt1 | contig 10069 bp, 6 predicted proteins | sample HoacroProtozoa21_FD_119630 | JGI IMG/M metagenome (GOLD analysis project Ga0181612, IMG submission 119630) | Hoatzin crop microbial communities from Cojedes, Venezuel. Combined Assembly of Gp0051906, Gp0051904, Gp0051908
ATGGGGGAAGGGGCAGGAGATTTATGCCCCTTTAATATAATCATTTCTAAGCGTATCTTTAGACAAATAATTTAGAAATCTGTGCATCAAGAAACACCTCTATATAATTTCAGGATACACTGTTTTATGCATTTTTTTATGTGCATTAAAAGAGGGATTAAATTTTTAAAAATAAAAGCCCTTACTCTGTTAAGAAAGCAAATTCTAACAAGAACATTTTGAAATAAAATCCCAGAAGGCAACAATCCCTCCAACAATTAAACTGGGAGAAGGTCCCCTGAGGGCAGACCAACAAAATTTAGTAAAAATAATTGCCGTGCTGGGTCCTTGCTCTATTTTAGCTGAGTATAAGCAGACACACAAAAAATAACCTACTGAGAGCAAGAACATTCCTACATGAAACAGGCTAACAACAGAGCCATGTAACTACCTGGCCACACCACTCGGCTTTTGCTGGCACGCAACACGGATTTTTATACTTCAGCCAATATAAAATAACAATCAGGCTATTTACAAGGCTCTGCCAAATATTAACCTTACATCCAATTCTCTTCAAACCTTTCAGAGTCTCTAATGTGAACCATGCAAGTTCCTCATTACTTGATAATATTCTGTAACTAAGATGTTATGGGCTAGTTATATTTTTTAAAAGATGGTGTGTTTATGCAAAGATAATGATGCGGTGCATTTTATGCTGAAAAACTCAACAATTAATTAGTTTATAATCGCCCTTACTTTTCACCTCCCTCCCTCAAAAAAGAATAAAATAAAAAATTAATTTGTTGGAGAAAACAGGTTCATGTTTGCCCTTAAGACAGAGGAGAAAATTACTTTAGCATGTGTACCATGGTTAAAACAAGTCAGATGCATGCACATTCACAGCCAGGTGAGAGCTGTTGTAGAAGGGAGCTGAGAACGAAGAAAGCACAGAGCTAGCTCTTAAAAACTGAAGGTTACCTCCAAAAAGCAACATCAGGCATGCAAGGAGCTCTCAGGGTTACTAATTGTGAGACAAAGGCTTCGTCTCTGCCTGTGGGTAGCATTGCGCAGAAAAGGGAGCACTAGCAGACAAGCGGTGGGAAGGAGGAGGAGGCATGGAGCAATCCTTTAGACCTCTCTTCTGTGTCAGACACACATCCCTGGATTAAAAAAAAAAAATCTTTTCTTGCCAAATTTTCTGTCGTGGTCCCTCGGAGCTCTTTAATTATTTAAGGTGACTGTTTGTGGGTAGAGAAGGGAGGGCGGGGCCATGTGAGGCACTTTCATGCCATCCCCCGCAGGGCTGGGCGCTGGGAGGTGATGGGATGGTGCACGGCCTCGGCCGGCTGCACGCTGCCCGGGACGCTGGCACAGGAGCCAGGCAGTGCCCACGCAGCCACCCTGGCCCACCGCAGCCACTCGTGGGCTGAGGCTGTGCCCACCTGGAATACTCCAATACTGGGACCTGTCACCCTGAGGAGGAAGGGCTTCTTCCCACAGCTCAGCGAGATCTTTCTAATTGGGCCCCTCTGTTGTCTCTGAACATCTGTGAATATCATTTTGGAAATAGGCTGTATTGAATATTGGATTTCTTATTTAAAAGGGAGTCTTTAAGTCTATTTTTTAGACACATTTTTACCAGCAGTACTTTTAACAATAGGTTACCAGATCCATCACACAATCTGACTAAAAGCCCATATTTATTTCCCTAATTTTATAAACATTTAATAGGTCCTTATTAAACACATCAGCCAGCATGATTTAATAACACAATCAGTCTAGAAGTTTAAGAAAATTGAAAACAGGATTTGAATGTAATACAGCCACAATTACCGGAGATTATAGGCAATCATTTCCATATGTCTGCAATGGGGAGCTGCTAATCTCTGTTTGCGTGGAGGTGATTTCCTCTGGAACACTTCCCAGCCTTCAACAGTGCTAGTGCTGAACAAATTAGATTTGAAAGTCCCCAATTTTACGACTAAGGTAATATACTCTGTGTATTTAGAGAAACACTGATTTCCTATTTTAACTGGCTTCCAAATGCTGGACAGAGACCTCAGCTTCATTTAGTTTGGCTCTGCTAGGTATATGGTAAAAGATTTTTTTTTTTTTAAAGGGTCAGCACATGTATTTTTGGGTGTCTCAGAGATATACCGCAAGCTCCCTCCATCCATAGGAGGGAAAGAGTTAGCATCATGATCCAGTGAGATCATGGCTGAGGAATGTGCAGCAATTAGCCCTGCAGTACTGCAGGCAGCCCACGGGCTGGGGGGACAAGCAGCTCCCTCCTGCTAAACTTTAGGAGTCCTAACACCTTATTCCCTGACCTACCGCTTATGAGATCCTGAATAGCGTCACTTGTGTTTTGTGGGAATTCATCTGGTAAACTAGGCTTTTTGTGCACGGCCTTGGCTCGGCTTTGGCAGTTGCTCTTGAAAATAGGACTGCTGTTGGGAAATATTTCCTGTGCGGAGCAGCCGGGAGCTGGGCTGGTTTCAATAGGAGCCACTGACTGGTGGAGATGGGAGAGCTGCAGGGAGCTTCACAGCTGCGATCGTGCCAGCCCCTCTGGGGTACGTGAAGGGGCCGCCTGGCCTGGTGGTGTCCAAGGCATTTTTAGAAGATATTTTATCACATGATTCACGTTTATGAAATGCTTACGGCATATTCATAGCAGAGAACCCAAGGAAGAGAGTAAGACAGTCGAAAGGCAACCTGTGCTTCCCAGTAATGAGGGAAAAGCAAAGGAACAAGTGGATTCCCCGTGTGTTCACACACATTTGTTAATGGCACCACTCATTTCACCTCCCCGTTGGTGAGCTCCTTGAACGAGCCTCGAAAGAGAGACTGAGACAGGTCATGCTGGGGAGGGAAGGAAGGATGCACAGGCAGCTGAATAGCTCGTGCTTTCATCTTTCGAATGCTTGTATTTCTGAACCTTATAGCATTCTTGTGTTATTACAAAAAGCCTTTCTTCGTGGGATCTGGCCCTGTGGACTGAGAATGACCCTCCTCTATTTCACCAAATCAGAAAGCTGATACCTGTGTGCTGGCCTAGGAAATGATAAAGCAAATGCCTCTGCTAGAAATACTTGTTTGTGGCTAGATGATCTCCCTTCTCAGCCGAAGCAGGGGAAAGCAGCCCTTAGAAGCCCCATGTCAGGACTTCAGCACATGCTTAAGGCCATCATTGTTCATGAAAGCGCTTAAGCACATACCTGATTTAAGACACATGCTCAATTCACCTTGACTTCAATTCTTTCAAGGTGCAGAACAACACATGGTGTCTAGACACTGACTTTGCTAAAAATGGCAAGTGGTCTTTCAGTTGACCATGTGATTAAGGACTTTCCTGAATCAGAGCCCTAATCTGAAATCAAGGATTTTACTGTTTTCAGTCTTAGCAAGAGTTAGTACACTTGGGCTGAAAATCTGAAAATGTTACAGAAAGAAGATATCTCTCACATTATTCTTGATAAAAAAAACAACAAACCAAAACACCTCCAAAAAAACCCTGAATAAAACCACACACAGTATGGAAATGCCCTTGGATTAGGAGTTGTCCTGTGGCAATCATCAGCAAACTCTTCAGGTGACCAGAGCCAGCCCTTTCCGATGGCAGTGTCACTAGGGAAGTCACCAAAGCAAATTTTGCTACTTGTTGTCCCAGTACAACTAATGGAAATTTTGAATGTTGAGGTATCAGGGTGACACATGGCTTAAAACCTGCCATGGACCGACCTTGGACGTAACAGCTGACCCAGACTGAAATTCTTTACTGTGAATTAAACAAACTGTGACAGGACAAAGTAGATAAAGATATTGGGTGTGTCCTTTCTCTTTCCAGATAGTGCAGAACATATCTGTACATAAACCATAGTATTCATTTGCAAATCTTGCTTCTGTGATCTGTCTTCAACTTGGTTAGACCAAAAGGAAAAGAACACATTGGTTCTTGTAATAAAATAAACGTACAATCCCTGCACATTACTGCCTTTGTAGTTGCTTTTACCCTAAAAAAGCCTAGCTCTAGTGCACAGTATATTTTTCATCATAAACTTGCTCGTGTATGCATTCCAGATGGCGTGAAGAAGGGGTTCAGGAATTCTAGTGGCAACCGCTAGTATTACGAAAATAAAGGTAGGGCCCAGTTTTATGACGAACCTTGATCTTAAGGAGTTTATAACTAGGCTGGCTCCAAGTTACACTTGGAATACATGGATAAATTTATTACATCAGTGGATTCCTTCACTCACTTAAAAAAAATCTGGCTTGTTCTTTTTTTGAGTGAAGAGGTTGCTTTCAGTTTTAAGATGTTTCATGGCCTTTATTCCATATAAAAAAGAGTTGATTAAAATGAAGCTGGCAAGACAACAACCCCCAGTATATTGTAATCATTCTCCATTTGGAAACAAAACATTCCCCTACGTTACAACTATCTAGGTTGATTAACTTTGCAAAACATTATGTTGTACAACGGTGCAACATCACTTTGCTATGTATTTTTGATATAAAAATATAAGCTTTTCCTTAAAAAGGTCCATCAATAAAGATTTGCATCAATACACAAAAATATGGCAATTAAGGATGCTAGAGTGGTCTATTAAGTTCAACTTTTATGGGAAAGGGTTTTTCCTTCTTTTCATTTTTAAGTTCTTGCCAACAAGAAATATGAGCTCAACTGAAATAGGTTTTCGGAAGAGGGAGTCAATAGGCCCCCGTGCAGGAAAGGCTTTCAGCACATGCTTATGTTCCATTGCTTTCACTGGGATTTAAGCACATTCTTAATTTATTTGTGAACAGAGCTGGGTTTTTTATGAGGAGATCTTTACAGTGGACACTTTTTTTGTGATAACATGTTTGAGGCTACAGCCTTGTAAACTGGAATAAGGGTGGCATGGTGTGAGGCAGGAACCAAACCTGGGAGACAGGAAACAGTGACACGAGGCTGGGCATGCTGGGAAACAGCATGGGGATGGGCTGTCCATCTGGAGGGAAATCAGGGATGTGGCCAGCAGCAAGGACCACCATGGGCACAAATGAGCTGTGTTACAGAGGCACCGATGGTAAAAGTAATTTACTGTAGTTTTTGCTAAGAAAGTCTACTGCAGTTGTCTAGACTATGTATAACCCAGAGAGAACTCACCCCACCTGAAGGTGATCATGTCACCTTTCCAAGATGCACTTTTGGCTACAACAGGTTACTTCAGGAGATGCTGTTCTTCACCATGAAGGAGGAGCCCACATGATGGCTCCAGCTGGATGAATCCCATCCCAGCTCTCTGACTTCATAGCTTTGCTTTTCTGTTTTTTTGAAAAAAGGAATCCATCAAAAAATGTTTGTTTACCCCTCCAGCAGTAACTAGAGCAGGGTAAGAAAGGGCCTTATATAGTGAATTATTTTTTCTTAAACAATTAAGTGCATTACCTTGAAACAAGCTCCTAATATACCCATGCTTCTGAGCACAAGGGAACTAGAAGCTGGTCTCTCTGTCTGCAACGCTTCCTTGATTTCTGATTTGTCTTCTGGGCTGCAGGTTACAGATTCAAGCACATCTTGGAGTAAGACACAAGCAAGTGAGCTAAACATGAGGCAGGAGCCTTTGCAGTAAATATCCTGGCTTGTGTTGTTTTTTTGCTCTTTGAACTCTAAAAGCAGTTATTTGTCATTTATTTGATATCCCTTGACAATAAACATGATGTCTGTAAAGAACTAGTTACTGATAAGCTATCCAATAAGTTCAAAACATGCAAGCAAATGACAGCAACAATAATATAGATGTTAACCACTGCATCCTCCTTTTATTTTTCATAACTTTTTAGATTGTGCACTACTGTATTTTTGTTGGAAGCATGTGGTACTGTTGCTTCTGCAATAATTCGCCTTCAAGAACAGCAAACAGAATGGTTTTCAGGCATTTTATTTTCGTCAGCTTCAATAAATGCAAAATGACTTATCTAAAAGAGCAAAATATCAGGACCAAATTTTTCAAAGCTTTTTTTTTTACTGTCATTCTAAAAGCAAACTGTAACTTTATAAGCAGACAAACAAAAAAAAAAAGGGTTTTTATGCATAACTTATAAGCTCATTTCCTTTGATTCCTGCAAGTGATGTCATGAACCCCAGCTGTTGTGTTTCTGCGATGATTTCCCTTACTCATGTTTCACCCAGTCATTTCAGGCCCTAATGGAATTACTTTGAGTGAAACCTGTTTTTTTCATGGTTCACCTCCCACATCAGCTGATACCAGGAATACTTCTCTGGGATGCATGGAAAGTAGGTAATTAAGTAGATTTTCACAATCACAAAATGGTAGGGGTTGGAATGGACCTCTGTGGGTCATCTAGTCCAACCCCCCTGCCAAAGCAGATGTTAAAGAATGTTTTTCTGTTTTGTTTCTAATGAACCCCTTGCCCTGATGCACATGAGCACACTGTGGGCATGAGGGCCGTTAAGGGATGCAGACATTAAATTCATCTTGTCTGGTTTTTACATGCTTGGTTTCTGCGGTGGAGTCCAGCAGCCTGGGCACGCGTTATGGCTTCCCAGATGATGCTGGGGAGAGTTACGTCCCTCCTGTTGATATTTGGTGTGAGAGAATTTTGATAACTAGTTTTTACCAGTTTCATTGGCTATCCTTTGCTGATGAAAACCATTATGCACAGGGCTGATTCTTAATTCCTGCCACTCAAGCACCTCACTGGACTTTGACATAACACCTTTGACTCCTCATGCAGAGACTTCTTATCGGCCAAATATTTTCTTTTTAAAGAAATGAGGTGATGGAGCTGTTATCCTTCCAGACCACCACCTAAAGGTGTCAGCACTCCCTGGGTTAGGGGGAATAACAGTTCAGTGCCCTTTTTGAGTGGTTCAAATCCACGTTTCCTCTCCCAGGAGACCGTCCAGTGCACTCGGGTGCAGATTCATCTGACCCAGGGCACAGCAGATAGGTAGCAAATAACAAGATTATCTGCCAGGTAGCAGATAACAGGACTAGAAACCTGCAGATCTCTTTTAGATTCAGTGGTTTTGGAGCTTGAGACATGGTTCATGGAAATATTAGGCTACTCTGAAATATATGAGCTTTCTCATGGAGTAATTGCATGAACAATACCTAGATCAAATGCTTGCGTCCTTTACATCCATCTCGTCCATCTTTGGCTGATCTGGAGTGTGAATCGTGTGGACTTCTAAGAGCTTAAATTTGTAACACCTTTAGTGTCTTCATGCAGCCATTTTGAATGGAATATTCAGTCATGTAGGAGTGCACCTGTCTGTATAAATATATATGGGAAAGTATCTTTCTTTATTTGCAGTTGGGTATTTTTTGGCTTTTTAATATTGCTGTTATTCAGTTTTACTGGCAGGGGGAGATGGAGTGATAAGCCACCAAGTACAGAACACTACTCGTCCCACCTTTAGTGCTTTACCTGAGGTACCTGTATTAAGGACACAGTTATGCTGTGGTTCCTGCAAATTCAGAAGGGAGATTGGCAGCTCCAGAGAGACTTAACCCCATCAAAGACCTGAACTGGAGATGATTCTCTTTTGCCCCATTAGCAGTTATAGTGATTGAGCCCGACCTGTGGAGCCCAATCCCTCCTCTAACATGCTCTTCCACCAGCCCTTATTCAGTGTGGACCCTTTCAATCTCCCCCATCTCCCCACTTACTGTGGGGCCTCTGCCCTGCGGCCCTGCTTTGCAAAAACAAAACAAAACAAAAACTCTTGGAAAAAGATGGAGCGTGAAGAATTCCAGCCTAAGAGGGGAACATCAGTGAATTAATCTCTCCTGGTGAGGAGGAAATTATTTTTGTTACTAGCAAAGGTTGTTTTTTCATTGGAATTTTTCTTCCAAAGCTTTCAGGCATCCATCAAAAACCCAACAGCTTGGTTTCTGCAGATACAATGTTTCACTTTTTAGTTGCCAAATAACCTCATATATTTAATTTTCCAGATTTTTTAGATGCTTTCAGGAAGTTGTCACAAGAGACCCTCCCTGGATAAATTTCCTCTTCCAAGAAAGCCACTTAAAAAAAAAAATCTGAACAAAGATGATTCGAGCAGTTTTGTCCTACCAAAAACAATGCTGCAGCTAAGCTTTAACTGCCTTTTATTAAACTCAGTCAGAATCTTTCTGGCCTTTTTAATGTGCCAAGGGTGGGGGGCCATTGATCTGCTCTGCTTCTGCTACAGCCTGGCAGCTTGGCCTGGCCTGGCCCGAGCAGGGACCCAGACTCACTGCTTTTCAGCTGTGCCTGTCCTCTTCTCCCCCTTTCTCTTTTGTTAAATGGAAGTTGACGTAACAGAAGAGAGGAGCCTGCCAGGAGGGTGTCAGAGTCAGCAATGATCACAATCAGACATTGCAATCAGACTGCTCTACCAACTCCTAGGAAGAAATAACCATCTGTTTCGACGGTTACAGGGGGTTGAAAAAGAAAGAAAAAAAAGACAGAGCCGTGTCCAGGATTTTGCATTGCAAATACTCCCTGCTTGCCTGTCAGGAATCATTGAAATAGGGTATGATAGTGGTGCAAGTTCAGAACCTTTTGCACCAGAGGAAACTATCCAGCACTCAGCTGATGTGCAGTAAAATTGAGTAGGGTGCATACAGCAGCTCAAGTGTTTCCATTTTCCTTCTGGGAGCCAAGTTGGACAGTAGCCTGGGGCATATATGAAGTGGCCTTAGCCCATCTGGCCAATGGTTTTCCACCCCTCTTTTTGCTCCAAAACACACTGAGAAAAGCCTGTTGCCATAATTGGAAGCGGGGGTAAGTGGGGGTCCGCAGTTCTCCCCTTCGCCTGTGTCCCATCCTGCACAGGTGGCTGCCCGGCGGTGGCTGCACATTGGCCTCACTGTGTGATGTCCTCCAAGCCCAGTAAATATTCCAGGCCACAGGGTGCTACCATGCATGCAACAAAGGAAAAATTCATTTATTCACTCAGGCAGGTGATGGATAGTCTGTCAATGTTTATACAGTAGAGGCAAGCCTAATTTTCAGGTATTAGTTGATTAACACTTGAGTCATAGTGTGTGTCCTGTGTCCAGTAATGTGGAACATCAAATGTGTGAAAAAGATTAATAGTGTGCACAGATGTTACTCAGAGGATCAATTTGTCTGGGGTTTGAAGAGGTGGTACCCTGCAGATCAATAGGAAAGGAGAAAATTAGAGTAATATGTTGAAAGAAATCACAGCCGAGTCTATGCATGGCTGGGTTATCTGCTTCAAACACTCAACTTCTCGTAAAGACTTTCAAAGACTGCAACTAAATGTTAAGCACATTCTCCTATAAATTTTTTTTTGTTTCTTACAGACCTACAGCTTCCTCAAATGGCAAGCCCTTCGCAAGGGACACAAAGCAGCCCTTATGCAATGGGCTGAGCAGCCCAGGAAAACTTTTCCCTGGCATTTTGTATAAAAAGCGTTTCCCTATTTTATAAATAGCAACAGGCAGGAGGGCAATAGAAATAAATGTTGCTCTGTAAATAAGGGAACCAAAGCTGGACAGCAGAAGGGCTCTTTCTGGACAAGCTCAACTTTTCCTAAGTTTTAAAGGAGAAATGTTGTGGTACCTCATTTCCCTGCTGTCTCCAAGCGCTGCCTGATGGGAGCTGCATCACAGCAGAGCATCAGGGAGGCTGGAGCAGGTTTAGGCACACATATCCCCTACAGCAGCTACTGTGCTGCAACATTCTCTGGGCTCCCCAGCCTGATCTGCCTGTGCAGAGAGGATATAAGCATCAAATGTGCTCAGACCAACTTACAGAGAACTTTTTTCTGCAGTGGCAGAACAATGTATCTTGAATTTAAAGCTCGTTTTCCATAGCAAAGTGCTCCCACCCCTTCACTCCATGCAGCGGAGGGTTACAAAGCTGCCCAAGTGTGTTACAGTCCCTTTCCCATCATTACATTACACAGCCTCTTGGAGGAGAGTGCTTTGAGGTCTGGGAGTCTGTGGAAAGTTCCCCCATGGGAGAGGGAAAGATCTCTTTTATCTTAAATACCTAAGCCAGGGCTTGGCAAAGCTTTGGAGAGGACACTTCACCAGACAGCCCCACACCCGCAGGCAGGAGACAGTGG
>Ga0181612_104704_pt1 | contig 10068 bp, 8 predicted proteins | sample HoacroProtozoa21_FD_119630 | JGI IMG/M metagenome (GOLD analysis project Ga0181612, IMG submission 119630) | Hoatzin crop microbial communities from Cojedes, Venezuel. Combined Assembly of Gp0051906, Gp0051904, Gp0051908
CGTGCTCAGCGTCGCTACGACGAGCTCAAGGGCAAGGGTCAGGAGGTCAGCATGGAGGAAGTGCTGAAGAACTTGAAGGAGCGCGATTATATCGACTCCCACCGCGAAACATCCCCTCTGGCACAGGCCGCCGACGCCTTTGTGATGGACAATTCCGACATGACCCTTCACGAAGAAACGGTCTGGCTCAGGGGCCTTATCCAAGGCAAGTTTGGTATTCTTGAATGAGGTTTAAGGGCATCGAAATAGATGGGAACTCCGGCTTCTGCGGAGGTGTAATCAGGGCCATCGGCAGTGCCGAAAAGGCTCTGGAAAATACCGATATAATATATTCCCTGGGGGATATTGTGCATAACGAGGCCGAGCTAGCCCGGCTCGGGCAGCGAGGGCTCAAGAGCATCGGCAAGGAAGAACTTGAGCATCTGCCGGAGGGTAAGACCTTGCTTATCCGCGCACATGGTGAACCTCCCGAAACATATAAAAAGATTGAGGAGAGGGGATTGAAGCTGATTGACTGTACTTGCCCGGTGGTTCTTAAGCTTCAGAGCAGCATCAGGGAAGCATATTCAAGAATTTCCCAGCAGGGTGGTAAAGTGCTGATTTTCGGTAAGATAGGCCATGCCGAAGTGCTTGGTCTGGTAGGCCAGGTAGGGGGCGATGCCGTTGTTGTAGAGAATATGCAGCAGTTGCAGGACGCATTTGAAAATGGGGTGCTGGACACCTCCAAACCTATTGAGGTTTTCTCCCAGACCACCAAAAGCCCTGTGGAATATGCCCAGATTTGCGAGACCCTTAAGGCAAGGATGGCCGACCCTGAGTTGCTCACAATCCACAACACCATCTGCAAGCAGGTAGCAAACCGCCATCAGCAGATTCAGGCTTTCGCCGGAAATCACGATGTAATTATCTTTGTAGCAGGCAGTTCCAGCTCTAACGGCAGGGTACTCTGCGACCTCTGCTCGAGCGTAAATCCTCGAACCTACCGCATCGGCAGCCCCGAAGAAATCGACCCATCCTGGTTCCGCGAAGGCGACCTCGTCGGCATCTGCGGCGCCACCTCCACCCCCAAATGGCTGCTCGAAAATACCGCCGTCGCCATCTCGGAAATATAAAATAAATCACCACTTCAACCCGCTCGGGGCTTGTTTTATTGGAATTTAATCCATAAATTTGGGCACAAAAGTTAGTAGAAGATATGCCTAGTTATATCTTCAAAGAGGTTAAATTCTAAAAAACAACACTTATGAAAATTTCACAAATCCTGATTTGTGCAAGTGTGAGTATGTTAGCACTTGCAGCGTGCAAGAAATCTGAAAAAGACTCTGAGGCTTTCATGATTCCCAGCACCGAGTTTGGCAGTAGCCTGTCTTCTGTATCATCTGCCGATGAAGCTAGAGGTTTTGAGGTTAGCACAACTGACAGCAAAAACATCAGCTGCTCCAAGAGCGGCGACATCTCTTATTCTTGGAGGTATGTTGGTGATGAAAACAAGAAATATAAATATGCAATGGGCTCTGTTGAGGCCGGCGATTTTGATAAGTTCGTCAGCGGTATCGTTGCTGCCGGCTATGCAAAGGACAATTCCTTTAGCAGCAAGTCCGAAGAGGTTCTGTATCAGAACCTTAGCGATAGCACCTTCTTCCTGCTTGAGAGCGACAACAGCTATCTCTTTGGCCCTATCGACGAGTCCCTTTATTCCTGGACCCGTATTGGAGATACCAGCGAGCAGTCCGGCGCTTGGCTCCCTCTGCTAGCATACGGCAGCAGCCCTGAACTGATGAAGCTCTACGAGGCTCGCTACGGCCATGTTCTCGATGAGAGCAAGACCAAGGTTGCGAGTGGTGTTTACTACTACAATACCGGCGTTGAGGCAACTCCGCTTGTTCGCTACTGGTTCGATATCGACACCCAGTCCGAGCTTGAAGAGGCTGCTATCTACTTCGACAAAGAGAGCATTCCTACCGTTGCAGAGGTAAATTCCGCCCTTGGTGCCTTCGGTTACATCTATACTTCCATGACCGATAGCGACAATAGCCTTGTTTACTACGACTATGCCAACAGCAAGCCTGCCTATGTGCTGATGAGTTCTTCCGAAGATGATTGGACCCCTTATATTCACTTCACATATCAGAACCTTGACAACGATGTACCTCCTCTTAATGTAAACTTCCCTATGCCTATCCTTGATTTTGCTCAGTATACAATGGAGGAAATCCAGGAACAGTACAAGGAAAAGTCCTACTATGCAGGTGTTACCACCGAGTACTTCGGCGAGACAATGCCTTTCATCAAGACCAATATTGAGGAGTTCCCTTACATCATCATTATGAGCGACGGCTCAACCTACTATGCAGCAATGGTAGTAGCCGACAACAACCTGGTCCTGAGGTCTCCTTCGCTCCTGCAACTGCTTGAAGATGAGGGATTTGTATACAACCCCAATGTTTACATGCCTACCTATATCAACAGTACCACCAATGTGATGGCACAGTTCGATTTCAACGACCTTTCCGGTCTTGGAGCACCTTCACTCTCATTCATGCCTAACGAATTCTAGACAATGAAGAGGTATTTGCTATTTGCCATTACCCTTGTTTTGGCGTTCACTTCCTGCTCAAAGGACCAGCCTAAAAACACCGGTTCCGAGACTGCGAAGGCCTACGCCGATGGCGAATACAGAATCTATCAGCAAAGTACAAAGGAGAACCCCGTCGTCCTCGTTTTTACGGGCGACGGGTATACTCCTGATATGTTTGAATTCGAAAGCGGAAAATTCGATACCGATATCAACAGGGCAATCGAGGCTCTGTTTGCAATCGAGCCATATAAGACCTTCCGCGAGTATTTTACCGTCTACAAGATTGCCGCTTACTCCAACGAAACGGGAGTTTCCATCAAGCGTCCTTCCCGCAAATACAAGGATACCAGATTCAAGTGTATGTGGGAAAATAAGACCTCCGGTGGGTCCTATTCTACTCTGATTGAGTGCAATACCGATAGTGTAGAGGTGTTCTGGTCCAAGATACCGGGGCTGGATAGCGATGCTGCACAGACCTATGCTCCCATCTGCATTGTGGTTAACGATGAGATTAGGGCTGGTACCGTTCAGACCATCCCTACCGACCTCAGCGTAGAGCCCTTCGGCGGACTTTATATCAAGAGTATCGCAATGGTGCCGCTAGGCAACGGCAGCCAGAGTTTCGAAAGCATTATCCAGCACGAATATGGCGGACATGCCTTTGGTTTTCTGGCAGATGAGTATAGTTCCGGCGCCGGTGGCCTTGCCGATGAGGTGTTTGACTTTTACAAGGCCTACCAGTCCTACGGACCCCTTGGCTTTGGACTCAATGTTTCCTTTGAGGCCAATGTTGAGGACTCGCCTTGGGCGGAACTCGCTGAAATAGAACGATATAAGAACGCTGGTATCGGAATGTACGAAGGCGCTTTGGGCTTTAGCTCATCGGTTTGGCGCAGCGAATACGATAGTTGCATGAAGAACAACAAGCCCTTTTTCAATGCTCAGAGCAGGTATCTTATCTACAAGAGAATCATGCTTACAGCGGGCGAAGAGGCTAGCCTTCAGGACTTTGTATCCAGGGACAACGAGACCCAATATGCCGTGGAGTAAAATATTAAATTTGCATTAATGCTATCTTATTGCTAAATTTGCGAGGATATACCCGAAATTAATTAACTGAAATATTATGGCAACAACAGCAGATTTTAAGAACGGACTTTACCTGAATTTCAACGGTAAGCCTTGTATGATTGTTTGGTTCCAGCATGTAAAGCCTGGCAAGGGCCCCGCTTTCGTTAAGACCAAACTCCGCAACCTCGAAAACGGCCGTATCCTCGAGAATACCTTCACCGCTGGTGCAAAGGTAGAGACCATCAATGTCGAGAGGCGCCCCTATCAGTTCCTCTATGGCGATGAGGATGGATTCAACTTCATGCACGAAGAGACCTACGAGCAGATTCATCTGCCTCACGATGTAGTTGAGAACGCCGACCTTATGAAGGAAGGCCAGCATGTTGAGATGATGTTTGTAGCCGACGAGGAGCGCTGCCTTACCTGCGAGCTTCCTACCTATGTAACCCTCGAAGTTACCTACGCAGAGCCCGCTGTAAAGGGAAATACCGCTTCTACCAGTGCTCTTAAGGAAGTTACCCTTGAGACCGGCGCAAAGATCATGGTTCCCCTTTTCATCAACCAGGGAGATGTTATTACGGTAAATACTACCGACCGTTCTTACGGACAGAGGGTTTAACCCTATTGACTGCGTTCTATCTTTATCTGCTGAATGGTGTAAGCATCACCTTTTGAGCTGACAAAGATGGTAACCAGGAAGTTCTCGCCCCCGGCATTCAGTGTGCCGAGGGCGTATTTCATATTCGCCCTGCCGGCAGTGTAGGTGATGTTGAAAGATCGGGGTGTATACGAATTGAAGAATGAAATGAGTATCTGCTTAGCCTGATTCTTGCTGGAATTGCCGCCCTTGCCCAGCACGGAGATGTCCAGGTTGCCTGCAAACCAGGCGGAGATGGCATCTGCATTGCCTTGTGAGAAATATTTGGAAATGGGTACAAATACATCATAATCCCCACCTTGGGCGAAGGCTGGGGAACTCAAAAGAAGTGACAGTCCAATAACTGCAATGCTCAAATTTGTTCGCATACGGAAAGATACTTTTGCAAAGATTGCGCCACATTATTATATTTGCAATTGCAATGAAGATAAGTCTGATAACCGTGGGCAAGACCGATGTGCCGTGGGTTCGGCAGGGACTGGATTTGTATATATCCCGTCTGAAGCATTATGTGCCTTTTTCGCTTATGGAAATCCCTGAATTGAAGAATGTTTCCTCGCTTACACAGGCTCAAATCAAGGAAAAGGAGGGTGCGCTGATACTCAAGGCCGCTGCGGACGATGAGATTGTGCTTTTGGACGAAAGGGGTAAGCAGTATAGCTCGATGGGCTTTGCAGATGCCCTGCAGCAGCGGATGAACAGGGGAGGAAAGAACATTTGCTTTGTGGTTGGAGGGGCCTACGGCTTCTCGGAAGAGGTGTATGCCAAGGCTGCAGCCAAGATTTCCCTGTCGCAAATGACCTTTTCGCATCAGATGGTGAGAACGATTTTTGCAGAACAACTATATCGTGCATTTACTATAATCAAGGGTGAACCCTACCACCACGAATGAACTATAGCATTAAGCAATATTTGTCGATAGGCCTGCTGCTTTTGGGCATGGTCCTGGGCTTTGTGGCCATTAATGGCGGCAGGGAATCCGATAGTACCGCCAAGGAGGCTGCAAGGGTGGAGAGGGTGCTTGCCAAGCGCCTGAAGCTACTGGATGAGTATCTGGAAAAGGCGGCTGAAATCCCTTCTTCGCAATGGCTGGATATCGGCAAGATGCCCCTGGATATGGTGATATACCGCTATGTGGATGATTCCTTGCAGTCCTGGGTGAACCGCTTTTCCACCAACAACGATTCGATTGAGGATGTGGTGGTGTTCAGGCGCCTGACCAGCCGAAGGGTGGGTATGACCTCGCCGTTGTCGGAAATTGGGGATAGCCTCACCTTCTGCAATATTGGTCCGAAATGGTATCTGGCCAGGTCCTGTGAAATGGGTGGGGCGAAATATATCACCGGTCTGGAGCTGGTGAATTCCCTGGAAGAAGGTGATTTTGTGGGGATAAATCCCAGGCTCAAGCTAAGCTCGCGCTATTCCATTCGACCGCTGTCTTTTAGTGAAGGAAGTGCCGTGTACCTTGATGGAAGGCCGCTTTTTAAGATTCTGCGGGAGTCGCTGGCACATTCAAATCAGGTAAATATCCCGATTCTTTGGGCTTCGCTGCTGCTGATTTTGCTGGGCTTGCTGCTATTCCTTGTGCTTAAGCCGGAGCTGAAGCGGATGGTGGCGGTGATGGTTGTTTCGCTGGTGGTGTTGGCGCTATTCTATGCCTTCGGCCGCACAATCAGCGGGGAGCCGGGAATTTTCTCGCCGACGGTGTATGCGGCGGGCAGACTGTTCTATTCTCTGGGTGGACTGATTGCCATCTGCCTGATGGTTTGTGTGCCGCTGTGGTGCATGTTTATCTGCCGAAAGGAGATTTATGCCCATTTGGATTCGAAGTTGAAGGCAATTGGCTTGGGGTTGCTTTTGCTGGTTCTGATTGTGTGGGTGCCCGTTTTTACCTACCTCTGCCTTAAGAGTATTTCGCTGAACTCGAATATCTGCCTGGAAATTTACAAGATAAAGGATGTGAGTGCGCTGAGCGCTCTGGTTTATTTTGTGGCGCTGATGCTGCTGATGTGCATCCCGATGCTGGTGCAGCTGCTTCAGGGGCCGATTTCCTATCTTAACGGGCGTCACGGCAAGCCCTTCGCGCTGAAAAACAGGATTGCCTTTGGCGTGCTGGTAGCGGGCTTTTTGGTTGTGGTGACTTCGCTGCTGGGCTTCCGAAAGGAGCAGTCGAGCCTTGAAGTTTGGGCTAACAGGCTGGTTGTAAACAGGGATATCGGGCTGGAAATGCAGCTGCAAGTGGTTGAGGAACGGATTGCTTCCGACCCTATGATTGCTTCGTTGTCGGTGCTGGGCAATGCTGAGTCCACCATTCGAAACAGGATACAGGAGGTTTATCTGGGTAATATTTCGCAGGACTATGACCTTCAGATAGCTGTTAACAATCTGGATTACAGCGCTTTAAGTACTGGTGAAAAGATATCTCCCCAGTCGCGATTCTATTATAAGGAGGGGCAGGGCGGACTTGCAGAGTACACCGCAATGTTCCTTTACAATATTCAAAATTACGGTTTGAGTAGGGTGATGCTCTCGGTTCAGCGTAAGGGAGATTGGCGCTACAGGGGCTATTCCAGCATTATTGGAGCGACCCTTCCCGGCGAGGTGCTGATACCTTCAACTTATTCATTTGCAAGGTATTACGATGAAAAGCTGGTGACCTTCAAGGGGAATTATGCTTATCCTGTGCAGATGGATAAACGCTTGAAGCGGCTGATTTACCAGCAGAAAGAATCGCATCTGAACCTGACCGGTTTTATTCATTTTGTGTATGAGGTTTCCGAGGGGGAAGTGGTGATTGTTTCGAGGTCGAAGATTAGGGCTAGGGACTATGCAATTGCGGTGATTTTCCTTGCTCTGGTGGCATTTGCAGGGGTTAGTCTGATATCTGGATTCAAGCGGGAAAAGAAAAATATTCTTGGCCAGAACTACTTCCAGACCCGTTTGACCTGGGTAGTGCTGCTTTCGCTCATCCTTACTTTGGTGTCGATGGCGGTGGTGAGCATCCTCTTCGTTTACAATAGAAACGAGGCCAACCGAAATACCCTAATGTCCGAGAAAATCAATTCCATCCAATCCTCGATTTCTTCGAGAATTAGGGGTTTGCACAGCGATAGCGACCTGCGAAATGCGGATGTGCTGCGCTTGATTGAGGATGTTGGAAACAATACAAATTCTGATGTAAGTCTCTATGACTCAGGTGGTAAGATAATTATGAGCACCGCTTCCGCCCTCTTTGACAGGATGATTCTGCCTTGGCGAATGGATGGGGAGGCTTACTACCGCATAATGAACCGCACGAGCCGTTATTATATCCAAAAGGAGAAGATTGGCAAGCACCGCTATTACAGCATGTATGCACCTCTGGTGGGGGATGATGGCAATATTGTGGCTACAATCTGCTCGCCTTACACCGATGAGAGCTACGATTTTGAGACTAACGCCATCAACCACCTTATGCTGATTTTGTCGGTGTTTGTATTATTGATGCTCTGTGCGGTATTTATGGCTAAGAGCGTGCTGCAGAGGATGTTTAAGCCGTTGGTGGAGATGAGTCGCAAGATGGATGAGGCCAATCTGGATGCGCTGGAGCATATCGATTATGATAAGGAGGATGAGGTGGCCGGCCTTGTGAGGGCCTACAACCGTATGGTGGATGACCTTTCGGAGAGTTCCCGCCAGCTGGCCCAGGCCGAGCGCGATAAGGCTTGGAGCGGCATGGCAAGGCAGGTTGCGCACGAAATCAAGAATCCGTTGACCCCTATGAAGCTTCAGATTCAGAGGATTATGCGTTTGAAGGCGAATAATTCTCCGGGTTGGGAGGATAAGATGGATGAGGTTTCGAAGGTGCTGCTGGACCATATCGATATCTTGACCGAGACGGCGAATGAGTTTAGCACTTTTGCTAAGTTGTACACCGAGGAGCCGACCGAGCTTGACTTGGACAAGGTGCTGCAGGAGGAGATTTCGATGTTCGACAATAGGGATAATATCAGCTTCGATTATATTGGGATGGCGGGTGCCAAGGTGATGGCGCCTAAGCCGCAGTTGACCCGCGTTTTTGTGAATCTCATTAACAATGCGGTTCAGGCGCTGGAGGATTACTATCCGAAGGGGGCTGTTTCGGGGGTGGAGACCCTCGGAACAGAAAATTTGGGAAGAATCGTAATCTCTCTAAGGAATTCTACCAAAGATGGATATTACGATATAGTATTCGAGGATAACGGCCCTGGTGTGGCTGCGGAGAATGTGGACAAGCTGTTTACCCCGAACTTTACCACAAAGAGCGCCGGCAGCGGCCTCGGGCTCGCCATCAGCCGCAGCATCCTCCAAAAATGCGACGCCACCATCTCCTATAGCCGTTCCTTCGCCCTCGGCGGCGCCTGCTTTACTATCCAGTATCCTAAAGAAAAGTAGCATTGGGTAAATTTGCTTAGTGTATTGAGTAAATTTACCCAGTGTATTGAGTAAAATTATTCAATAGAGCAATAGATTGCCGATTTCCAAAGAAATGATTATCTTTGTGCTGAATTTTAAGGGGGTACAATGAAAATCAACGACGCAAAGTTCGCAGGCAGCAGCACTAGGGTTTCGGGGAAACCCTCTCGCAAGTTGCCTGAATTTGCTTTTATAGGGCGGTCCAATGTGGGGAAGTCCTCGTTGATTAACATGCTGACATCCCGCAGCAAGCTTGCTATGACCTCATCCACCCCGGGCAAGACCAAGCTTGTTAATCATTTCATTATCAACGATAAATGGTATCTGGTGGACTTGCCTGGCTATGGCTATGCCAAGATGCCGCAGTCTTCCAGGGTGGAACTCCAGAATGTTATCCGCGATTACATCCACAATTCTGAGGAACTGGTGAACCTCTTTGTGCTAGTGGATTCGCGTCACGATATCCAGAAGATAGACCTTGATTTTATGGCGGAACTTGCTGAAAATCAGGTACCTTTTGCCATTATATATACTAAGTGCGACAAGCAGGGATCGGGCAAGCTTGCACAGCAGCTGGCGACCAATGAGCAGATTCTGCTCCAGGATTGGGAGGAACTCCCGCCAGCCTTTACAAGTTCGTCGGAAACCGGACAGGGTAGGGAAGAAATACTTGAATACATAGACCAAATCCTTAAAACTCTATAAAAATGCAGCACGAACACAGAATGCAGGTATTTAGTTGCAGAGCCTCCATGGACTTTGCAAAAAAGGTTATTGACAACCTCCAGGAATTTGCCGCTGAAGGCGAGGATGTTCATCTCGGACATCTCGAGGTCACCCAATTCAGCGATGGCGAGTTCCAGCCCTCGTATATGGAGAGTGTGCGCGGCGCCACCGTGTTCATTATCCAGAGTACAATCCCACCTGCAGACAATCTGATGGAGCTTTTGCTCAGCATTGACGCTGCAAAAAGGGCCTCTGCATCCAAGGTAATTGTGGTTATTCCCTATTTCGGCTGGGCCCGTCAGGACCGCAAGGACCGCCCCCGCGTTAGTATCGGTGCCAAACTGGTAGCCAATCTGCTTAGGGCAGCAGGTGCCGACCGCATCATGACCTGCGACCTTCACGCCGACCAGATTCAGGGCTTCTTTGATATCCCCGTTGACCATATTTACGCCAGTAAGGTGTTCCTGCCCACAATCGAGGGCCTGCACCTCAAGCATCTGGCAATCGCCGCTCCCGATATGGGAGGTGCCAAGAGGGCAAATGCCTACGCAAAAGACCTGAGCAAGCGTCATGACTGCCCTGTAATCATCTGCCACAAGAC
>Ga0181612_107897_pt1 | contig 10068 bp, 8 predicted proteins | sample HoacroProtozoa21_FD_119630 | JGI IMG/M metagenome (GOLD analysis project Ga0181612, IMG submission 119630) | Hoatzin crop microbial communities from Cojedes, Venezuel. Combined Assembly of Gp0051906, Gp0051904, Gp0051908
AACAGAAAGCCTTCTTGGAACAGAGCTTTGACTTTATCATTTTGAAGCCTGGAGAAAATTCAATTTTCAGTCACAACATATTTGAAGAAAATAAAAAGCACAGAGCTGTTTTACACCAAGTGATTGGTAGTAAAGAGATGGTTGATTTCAGAAACCCCACCTCCAAAACTTATTTATATACAGGAAGAAGCTGACAAAATTCAGACACAGGATTAGGACAGTCCTTTTTTCTGACTACAGAGGGAGCAGCAAGTTCAGCCTGCTCAGAGTCCTTCCTGCACCAGAGGTCATACAGCTGGTGCAGACTAGATGCAGCCAGTTACACCAGCTCTAGAACTACACAGCTCTCTTCCCGACACCTTTGCTAGGTAGTAGTTCATGGAATCACAGCTGGGCCTCCATGAAGTTTTCCATTTTTGCACTGAAACTTCCTTTTTAACAGATCTGCATGCCACACATGGCAAGTTTTATACAAGGGTAGCACAATATAGGGTAGAGTACAGAGAACTTAGTTTCAGCTCCATACTTGTAAGAAAGGTAAGCTAAGAGGTCAGATGAGAAAAAAATTGCAATAGTAAACTCCTATTTTAAATTCAAATTAGTATTTCACAATGCTTCCTTTGTTCAGCAGCTTGCTAATGGGAAAGCTAAATAGTCTCAATAACAAAATTAGAGCATTCAATTAGCAACCACTTCTTACCTTTACCAGTGTTGAGACTGAATGAACCCGGCACAAGTTCTTCAGCATGGTCTCGCAGAGGTCAGCAACGCTGAGGCCAATGGCCCAGTTTGTGTATCCCTTAAGTTTGATTACCTCATAGGCACTAAGGAAATATTGAAACAGTTGCATCAAGATGTCTTCAAGACACTGTCTGAACGCTAAGTCTTAAGATGAATGTTTCCCATTTAAAAAAATCTAAAACTCTGGAGATGCACATCGTAAGTTTTAGAATTAAAACAAAGTAAGGGAGTTACGTATTTCAGCATTGAGGATGAAGTCTATATTACCCCTTATGTATAATAAAGCCCTGTTCTCACAGGATTAGCTGAAAAAAGCTTCCATCTACAAGGAGATCCTAGTGTTAAGTAGAAAAACACACCTACAACTGAAAAAGTTCTGTACTCAAGTTAGTGGTTCAATCATTCTATGTGCATTTGGAATAGGTAAACATCTAGTGTCAAAGCCATGTGGTACCTACACACATCCTAATTTTTTAACCAACACTTGCATACACTTTATACCAGTACAGTCCTTTTTTCACAAGCGAGACAAGTGATTTAGCAACACGCGTAGGGACAAATGTCCCTAAATCAATGAATAAAATTTTCCCCAAATCGACTCCAATCCTCTGCTCACAGAAACATACTACCTTTTCCTAGAGTCTTGTGCCCTTTGAACAAACTTAACCACCTCAGAACCTACTTGTGAGAAAACAAGCACGCACAGCTCTAAGCACTGCAGTACTGAAGTGGATATGTTATGCAATAGCTTGTCTTGCTGCACGATAATAAAGTTTACCAACTGAAATCCTGCATTTCAGTGTTTAAACCAGTAGTTCCACTTATGCAACCCTGTAAATAAGAGGGCATGAAAGCTGCAGCAGAATAGAGAGGCCCTGACAAGGAGGCAGTGTGCAAACTAGCTATTTTCAGCACCACATATATCACTTTATTCCTCAAGTCACTGTACCTTTCAACCACTTGCTTGTGGACATCCTTCCAGTTCTCACTATCTTTGTCAGTTCCCATAGCAGAATTCAGCTCCTGGAGAGAAACGCCTGCCACATTAACTCCGCTCCAAACAGCCACTGTAACAGGGAGAGCACGTAAGTCTCAACAGCACTTAAGTGACTTCCCCTCCACTTTTCCTGTCTAAGATAATTGGAAACAGAGTAGCAGCGGCCAGAACCACAATAGTGTCTGAGGCAGATTTTAAGGTTTCATTTAACTGCAGTTAATTGAGAACTCTGGAGGGTCAAATATAAGACTATTTTAGTACTGACGCTTTAACAAGTCAATTGCAACACACAAACAGAACTTCCAGTCCTTGGAAGGTGTAGACAGCTACTTTTGATGTCAGAAGCCTCAAGTTCCAGCAAAAAGGCAGATCTTAGCTGTTCAGCCTTTTAAAACTAATTTTACTCAAAAATTGCAGCAAGTATGTACTTGTTGCCCCACTAATCAGTATTAGGGTTAGTCTTCAATAATTCTGTTTTCATTTTCCTGAAAAACAGGGTAGCAATATGCAAACTTAGAATAGCAAGAGAGGAATTTGCATATATCCCTTCATATCAGGAGCTTACAGGCAGACTCCTTCTCTGTTCCTGTGAACTAACTAGGAATTGTTAGCTACTTCAAAGCAAATGCAGCTGTAACACTGAAGCAAGATGAGCTTCATGTGTGCTCAGCCGAGCTCTGCTTTCATTACAGTGTATGGCTTGCTTCAGTAAATACTGTTGTTGATCAGACACTGTACTTTGATCAAATGCAATGGAACATTGCAGAGGTGACTAAAATATAAAGCAGCACCAATCTACACAGATGTTCTGTGCATCACTCCAGACTTGAAATACATGAACTGAATTAAGACAAATAAGCTGCTTTTATTTCACATGGTTTTAAAAACCATCTTCTCTTTTAAATAGCATGGAGAAAAGTCACAAAATAAGGTAAGTGATAATTTTGTTCAGCCTGAAACTGGACTGCTAGCTTTTTCTACTACTTGCAACAAGCTCTGCCATTGACCTAACAAGAGCTACTACTGCTTTTAGAGAACTGTCCTACAGACTATATTATGATACTGTAAAAACTGAGGATAAACAGAAGCCTTTAGGACACAACTTTAGCAACAAAATTGGCCTTTTCAGCTCATACAACCACAATCACTTTTACTAAAAACTTGTAGCTAGATTTCCTGGACTTCTCTCAACTCTAATCTTCATAAAAATACAGCAAAGTGCTAATTAGTTGAGTTCAGCTGCATCTGTTCTTTTGATTTTTAACACCCCCCCCAAGCCTCAGTCTCTAACATTGTATTTCTTATTCCCAAAATAGTCAGCACTGCTCCTTACCACTAGAATCACCATGTTCTCCCAAGATCCAGCCATGGCAGCTAGTTGGGTGGATACCAAGTCTCTCTGACATCAGAAAGCGAAATCTAGCTGTGTCTAGATTGCAGCCACTTCCAATCACACGGTGTTTTGGCAGGCCACTCAGCTTCCATGTGACATAGGTTAATATATCCACTGAAAAGAAAAACATGCACAGTAAGTGAAACTATTCACATACACCAAGAATGCTCCAGCTACCACCTTACTGCAAGCAGTAGGGCAATCAGGACTCAACACACAGTTGTCCTCGCTGGTCAAAGTATTTAGGTCTGACTATTTGGGAGATTAAAATGAAGGTACTACTTGAAACTTAGGACCCATCAAGCTACTGTTCAAAGAAAACTGAGGAAGGTCTTTGGAGATTAGTATCCTACCAGCTAAAGTTGGAGGTACTTTTTTGTCACAGCTAAACCCCTAGGGCATCCAGAATTGGAACTGAAGTCATGTGGCTAAAAATATTCAAGTAGTTTCCTGAAGTAATGTTACCTTCCACTTCATCATCACAGTAAGAGGTAAAGCAATTTACAGTGAAACATGTTTGAGATTTACATACTCTATTTCTAGTTCATATCTACTTCAGTTTAATTTCTTGAACAGATTCATGCATTAAGCAGTTTCTGCACTAATTACCTCTGTAGCATGAAAAGCCAGATAAGCAATATGCTTTAGCTGCCTGTGGCTCTAAATACGGTTTCAGAAAAAAAACAAACCTAAGTTGCAGCAGACAGAGGGATGTGAGCAGAAAGAAAAACCTCTAATCCACAGCTCAAAGCAACAATAATAAACAGACTGCAATAATTAATTATGGCTCCAAAACTCTCAAAAGCCAGCCAGTTCTCAGAAAGGAGTATATTTGTGTATATAGATCTGAAGCACATAATTTTCTCTGCTCAGGCACCAGAACCATGTCATCTCAGTACAGTTCACACCTTGCTGTTACAAGTGGCATGCGCATCAGGCATAGCTTCCCTACAGTTTCATCTGGGGCAGTTCCTGCCAGTAATCTGTACAGACTACAGAGCATCTCCCTGTCAAGCAGCCTCTGGACAATCTGGCTTTCAAGTCAGGTGCTGAGACATGCATCCAGACTTTGAGCTCTGCTCTGCAGTCTCATCATTTGCCTGCCCTAGGGCTTTCCACAGGACAGGCTGTGGACAGTCCTATCTGAGCTGGAGCACAGACAGATCTGGGGAAGTTAAACAGGGAAGGACATCAAGGTCACACACCAACACATATGCAGTTGACACCCCTGAAACCCCTTCTAATGAGCTCACAATTACTTCCATTATATAAAACTAGTGGACAAAACTCCACACTGAGAAAGCATTACAAAAATAATTCTGAAAAAACAACATGCAATTCTCCTCCTGCAGCTGCTCTACTGGATAGAGTCTGTAGTTTGAATTCAGCCTTGCTAGAACACGAACAATTTGATCTTTGACTCAGTTTGATTTTTAGATAAGTGTTTTAAATTGTCATAACTTTCTGTACTTGCACAGTGGCCATTTGTTCAGTACACTAGTATTCAGTAGTACTAACTGTACACCAGCTAATTATTTAACCACCAGCTGAGTTGCTAGCTTCACATGCACTTTTTTGACTCTGCCAAGCTATGTTTAAAAGCAGTGTCACTTCGTTGCCAGGGTTCTATAGCAATTGCTTCACTCAGACACTGAATCAAGCAAAGACAGCCCTACAGAGACACCCTACAAAGCATATCAGAATATTAGTCAGCTTTAGACATCCAAATATCCAAGCTGTCCCACTGCAATGAGATGCTTACACATATTTGTATGCTTACTTGCAATCAGTTGTAACCAAGTCTTTTCTACTCTAACTGAATTAGCTTCTGAATTAACCTTCTGAATTAGCTTTCTAATCTGAGTTTGCCTTTCCCCCACCACAGGCTTCAGCACGCAAATTCTTTTTCCTGAAAATATAGCCGAGAAAATAGCGAAAGCTCTTTGTCATGAAAAATGGCCATATCATACCCAGACACAAAAGAAAGTTATGATTTACAAACACTTTAGAAGGTCTATCCTTCAGAGATAAAGATTTTAAACTACCCGCTGCTTAAGCCAAAGCATGTAAAGAACTGAAGTATTTAGCATGAGGCATGCTTTTAAGATATAGACACCATGAGAAGTTCTGAATAAAAAGAGCATTGGAAAGTACAGAATATTTGTTTGTATTCTGCTGTTAGCAACTACATGGCATATGTCCACACAAAGCTATTAGTTTTCAACATTCAATCTGTGTTAGAGAAGATTGATAAAATCAGATGCTAGTTCTCCAACAAGCAGAATTTGTAAGTGTTCTAGGAAAAGACTGCCTTACCTGGATTGGAAACCACCAGGATGGTGCAGTTAGGGCTGTATTTGACGATCTGAGGAATGATGAATTTGAAGACATTCACATTCCTCTGAACCAGGTTGAGGCGACTCTCTCCTTCTTGCTGACGAACTCCTGCAGTTACTACCACAATCTTGGAGTTGGCTGTGACAGCATAGTCTATGATTGAGCATGGGAAGAAGACACAGAAGGTGTTAACTAGACTTCTGACTAATTTTAGTAGTATTGCGTTCATACAGGTATTACAGGTAGCTTCTCCCAAAAACCATGAGACACCAATATTAAAGCCAGCACCATCTCCTATATCATCCTGATATACCAAGTGGTGGGTCCTGAGAGTACATTCAACCCCTTTGAACATCATTTCCACTATCCAAATAACAGCATTTTTTCTACAAAGAGGTTCTAGAGTTATATTAAAATCAATTTTACTCAAACCCAAAACTGTGGGGTGACCATTAGAGATGAAAGAAAAAGCCCAGACTAACAGCCACTCCCATTGCTATGGTGTCCATCCAAACTCTCTCCTCAATTCATATACTTCAACTTTTCAATGCCAAATCCTTAGCTTTTTAGGATTGCACAACTAATGTTCCACTATTAAGCAAATTCACAGAATTTCAATATTAAATAAAAGAAACTGAGGTTCACCTTTGTCTGCCACAATCTTGTGAGTGTGAAGGAACAAGCTCCCATGCTGTAGATCCATCATTTCTCCTTTGAGTTTGTCTTCCAGAACATCAACCAGAGCAAGCTCATCACAAAGACCCTGAAAATAACAAAATTTGAAGGAGTCAATGAAGCAGTTAACTTGCATTTTAAAGTTACCCCCGAGCTGAGTTATATTTTAAAGTAACATGTTACACACCTGAAAGCATCTGTTCTCCAAAGATAAACCAGTAGGACAGCACTATCTTGGTGTTCTGATGTATCTCACAGTAACAAAGTCAGAGGCTACTACAGCACAGGTTCATAAAACTCATTCAGACTTCCATATTATTTGTGGGGAGTTTGAGTGCACAGCTAACCCTTTACTAGTACAGCACTTCATAATCTAGTTATTATCTTAGGGAAGAAGTTGCATCTTTCAGAGTCATAACAAACCCTCTAAATCTATCCAGCAAATAGGCCTAATTTAAATATTAAAATACCTATTACAACACACCACTATCAAACGAGTATTCTCTTATAACATTCCTTAAACCAATTAGATTTCACAAAAAATAGAACGGGAACAGACTTATTTTCCTCAACACTAAAAACAGTATCAAGAAGAAACACATTCTTTACCTACTTTTTCTTTACTAGAGCTACTATATTATCTTTACTTTGCAGAACAGATTTAGCCACATGTGCTTGTTGTCCAGGCAGGTTAAGTTGGGAGATAGTGTCATATAGTCTCAGAACTGGAAAACAGTGAAATGTGAGGATGGAGAGAAAAAAAAGCATTCTGCTATAATACAAAGTTTTACTGCCTTTTGACAGAAGTGATTACTATAAATTCTACTATACTTAAAGGCTTATTATTCAGTAAGCTATACTGAGATTCAAATTACTACTTCTCTCTGTTTTCCTAGGTATTACACCCCATTTGAAAACAGTTAAGTCATTTTTATGCTATTGAAAATATTACTGCAAGCAAGCTTCTCTGTTTACTTTTATATAAAAAGGATCATTCATTACTCCACATGGAAATATTGATTATTAGCATCAGACTACTTTAAACATGCAGCAACAATATGCGCTATTTTTCACATTGAAAAATTTATTTAACAGCAGGTATATTTAAGTTTTTAATTTCATACTTTAAAATCATGTTAGAGTTTATTGCTTTTCTGCATTGTTTCCTTTCACAACTGATTTGATCAATCACTGAAGGAAAACCATAAGAATCTATATCTGCACTTGCTGTGTGCTCAAAATAGTCTGCAGTGTAAAGTTAAAGTCTCAGTTATTTAAACATTATGAAAAAATATCCTTAACTCCAGTCACTGATGATAAACCAAGAAGTTAGTGTAATCAGAATTTGATAATAAGAATATGTGCACATGTGTGATTACAGATGCATTTACACACACAGTCTAGCAATACGGGACCTTCAGTCTCTACCTTGCAGCCAACATTCACCAGACTCAGCAGGGTCAGGGAGCCAGTTCTCACGGCAACAGAAAAGCACCTGGAATAACTCCAGTGACTAGTTTCATGAATTTGCATCAGTGTTGCCTAGAGCAGAATTCAGCTCATTATCAGCACACACAGGAATGAAGTCTGCACAATCACCAAATGCAGCTTAAAATATTCTCATTGAAAACAGTTGACTTGTGACTGTGGAGATGTTTCCATTTCTAAAACAGCATGGCAACACCAATGGCTTGTTTCTGAGAAGTGGCTAAAAATAACCAACATGGAAGTTTTAGTGTTATTCAAATTTATATTGAATATAACACCAGTAAACTGAAATTAGTATTGTCACACTGTTTAATTTTAAAAACTTCAAAGCCATCTAAAACTCTACTGCATCTACATATTAAAGTACAGGGAACAAACTACAGCATTTTATGCCATGATTTAACAAAAAGACATCTGGGGGAGGCAACCATCCTGTACAAGTCAAAGCCACATCTAATTCAATGACAAGAATCAGATGGTTTTGTTATAAAAGTGTTTTATACTGCACCTTACATTTGTGAGAGAAGAAAGAGCAGAAGCCTGGTTGAAATGAACTCCATACCACAATCCAAGCTTGAAAAAATTTAAGACCAGTTTTTACCCTGGGTTTGGTGCATACAACTCATTAACAGTAAAACTTTTGTGCCCGGATTTCTGAAAGCACAGTCTGATTCTGCTTAAAGCAGTGTATTAAACCCAGATAAATGCTGGATTGTAGCGAAGTTCCACAGTAACTTCATCTGACTCCTTCACTGCCAGCTGTACAGGTTACAGTAATCCTTCAAAAACAAATGAATTCAGACCACAAGAGGCAAACATTTGCTTAAAAAACAGAAATCTAAAACCCCAAAGTAAATTGTCATTGTTTTTCCACTAAATTTCTCCTTTAGTTACATAGTTTCAAAAACTATGTTACTTTCACATCAGTACTTACTTTCACTATGACCTTTTCTTGCCATCGGTTTTTCTTGCTCAGAAGGCTCATGAATACCAGCAAGTGAAAACCCTTGCAAGTTTTTTTAACGATTAAAAACCTAGTACTTTAAAATATGTATCCTCAAGGTAATAGATACAGGAAGGATCATCTCCAAACAAAACACAGCTGGTTTAGCTGTACATGCAAGATTTTTGATTTCACTGTGAGCTACGAGATTTAAGATCTGCCCCTGCAAGTGGGCAGGGCATACCTGCTTGTGCATTATTTCAAATAAGATCTACAGCTCCCATTTGTCTTTTCAAAAACCAGCATGAGAGAAATCATATTTAACTCATTCACAACATTCTCTGAAGACAAAGTGCAAACTACAAGAGATCCTTATTGCATAACAAGCCTTTGCTTTGCTCAGAGACTGCAACATTTGCGTTGCCTAAAAAAGGCCCAGAAACCCGTAACAGGAAAAGTCAGAATAACCTCCAAGTCTAACCGTCTATTTTTAGTTGTTGAAAAACTAGCTAAAGCATCTCTGGAAACATTAAAATCAAATAACCAAGCAATACGGGCTTAAGAGAAATAAAGAAGCCTACTGAAGGGGACAGCAGTATTTTCAGCTATTGCGGCACATATGCATTAAAAGAATAAAAAGCAAATATGCATAGTCCCGATTCCCATCCCCTACTTCACACGGATTTCTGCTGTGTCTACATTCTTTGCCCTGCAGAGCTCTCCCACCAAGCAAACTCTAGCTTTGTTGTGGAAGAATAAGAAAATTAAAAAGAGAAAGAAGAGTTTGGCAGGGGCTTCAGAGCCATCGCTCACTGCATTTTCCCAGCAGCCTGCAAAATAACTGCCTAACGAGAGATTTATTGCTAAGCGCAGACAGCAAGGTGAGAGAACAAGGAGAAACTGAATGGGGCAGCCAGCCTTGAGTGAAGGGTGCACGTCACTGCTTTCTTACACAATCTGGAAGCGATTCGTTCCCGGGCTAACCTACCACATTTCCCACCCCGTGCTACAACAAACAGGCGGTGCAGAACACTACAGCAGGGGGAGCTTGACCACGTTGTCCTTGAGCCGTACCTTCCCAAGGACGCTGATAGCACAGGCCATCCCGACCTGTCCAACCCCCACAACCGTTATCTTGTTGTTTGGGACCGTGGAGCCCGCGGCGATGGGGGTCATCAGCTTCTCCTTCAGAGTAGCCATGGTGTTCTGCAAGGAGGGACAGAAAGGTTGGGTTTGAAGGGGGCTAGCAGGAAATGAAACACACGCTCTGAATTCACAAGGTCATCTGCTGCACAGGACAGGGGCAACGGGCACAAACTGAAGCTGAGGAAGTTCCATCTGAACATGAGGAAGAAATTCTTCACTCTGAGGGTGATGGAGCACTGGAACAGGCTGCCCAGGGAGGTTGTGGAGTCTCCTTCTCTGGAGATATTCAAAACCTGCCTGGACGAGGTCGTGTGCAACCTGCTGTAGGTGACCCTGCTTCAGCAGGGG
>Ga0181612_109909_pt1 | contig 10068 bp, 6 predicted proteins | sample HoacroProtozoa21_FD_119630 | JGI IMG/M metagenome (GOLD analysis project Ga0181612, IMG submission 119630) | Hoatzin crop microbial communities from Cojedes, Venezuel. Combined Assembly of Gp0051906, Gp0051904, Gp0051908
CTGTTCTAGTAGTGCGTCTGAGATCAAAAGGTAGGCAAAGACTTAATGTAGGCTACATGAAACAACAAAACCTACCAGAAAAGGTGAAATCATAGTGTTTACAAGGTAGTCCCAGTCTCTGTCTTCACCCTCCCACTGCTTTTCTTAGTTTTTATACTTAAAACAAAATGAAACAAAAATAAACAAAGGATAGTGAAATAATGCAATGCCCAGAAGACAGGACGTGTCCCACAGCCAGCTTGGAGCTTTTCTGCATCCTTCTAAAGCTCAGTCCATGGGGATGGTGGCTGGAACCAGTGCCTTTAGGCAAACACAGTTAGCATTCACTTGTCTGCCCTTGGTTTGTTTTAGAAGAAATCATCCCACAGCTTCAGAGTTGTCTAGAAACAGGGCACGCGTTCTGAAACCAATGCCTTAGGGTGAATGATGCCACTTGTCTGGTATATGAGCGCAGCACTCAGATGCGACCCCTGTGGTGAGTTTCCACCATCAGAACATCTGAGGTTTTTATGGTGAGACAGACCACTACCATTCAGTGGCACACTCTTTAAGACAGCCAAGGTTGAAGTGTGGCTCACCTTTATTAGTGGGATTAGTTGGTGTAGCAGAAAGCTTTTATCTGTCTTTCTTCAAGTAGAGCCAATAACCTTAACAAGCTTGGGCATATGAGAGCTGACTTGTCAAAATGAAGCAGAAAGCTTTTTGCAACGCTCCTACCTTAGGTCAGCACAGGACAACACTGTTGGAAAGTTTGGGCACAGTTTTTAGACTGTGTCCAGTGCTGGTCTGTGCTTTTATTGATCAAACATAGCTCAGAAGTATGAACTACCTGTGGAGCTCTCCTGCTGAATGAAGAAGCTCTTTTGGTGTCAGTGGGTAGGGAGGGAATAACATAGTGCCATTAAAACTTGTTTGGAGGCAGAAATCAACAATTTGTGAAGAGCTTTCATGCTCTGCAAAGCCAGATGGACAGTTTTGCAGGTACCTGCCCTGGGGTGCAATGCCCTCACAGCCTGGACAATTGACCAGGGTGAGAGTCCGGTTCAAGAAACACACCTTCATTTTAGTCATTCAGCAGGAAAGGTGAAGCAGAAAGTTGAAGCATTGTCCTTGATTATTATGCTACATATTCCTGTAAGGATCTGTGCATTGCATCATGGTCTCCCCACATGTCACTCTTTCAACATGTCAGTTCCTACTGCTATCACCAACAGACACAAGTGTGACTGTCTTTGAGCACAACACACCAAAACCTGTGACCCAGGAACAGCAGAGAGCTGCAGACTCCAGCCTCCACTCTCATGTCTTGTCTGGAGTAGCTCATGGTGGGGAGTACTCTCTGTTGGCGGAGGGTGAGAGGGAAGGATAACACAGACCAGTTGGTGATGGCAATATATTAGGTCATCAACAAAGTACCCAACTGGCCTGGGCTCCCAATGTTTTCCATGTCTCAGTCAGTTCCTTTTGTGCATAGTTCTTTCTTTTGTCATGATCTCACCTGAAATGTCAAAGAAGGTCTCCCTATGTGTCATGCTCCCAACGACTTTGATCAGGACTACACTTTTACAAGGAGCATGAGATCTCAACACAAAGCCATAACAGAGGAGCTGTTAAACAATTCTGCACTTCCACTGCTCTTGGGTACATGGGGGCAAGTTCCCAGTGGGTGCTAATCGGTAGTGTTCACCAGAGTCTGTAGCAGGATGCCATTCTACCCTGGCTATGCACCTAATCCTAATTTTGCATTCCCTTATACCGCTGTGTGAAGTATCAGCTGAAAATGATGCTACCTAGTATTTTGAAAGGCATCTTCTACACAGAGTGGAAGGCAGCTCCCAGTAATTCTCCATTTGACATTTCAGCTCTGGCTTCAGTCCTACATTTAGATTTACCAAAAAAGGATTCCTGACATTTTGTAAGATTTTTCATCCAAGCTTATATTCCCACTTCATCTCACGTTTCCTCAATTCATTATAGCAACCCCTGCTATGACAGGATAAAGCCATATACAAAAAGACCTTTCATTGCTACTTCACATCAATATCTACTTTTGAGAGAGAAACTGAACTGAAGCAGCATGACTCTCTAATTCACTTTTTCTCCTTGTCAGAAGCTGGATTGACAGGGCTAGGGTACAGACAGACACACTATCACCTCCAGTTTGAATTCCCCACTGGGATGTAAATTCAGAATGGAGTAAAAAATTTCAGCCCAGCCAAAATCTAAAATATATTTAATGCATATGCCAGTAGAAGGACACCTGTCATCTCCTTTTGTGAAGAGAAGCTTGATGCTTGCAAGACAGCTTCTGTACTGAGGATAAAAGGGGTTGTGGGCTCCTTAGGTCTGTAAAGACTCAACTTGCCGCTGCTGCCTGAATGCCAAATTGTATCTGGGCTTTTACATAGCAGGTCTCTTTCTCCCAGCACAGCCTATCTCTTAGTGATCATTTTCATGTTCATTTGCTAGAACAGCTTAGAAGATAGGGACTTTCTTCTCCTAAACATGTTTTAGCCAAGGTGGGGCAGGTCAGAAGGTCACAGGGCTTTTCTGTTTCTTTTGTAGTTTCTTCTGGATTGTAGCACAAGGAGGAGAGATTCAATGAAATTCAAAGATGACAAGTTCAACAAGGAAGCAATAAAATACTTCACATTTTGGCAGCTGTAGTGATATGTGTCTTGACACAACATCAAGAAAGTTAAGACTAGGGAATATTGTAAAACAAGATTAGATTTGGCAATGTATTCTGAAGAAGACATGATGATGCAGATGTTGAAAGTCAATGTCAGAAAATATATTGGAAAATATAACAATATATATATATGTATATATAAAAATATATATGTGACCTGTGCCTCAGATTGTATTTAATCTTTCTTCAGGATTAAGAGGAGACCTTGGTGGATTTTCAATGGTACTTCAAATGTTTTACAGGGGGATTGTTGATAGCTTTGTCAGATATAACTGGTGTTGATCTTTCTCAGAGAGAATTTTGGACTAGCCAGGCTTCCGGACACACTGATAAACCTTATATTATTATTAACTCCACCTCCTCTAAAACTTTTCTGGAAGAGGTTTACTTAAGTCTGAGTTCTCCTCCTGGAGAAATCAGACTCCTCCGAATCCATTCGGTTTCTGACTGTTCTAGCTTTTGGCAGCTGCAAGCCTGGAAATACCCCCTCAGCCCTCATGTCACCCCTCTGCCCCAGTCCCTGAGCTCAAAGTATACCGCCCACTGTATGGTTGCCTCCATGGTTTTCCTGTCAGGCACAAGTTATGCCATTTGGAGCACAATTGCTGCCAATAGGATCAAAACAGGTACTGAGAACTAGTTAGTGATCCAAAGCATTAGCTCCTTTTGGTATTTAGTTACTAGAATTATTTAGTTTTTTGACTAATTGAAGTAACGTTGACTCAAACTCTTGGACAGAAGTGAATTTCAGTCCTACTGAAATCCATGTAAACACAGCTGTGTCACAGAGTGGGGCAGTTCTTCTGCCATGAATCCATTTCCTTCTCCCCCATGAAGTCTCTGCGTTATCAGAAACAACCTTCATTAGTCTCCTGGCACATTCAAGTCACTGTACTTGATAAAGCAGATAAGACCTTTCCTTACTTCAAGAAGGAATTATCACCTTTAGGAAGGTGTGAGGTTTAACACATAAGAAATCACAGAAATACCCCGCAGCGACAAATTAATGAACAACCTATTCACACTAAACAACTTGATCAACTTCCGCATGAGCTGAGAGAGAAAAAGTGTATCCTTGCACAATCACACCATGGACACATGTCCAGCAGCGTCAGTTGCTCTGTACAGTAATGTCAGACTCATTCCCCAGCCAGCACCAGATTCCACGTCCAGCTACTCCCAGAAGGACAGGATATGAAATTCAGACAAGATATTTTTTGACAGCCCAGACTGGCACACCCACTGACCTCATGGGGAGGTCTGCACGTACTTCACGGGTAGAATATGGCTTTTAAGTAGTAAATTTTTGTTTATCTCCTTAACGCCTGCTTACAGTCAACATTGCTGAGCAAGATGTGTTCCGCTTCTAGGTCTCTGCGCTTTCTCCCCAGTCTCCTCCATCCCCTGTTCTTTTCTCTCCCTCTTCCTACCCATCTCTTCCTCCTTCTGTATTTCCTTCCCTGTAGCAGTTCCCAGCTTCCACCATGAAGCAAAGAAATACTTCTTATCTCCGTTCTTCGGATAAGAGCTGTCATTAGATTAAAATTATTCATTCAAGATAAACCAAATAAAATGGATTTCAAATAGATGTGGTTTCCACACACACAGAATTCACCCTCTGCTAACCTTTTTGTTTAACCAGGCTGGTATTACATCATTTTAGTTTAAGTCACTTAATTTTAGATGACATTCAGGCATTAAATTTGATCTCTAAATAAATTAAATTAATCCCAAACTAGCCTTTCAGACTCTCCATAGGCCCAGAAAAGTAATCCTGCCACAGTTGCATTAATAAAACATTTTGCAAAACGCTTGCAAAAACTTGTGAATGTGCTTGCAGAAAGTATATGGACAGTTAGTTTCCATACATTTCTAAGTCTTTTGGTGACAGTGTTTTCAGATCATTCTTTTCAGTGAAAATGCTGCTGAAATTGTCTGGGTTTTAAGTAGATGTGCTTTATTTTTCTTGTTCAAAGTTGTTACATAACAATAATTACTTTCTTCACTCTTTATTTTATTGGCAATGAGGCAGGTGGGAAGACCCATTTCACAGAATCACAGAATTACAGAATGTTAGGAGTTGGAAGGGACCTCTGCGGGTCATCTAGTGCAACCCCCCTGCCGAAGCAGGGTCACCTACAGCAGGCTGCACAGGACCACGTCTAGGCAGATCTTGAATATCTCCAGAGAAGGAGACTCCACAACCTCCCTGGGCAGCCTGTTCCAAAGCAGCCCATGGATTGTCCTGTCCAGCCCAAGGAACTGTGTGCACAGGCTGCACGGGAGCTGTGGGGCACCATGCAGCACAGCTCGCACCCAAATGCTCGCAGACGCACGTCACAGTGGATATTACAGTCCCTGGTCACCTTACTTACAGGAAAATTGAGCCGAGACAGCAGTGTGACATGACTAAGGTGTAATCATATATACGTAGGCAAATTACTCCCTTTCTAATTAGGGTTTATGTGATGCCTGAGTCCTATTACCAGCCCAGCAGTTATAATCCTTTACAGCCAAATGCTGCCAGTAAATTCATTGCTTACAAACCACTGCTTCTAGCAGGTTTACTGAAATTTGGTGACTGAAACTCGGGTTGCTCTGTGTCATGATGCATTATTATCTACACAGCAGGTGTTTCCAGTGCTTCCAAGGAAAATAATTTTACCTTTTATGTGGCATATCCGTAGCTTAGAAATTACAAACCTGTATTTTGAAAATTAAAAGAAAACTGAGATTTTTGAGCAAAAAGATGGCTGTTTAATTTCCTCCTCTTTCCAGAAACAAGGCCAGCTGTCCTGTTGCATCTGCAGAGAGCCAGCCTCATCTCAGAAGAGCACGCCTGCAATCTGCCGGACACGCAACCAACTCTGTGGCTCGGTGGAAGTTGCTGTACCTCCATCCATGCACCTTCAGCATGGCTTAAATCATAGCTAGGAGCCACATCTGTGCAAGAAGTATGAGCATAAGGATGTAATCTACTGGTCCCATGTATGCCCATGCTCAAGGATGGAGGAACAGCCTCCCCACTGCCACAGAAAAGCTGCTTGCTCTCCAGTGGCTGGGACAAAGAAGGTGGGTCAACACGGTCCCGTGGACTGGGAGCCTCAGGGCAAGAGATAGGACCTGGCTCTGGTCCTACCCTTAGGTGAGTTATTTCTTACTATAGACACAGGCTGTGTTTCCAGACAGATTCTTCCTGCCTAGAGACTTACTTGTAGAGTCAAGATGCTGCCCACTAAGCTTGCTGCGTCAGCCCCTCAGCATCACATGAAAGCAGCGTTTGGAAAAATAGCAAACCACCTTAAGAAATCTGAAAAGTGAGGTTGGATTTTACTACCGCTACCCTAAAACCATGTCTGTGTATCAGTGTGCCCTTGGGAATACATTCAGACAATGAAATCCAGTTTCCTTATCGTGTGCAGTAAACAGAGTGATGTTAAAACCCTCGGTGGTTTCTTATGCTTTTATTACTAGGATTTATGTCAGCAAAATAGCATGGAAAGCGTATTCAAGTAGTTATTATGCACCCATCACTTCCACTCTGATCAGGCCACATGGGTTTATATCTGGCACCTTGTACGCAAAGGAAATTTGCTTTTGATGGAAACTAGCGTATGGTTAATTTGCTACATTAGCATGTGATAATTAGGATGTAGGATTCATGATGTATTACAACTACATATTAGTATACAAGTATACCTGCACACACACACATAATATATCAGTGTGTTAAATGCAGGCATCTCTAGGACAGAAGGTGGCATAAACAAATCTAAGCAGAAGTTTTGGACATGGAATGAGGACTGCATAATGAGTACCTCAAATTACAGTTCGATAACATAATCTCTGTTCCTCCCCACACCCTGTACAGCGTGCATGTATTAAAATCTCTTCTCTAATCTGTCTCCTTTTATATCCCTGAATATATTAGGACTTTCTGTGGTTCTTTCTTTTTAAATTGCATAATCCAGGGTCAATTAAATAGTGGCAGCTCGAAGATGCACACTGTGGTCGTGGCAGAGCAGGACGTCTCATGGCCCTCAGTTTTGTGCATCTGTAACCATGGCGACTTTGTGGCTGCAGCTTTCCCCAGACTTCGTGTAACCTGGGGTGGGTAAAGGCGTGCTTCTCCATCTGGTGCGGATGTCACGTACAGGATCTCTTAGGATACATTTTTAATTACTATGTTCTCTTAATTACTCCTGTTGATTTCCCTTGTGAATTGTCTTTCTCGAGTTTCAGTGACTCATTGTGAAACCAAGTGAAATCCGCAGCATCTTCAGTCAGTGTTCAGGAAAATTCATCCCAGATCTCTGCACCTTCTCAGGGGCAACACCTGCCTGAAAAGTTATGCATCCCCGTGCTTTGCGCTTGTGGCTCCAGACCAAATGCGGTGTTTTACAAGCCCAGATGTCCTTCCCTTGGCTGCGGGCCTTGCCAGCCCATGCTGGAGAGCGTGCTCATGCTGTCCAAAGCGGTCCCCAAAGGCAGAACTGCTCTGGCTGCAGGCAGGGTACCCGCAAGGTGGGCTCCCCCGTAGCATCTCATGGTGGGGAGGTGAAAGGACTGCATGGTAGTGACCCCAGCAGCAGTGCAAAGGTGACTCACGCTGGGGAGCAAGGAGAAGGGAGGCTCTCATCGCCCTCCTGGCCGCCTGATCCCCTCCACAGCTGTCATAAACTTGTGGAGAGAAACTCCTGTGCCTGAGAAGAGGTGTCTCAGGTGTGCTTCGGGGGCAGCTGTGGGGTGCCTGGTGCATGCATCCCGCTCACTGGGGGTTGCAGGCAGCAACCGGTAAGTCTGCAGCGTGTAAATGTCACCAGGCCTCACTGAGAGATGACTAAGCCAGGCAGCATCCCCTGTAACAGCACTCTGTTTTTGATTGCTCATAAGAGACTATGGCATAGTGTGCTGGGAACAAACAGCTCTGAATTTAGCCATTTATTTGATAGATATGTTGCTAAGAGCTGTATTTTATCCCTTTAAAGGCAATTGCTTTCCTGGTGTGTTAAACCCACTCCTGGGCAGAGGTCCCAACAGCAGAAGCCCGGTGCCCCAGGCAGGTGGGATGGACAGATGCCACCACCATGCAGATATTTTACAGCAACACTGCATGGGACTGAGCTGGGAGGGCTGTGCCAGACTGGAGAAGCTGTCTTTCTCCCAGTATATCTAGAGGGCTTGCCCTCAACTTGGCATTCATGAGAGAAGAAGTTATCCTGCACGCTAGGTTAATCATCATTTAAAAGAGTGCCCAGGTATTCTTCCACTTAAACTGCACTAAAGACAAGTGGGAAAAGCACTATTTCTTTTTTTCACCTGGACAGTAGTATGTCTTCTTTTCACTAACTCATGCTTAGGTTAGCCATCACCATAAATAGCTGAGCAGTTGAGGTGCGTTATTAATCACCATCAGATGTTTAGCACAGCGGAAAGCAATTGGATCGCCTCCTCGCCTTTATGAGCGGGCTCGGATGTGATGAGTGGGATTTATGGTTAAAAGCTGCGCCACAGAAAGAACACATAGTACTTGTTAATTAAGGACAAGCAATTTAAGACCAGTACTGCTGCGTTTCTGACAGAGGGCAGCATTGAGTTTTTTATCATACAAAAAAAAAAACCAAACCCAATCCCCAAACACTACTTAGCTCGCCGGTGATGACACAGTTCGGAAAGAAGATGAAGAGAAAACGGTTTTTGGTCACGACAGAAGCAACAAAGATATTGCTGTCTGCTCCCAGTGATGCTGAAAGCATTCTAGATCTAGAGCACCCCGAAGCAGGGCTGCTGCCGCCTTCAGAGAAAGGGAAGTATTTACGTACAAAGCACCAACCAACCGACGTAGCTTAACTGCAAAAATGTGCTTTCTGCAAAAACTTGGCAACCTATTGCTGTTTGACTGTCAGCCTTGCAGAGTCAATACGCGGACTGGTCTGCAAGCGAGCGAGCATCTCCTGCCTGCACTCCTGCACTCCCCCAGCCTGCCGACGCGCTCCTGCAGCCTCCTCTGCCCCTGCTTGGAGCCACGAGAATGAGCTGAATTTATGCTCTCAGCTGGCCTCACGCTTAGAGCAAATGCGACGGCAGCAAGCGTTTGGATGACAGACGTGGCACAGCACAGCTGGCAGAGCCTCCTCTGTGCTTCCCCGGGCTCCCTTGCTGGCCCTCCCTCCCCCAGTAGCTCTTTTACCCCTTTCTTACCAGCTCCCTGCCCCCTCGCCCCAGCCACTGGCAAGCTTTTGCATCGTCCTTCATGGTTCCTAATATTTTTCCCTCTCCTGGTAGTCCAGCTCATTGCTGCCTTCCAACTGGCCGCCCATGGCCACCCAGCCCTCCCTTCCCATCGCATCCTCAAACGCTGCATGCATGTGGTAGCCATGTCTCCGCCGGCTGCGTACATAGCGTTGCTGGAACGGGATGTGCTGTACGACCGCTTCTGTCCGTTGTGTCCCACAGTGGCTGTCGGGAGGTGGTTCTGCAGAGCTTTGGGCTGACGAGCCCTTGCAGAGCCCTCCTGGGAGCTGCCCTGCCCCTGAGCCTGGCGAGCGGAGAGCAGATTGCGAAGAATCGAAACCAGAAGCCAATTCTGTTTATACTTCCCTGTCTGAAAGGCCTGTTTTTGCCATCAGAAATTTCCATGGGAAATGTTTTTTCCATTGCAAGAAACGCTCGTAATGCTTGCAAAATATTTACTCTGCTGCAAGCCATTTCTTTGCAGTTGAAAAGCCTAGAACATTTTTCAAAAACTGTGTTATCAACTAGCTTTTAACTAAACTTTCCTTTTAAAGCTGGCTAAGGTTTGTGAATATTTTGGCAGGGGGAGGGCAGGGCTGGGTTACTTCGCTCACAGCTTCAGAGAAAATTCTGCTTTCTGGTGTGTCCCTCAGTGGGGCCATGACGCTCCTCCTTTGCCGAGGCTGTGAAAGCCTCCGGAGCTGGGTACTGCCCGGGCAGCCTTGTAAGGGAAATGTGCCCTGTAACTTCTGGCTGTTGTTCCCCTGTTTTGAGGGACTATGGAAAGGAGGGGAGCTGGGTGTTCAGAGAAAGTATCTGAGTAGCCACCAGCTCCTGCTGTGGACACTGGTCTCATGCCCCAGCTTTGGGCTCAAGTCCCTGTCTCACAAAAACATGCGGTCCCCTCCTGGTTTTTACTAAAACTGGAGAGCTGCGAGGGCATCCCCATAGCTGCAGAGGAGGGGACGCTGCCGAAGGGCACCCGGGGCAAATGGCTGGGTTCAGACAGAGGGCAAGCGGAAAGTTGTGGAGGGATGATGTAGCTGGCACAGCGTTTGTGATGGGATAAACACTGTCTCTCCCTCTGTCTCTGCCCTCTGTTAGAAACACGTCTCTTTCTTTCCCCTGCCAGCAAGGAATCA
>Ga0181612_114068_pt1 | contig 10068 bp, 7 predicted proteins | sample HoacroProtozoa21_FD_119630 | JGI IMG/M metagenome (GOLD analysis project Ga0181612, IMG submission 119630) | Hoatzin crop microbial communities from Cojedes, Venezuel. Combined Assembly of Gp0051906, Gp0051904, Gp0051908
CTACATAGACAAATTGGTTGGCACAGTATTTTTTATTTTTTTAAGAGGAGGGAGAGGAGGAAGGCACAGAGAATGGGATTGCCGACTTCCCATTCCAAAACAGGGTTGAGCAAGGATCATAGAAATTCACTGGTATAGCAATAATGGCAAAAAAATACTATTATAGAGCTGTTATTATAGCTTTGTTTGAGGAACCTGTACCAGAAAAAAATCTTATACCTTTATACCTACAAGGCTATTACATTATTATTACTCTATCGCAGCTGTAGCTGTGGATATGCCTTCTATCACCTGGAGATGTTTTTGCTGAAGAACAAATGCACCTCACTAAAGGTAACATGCTGACTGATGGCACAGGAGTTATACAATGAACTTGTGTGATGGATTTAAACCAGTAGTTTAATTATAAGTTGCTATTGATTCATGCTGTGTAGCTCCACAATTACTCCTTAATGTTGTCTTGGGATGAGGCATCTGCAGCACCATTCTCTGTTGTCTTCTCCCAAGAAAAATAAACTAATTTGTAATTTTTTTGCTACATAGCCACCAAGATAGTATCTGAGTTAAAAATACATTGAACATTACTAAGACATTAAAAAATTAATTATGTGTACAATCTTTATGCTTCGGAGTTCATGCTAAAGAAATATTTACCATTCCGTTCTCTAAAGTTGCTGTTGTATGTGGTCCCCTTGTTGTATAATTGGTACAGAAAATGCTGAATAGGCAGGCACAAATAGCAGCCATCTCTTTGGACATAGGTATTTTAACTGTGGATGTACATATAGGAGAAACTGGTAGATGCAGGTAGACATCAACAGTTCGTATCTGTTGTATGTATACAGGTGCTGATGCTATGAGATGACATCGGTAAGAGGATGAGGCTGTGTACTGCTGTGTTCTGGTTATAACTCTACAAAACAAAAAAAATTGGAGAAGTAATAATAATACCATTAAATTCGGAGTGATGATGTGGAATAAATGTGAAATGAATGTTACAAATGTTGCTGAAATAAATCCTTGTTCTGCAATTTTAGCAACCGTCTTTGACTAAATGTCTTAGACATCTGCATTAGAAACATAAGGGTCCTTGGATCATAACGCCCAATCATATATTACAGTTTGTATCATGTAGTCATGTCTTCTTGAACATAATAAGCTCTGTTGAAGACCAAAATAAAAAAAAGATTCTTGCTAGTATTTCTGTTAGAATATTGATACAGAGTCTTATTCTTCCAGTGTTTTAAAATCTCATATATTGTAGGATGAACTGAGTCACAGCTAGGTTTTACTCAATTGTTCTTATGCCAGCATTGCCCTTTGCCGTAAAATGTTACTTGACTCATTTTAGGCAATAGCTTTTTTTGCTTGAACTCCCCTCTCTGTTGTTTATTCCCCTGACTTATTTATAGAAAACAATGATATCCTCACTCAGCCTTGTCTTAGCTGCTTTTTCCCTGCTAGGCTGAAGAAGTTAATATTTTTTTCACTCATGCGAAATAAGTTCTATGTCATACTGGTCATTTTAATGGGCCTTTTCTCATCGCTTTTGAATAAACTTTATTGAGCTTTGGTGATTACATGCAGAATTTCAGAGTAAGTATCACCAATATTAGTAGCATTAATACTTCTATACCTGACGACAATTTGTGTCAGCAGGCAAGGGGTCGAGGGATATGATCTGAACATTATTACTGTAAGATTGCACCAGACTGGCAAAGTTGATGGCTTTGATCCTAACCAACAACAAAAAGATATAGCAGTAATTCGAACATCTTTTGTTACTGTAGCTTTAATGAATTTCTGTTCATAACTGTGAACTTTAGGTCTTTAATTAACCTTTTTTCCTCTTCAGGTACGTACATAGAAATAAGTTTTGTGAGTAAGCACTGCATGGTTACTAGCCTAGATTTATCAGACAGAAAAGGCTGTTCCACTCACTTATTGCCTCTGAAGCAGACTTTCTCTCTGTTTTCCTGCTTATCTTACCTCCTCTCAGTGATGAAGGAATTCCATCTTCTCCCCACTGTCTACCAAGTGCACTTGTACTGTGTTTGCTTTGTCTTACTTTTCTATCAGCTGAGTAAAAGTGAGACTGAAAGCAGAGGAGATGAGAGGACTGGCAGGTGGGCCATGTGCCCAGTAGCAAGGATAGGGAAGAAAAGAACTTGGGTGAGAAAAGGTGATGAAAGTGAGAACATATTTTTTCCCTCCTTTATCCCTACAAAACAAGATGTTTCACTCTCCTCAGACTTCTGCAGTGGCTGCTTTTCTGAGGGTCCAAAGAGTTTGCTCTAACACTTGAATAGAGTTGACATAGGTATCCTGAAATGACATAACATCAATGTGAAATAGCAACAGCAGCCACTGTAATTATTGTCAGGGTTAGTTAACTAGGGTTTATCAGTTAGTATATTAGGATTATAGTGCATTGATGACTGTTTTCATTGCTTTCAACATGGCATAGGCTTGGTCTGTGGCAGTCTTTTTCCATTCTGTATTTTCTCTCTCCTTTTCTCTTTGTGTACAGTACCTTCTCTCATGAATTAAATTCTGCTGCACCACTGCACTTAAAACAGCCTCTTGTTGCCAGGTGATCAATCCCAGATGATCCAACTGACTTTTTCATTAGTGCAGCTTCTCCCTGTTCTTGCCCATTGACTGTGTAGTGCAAGCTGTTCACGGAGTGTAAGCTCTTCTCAGCAGGCATCCTAAATTTGTCTGAGCTCTGTAAAAGGTGTTGTTCCCAGAATTTTGCAACTTAGCTGCAGGTGTATTACACAGTGGATAAAGATGGTTTTCCAATCCCTTTTCTACCATGTTAGGAGTGACTGTAAATACACTTATGAGAACAACAACTCTGCACAGTGTTTTTTGGTGACAACTAAACCCCTCAGAATCATGGCAGCCAAGCCAGATGCAGGTATTTGTTCTTTCTCTATGATCATTAGTACTCCAGGATTGTTAAGAGACAGAACTTCTCTTGGGAATACCACTCTAATAGTTTGCTTCCTCCTTTTCTGCCCTTCTCCTCCAGGTGTTGCTTTGCAGTCACAGTCAAGCACTAGGAATAATTTTCCCTACAGGAAGAATGGAGGGAAACACATTTTCAGGCATGACACTGCATTGTGGCGTTTTCAGTATGAAAGGAGACTTGAAAGGTATTGCCAGTTAATTAAACATAGGGCCCGGAGAAAAACAGAGTTGTGAACAATACTTGTGTCTCTAATGGGTCCTGGAGAGGTTTTTTGGCAAAATTGCTAGTAGTTGTAATTTTCTTTCCTTGATACTACACAATATCATGTAATGGATTTGGTTTTGAAGAATGTTTTTACTATATCATCTTTTCAGCAGATTAACGCAGTTTCTCTTATTCAAAACTCTTTTGTTTCTTTCTGATTACGGTCATACTCTCAAATTTGTTGTTTCATGGAGAATTCAGCATTCTGAGCTACTTCTAGATCCCTAAGTATAAAGCGAATATATCCCACCACACCTGACAGACATTATTTTCAGATTACAGATACAGCTATAAAGCTTATATCTATCAAGTGACTTGCCAAAGGTCATACAGATAGTCTTCAGCAAGGCCAGATCTCTTGAGTCCCAATCCAGTGATTTTACCGGAAGAAACATACTTCCTTCTAGCAGTTCTGGCACAGTTTGTTATTGACGGGAAGATGAAGAACTGAGAAGCATTGACTGCAGACATCAAGGAATTAAATTTTCATTTAATTAGACAGAATAATTTAGCTATGACTCTCAACATAAAGGTTCATTAGTGAAACACATGAAGTGACATTACAGCCTAACTAAGGTACAGAAGAATCTATTTTTATTTCAGTGAAGTAACATTAAAAATTAATGAAAGTTGTAATTATTGGATATGGGAGGTTAGTCACATTTTCCAAAATAAATTCAATTTTAGCTGACACGGAGATTGATAAATTTAAATACAGGAGGATTTGTTTTGAAAAAAGAGAAGGGAATATAGTTTGAGAGTATAGTACTTTTAGCAAATTGAACTATGCAGTTGCTACTGGTGACTTTAATAATTGCATGTTATATCATTCTTGAATCCACACTAACAAGGCTGTTCACTCAAGACCCTGATTTTCCTGTAGTTATGGTTCTCAAACAATATAAAGTACAATGCAATATTTGTTTTTTAAGGGAAACATCTAAATGAAAATATCACTAGATAGTCTGAAGAGGTATAGGATGACCGTTTCATTGTTTTCTTTATTCATAGTTCTCTTGCTTCAAACTAAAACTAATATTTTTCTTTGTCTCGTTATACGATTAGACTTAAGAGTGGATTAAAGGAGCTAACTGCAAAAAAATCCTATTCCACTGAAAACCACAAAGCATTTCTGCTTCCGTTATTACTCCTCAATTTCCATTAAACAAAAAATTGAGACCTTTAAGGCAGATAAACCTGTGTACCCCAACTTCATTGTAACTGAAAGAATTGCAATGAAGTATAAGACTTGTAGCAAGAAGGAACATGTATGTTTTCTTTTCAATGACCCTACGTCCTAAACTGTACTTTAGGCTCCACCAAACCTTTGCCTCCCCTTTTACATCCATTGGGCCTTCTACAGTTCACGTGAAATGCACTAAAGCTATCAGAAGCCAACATATTTATTCCATTAGGGCTGCAGCCAGAGCTCAGTGGGGCAGAAGAAGAGCAGAAAAGAGGGAAAGTTTTTTTTACCTTCATGTTATAAGATGAGTTCATTCCCTTGAACTTAAATGTACAGAAGGTATCAGACAGTAAAGACCCTCTCAATGAGGGAAGTCATCGTAAGCCTCAGTGGCTGAAAGGTGAAGGTACCTTATTTCAAACTACAGAAAGAGCCCATTTGTCTAGGAATGAAGGTAATTAACCACTAGAATGACTTACCTTAAAACAGCTAAATTACGATAGGCTCTTCATTGCTAGCAGAACTTGCATTGGGCCTGACTCTCTTTCAAAAATTTATTCTCTAACACTACCAGACATTGCTGTCTTTGTTCAGAAACTAGAGAGTGGAATGATACAGTCTTGTCACACAGGCAGCAAGATGAAATAATCTACCCCTAAAACTAGAATTCTATTAAATTTTAGGATTGGCTCAATGTGGAAGAATTTCCTTATGGCACCTGTTGTTAACTATGGTGTGGAGGGGAGATATTTATTAAGCTTGTAAAGTTCTGCTATAGTAAACGGCATTTCGGTGTGGTAGAAGCACTCTACTTGCACCAGAAGAGAGCAACACTCAAAGCTATTCGATATCTGCAAACGAGGTCATCCAGATCTACTGTAGCTGCATAGGCATGCCCACTGCTCATCCAGCACTCCAGAGTTGTTCTGAACTCAGGCAGAATGTCTTCTGGTGGACATACTCTGTGGGTTGAGAATCTACCTTTTACTTAAAGATCATTCATTATACATACTTGACTGTAGAATTAAGCCCTAATCATGCAAAATAAAAAAAAATTTTAACAAGTGTGCTATAAAAATGTTTTTAATGCCATAAAATTAAAAAGATGTGAGGTCAAGGAATATGTGATTTTATACAATTCGTTGGATATTGACTTGTTTGTGGTGATAAATAAGACAGCTTGCCTGGAGCTGAGATATTAGTCCACCTCAGTGAAAACTAAATGGACACACATCCTGTATTTCGCTGTGTCATCTTGCTCTGCAACTGGAAATACTGCATTATGAATTAGTAGCAAAAGCTGGTCTATGTCACTTCAAATGTTTAGTGACTAGTCAGAGCTTTGTCAGGTGGGTAATCCCTGTGCTAATGTAGTATAATTACACAGTTAAACATGGGGTCCCTGACAAATTAGTCAAACAGTGAATCTTTTCTTCAGCACAGCTTGCAAATTTGGGTATGGAATTTTATTTCCAGCTGCAAATAGGATCAGTAGAGGTAACATCATGGTCATGATGAGAAATATTCAGCTTATATTTTTTTCATAAATCTGATTAAAATTTACTACACTGTAGAGTTGCAATAATACCTTCAAGCGAAGTCTCCAGAAGAAATAGCTGGTTGAGAATGAGTAACAGAGATCTTCCCCAGTGGTCCTTGTAGAGATGACATTTCACTTTTGGACACTTTTGGAGCACTGTGTCTACTACAATCTTCCCAATGCTCCTTTGATACAACTTTCTGAAAATATTTCAGTGTGTAACCAGAAAAGTGTCACACCAGGATGTCTGACTCTGCTGACAATACCATTTTAACTTCTTTTTTTTTAAGCACACAAATTTTTCTTAAAATGCATGCATATAGTCTGAAATTAAAAATACTAATAAAAGAAATGGAATATTTAACTGCTGATGTAATGTAAATATTCCTAAAATACTTGAGTTATAGTCATTGTAGAAAAGCATAACTTGGACAGAAATCAAAATGACGGAGTTTCACTTTTTCTTCTCAGAGAATGAAATGAGTGTTGACTACAATTCCAATGCCAGCATCACATGGAAGAGTGACACAAAGATTATGCTTTTCTACCATCTTTCGAAATAGGCCTGTTATTTAGGAAATCCCTTTAGAGGCTAAAAAGGGCTGATTCATGGCTAGTAACTGTGCCAATTTTATTCATAGTCTTCTGATCTGGACACACTACTTAAAAACTAGACATATGCTCGGTTTCTTTCACAAATTTAGGCATTGCAGTGCCTATGTTTGAATGATGTTAGCATTGGTCCTGAGGGCTTAGGGTACGTGAGCTGTGAGATCCTATTTGTGCTAAGGGACAAGTCAGAAAACATTTCCTTAGGAAGTATGACAGTGGACTGGTGTTGCATTCTACTCCATTGAGGTTTAATAATAACCAAGGGAAATACAAGAGTATATGAACATAGTGTAATGGCAGCCACAGTAAACAGACTAGTGAGTTACTAATGATGATCTTCAATAGGAGTAGATGATTAATTACCTAAGGTGATTAAAGCAAAGGTTATACTGTTAGAAATAAAACTACTTATGGGGACTTTTAAAATTCTATATGACCCAGGTTTTTCTATCTTAATTTGATTATGATTAAGTCTAGATCTGAAGGTTTTGCATATTTTAGGTTAGTTAGGGAGAATGACGGGTTAAGCAGGCATTCTCAAAGACCAGCACATAGGTGAGTTTGAACAGCAGCCTAATTAACTGAATGAATTCTCAATTTGGCCTTCTGTCCTCAAATGCCCCTTACATTATGCATCTGTTACCTATAATAGTACATTTTGATACTAGTTACAGTCATTGATGCTCCTTTTATGTTCAGTAATTTGCCGGTCATATATGCTGAATGTTTCACCAGCCAGACAGAAAAAAAGGCTATATGGAATTGGGTAACACTTAATTTACGTTCAGAAAATAAATGCAAGCTCTCATTTTCCTATGCACAGTAGAAATAAAACAGCAGGATATGGCTTCTCTCCCATATGTACAAGTCACTTTTCCAGCTAGAAGTTTATCTGCAAAGCATTTTCTCCATTGAAGTATCACACAGCAGGTGTTTCTCTGGCTCCAGACTGAATTCACTGCATTTTCTGAAGGTTCCTGGGCTATTCCTAGTACACACACACTCTGAAAGCTCCACCAAGCAAAGAGACTCTTCAATCAGCATGATTTCTGATCAGCCATATATGCAGGCAGTGTTCTGGGGAATTGCTCCAGTTCTTAAAGCTCTGACAATTAACATGTTCTGGATGAATGGCAGCCACCAGTCTCAAGAGTGATGGCGCCTCCATTTCTGCCTGGTCCAGCTTTTCAGCAGAGTTCGGTATAGTGACTGTCATTATAGGCTCTCTAGAACAGAAAGAAAAAAAAGAAGTGATTTATGGATTACATGTGGTAAAAATTCAACTTTCATAACAACAGCTTTTTCTGGTGGGACATTTTCACATTTCCAGCAAAAATTTATTTGCTGAACACCCTAATTTCCTTGGAGCTTTCGCATTTGTGGCTGATTTTCTGTCTCTCCTTTTACCTGGGTGTTTTTTGTTTTAGTGAAATCTGAGTTAGTCAGAGATTGTTATTTCTGTTCTGCTGGAGAACTTTCTCACTGTTGAAGCCATTCCATACTCAGCTGTCATAGTTAAATCCCTAATCTCTTCTGCCCAGCTGTTTCCTTCTCTGGTCTTCAGTAATTTGGCTTAATTTTGCACCTAGTTGGGTTCTACATACCATACATTTTGTTTGCATCGGTACCACATAAATCCCTTCTGAAGCTTTTTCCAGCTTAGGATTCTGATTTATTTCTAGCATTGTGAAACATTTAGACATTTTCCACATAACCTTATATCATTTTAATGGTAGTTGCTCTCAAGTTTGCTCTGACAAAGGCACATGAGTTTTCAATTTTGGATTGCAATGTTTCTGTAAAGTCCTTTGTTCCTCTTCAACAACTCCATAGAAGAGGTTTCCTGGGTTCTTTGTCTCACACTGAGGAGTGCCAGGATGACATTTTGTACTCTTTCATTGGTTACTTTTCCAGAAGCTGTCGAAAGGAATGCGATATGCTGATCCCAATGCCTTTGATATTGTTTTAAAATGCTGGCCAGCTGAGCCCTTCAAATCTAATTGAATTTTGCATCCATCTCATTGTAACACTAGTGCTCAGGGCAGGAGCAAATTATGTGAATTCCCAGAGACGTCCAGGCCAGCTGAAATACTTTGGGTTAGAATTTCTCCCTTCACACATATGAAGTCACTAGACATGTCAAGAATTCATTCATTCATTAGCAGAGCTGGATGGAAAATAGTAGGTGATATTGGTGAAAAAAGGTACATTGTTAAAGTTTGTTTGTTTCTCAAATGGGGATGAAAATTAAAAAAAAACCCAAAAAAAGTTGGAGGGAAGATAGGTGAGATTTCAGGACCTGAAGCCAGAAAGGAATTTTTTGGCTTTTTAGGTGCCTTTCTGGAAGGTTTTTGTAAACTGACAGAAATTAACATTGGCTGAAGCTTGCCAACACAGCTGTGGAAAGACAGGCTCCTGCCCAAACAGCTCTCCGTACTCTCGATCTGGGAACCATTCAGCCTTTCTAAACCCAGGAGAACAAAGACACAACTGCACCGTGGAGTGAGGTACAGAGAAGTCCAAGTTTGGTTGCCAGCCAGCCTTATCACAGGGTTGCCATGAGAGCTTGATGCAGAGCAATGCCTACAGCAGTGTGTTCAGCTGCGGTATGCTACCCCAGTGCACATGGACAAACCACATGGTATCTCAGTGTAAGGATTTGTTCCTCAGTGTAGGCATGACCAACAAATCAAAGTACTGAGGGCTCAGAAAGTTTCTGTCAAGTTCAGTGGCAGAAATTGGAGGTAAAAACATTACTGTTTCATAAAAGACAATGCTTGGAGCAGAGATATGTTTGTGTACGGTAATATGCTTTTGAAAGTATAACTGATATTTAGGATCTTGAGTTCTAAAAGGTTAACGGTTTTCTGAAATCACTGGCCCATTAGAAGGCAAGCAAAAGCAAAATAATAAATGTATTTACATGGTTAGATCAAAACCAGCATCACAAAGTCTGTTCACTGTTACTGCCACATATTAATTTGAATTTATTTGCAAAGCTGTGCAGTTAAATCTAATAAAAAGATGGGAAAATTGATGATATATCTAATGAAAACTTTCATTTTAACATTGGATTTTGGAAATTGGGAAAAAAATAGGAAATACTATATTTTACAACAGAGAAATAGAGAACTTTTTTCGGAGTGTTTAGAAAACAGTCTCAAGACCCAGAATATGGCTAATTATAGCTCTGACATTAAATTTTTCTGACTCTTAAGCCAATTAGGGCAAGATTTTAATGTCTGGATGTTTAAATGTAAGTAACTTACTAAGCAGTGAATTCAATAAGGAGTGAATTCCTTCAGCTTTTTTGGGAATTAAGTCCACTGATTTAGGAGGATATATGTGAGTGCTTAGCTTGATAAAACTGGGCATAGTGATTTGACAGTGCTGGCTTAATCGGTGCTGTATCTCATTTTGTCAACCTGTGGAATAGGACTACTAATGGGAATGAAGGTTATTCAGTAGTATCTGTAAGTCACTTTCAAA
>Ga0181612_124518_pt1 | contig 10068 bp, 21 predicted proteins | sample HoacroProtozoa21_FD_119630 | JGI IMG/M metagenome (GOLD analysis project Ga0181612, IMG submission 119630) | Hoatzin crop microbial communities from Cojedes, Venezuel. Combined Assembly of Gp0051906, Gp0051904, Gp0051908
GATACCATAGATTTTTACAGCAATATTTAAAATAAAAAATGGCAGTACGTAAATTAAAGCCGGTTACTCCCGGTCAAAGACACAAGGTTATTGGCACGTTCGAGGATATTACTGCATCCGTGCCAGAGAAGTCTCTCGTACGCGGCAAACGCTCTTCCGGCGGTCGAAACAACACCGGAAAGATGACCGTTCGCTACATCGGCGGCGGGCACAAGAGGAAGTATCGTTTCATCGACTTCAAGCGAGAGAAAGATGGTGTTCCTGCTGTAGTAAAGACAATCGAGTACGACCCGAACCGTTCGGCTCGTATCGCGTTGCTCTTCTACGCAGATGGTGAAAAACGCTACATTATTGCTCCCAACGGACTTCAGGTGGGTACGACGTTGATGTCGGGTCCTGAGGCTGCGCCTGAGATTGGCAATGCCCTTCCGCTGGCAAACATCCCTGTAGGTACGGTGATTCACAACATCGAGCTCCGTCCTGGTCAGGGTGCATTGCTCGTCCGCTCGGCTGGCAATTTCGCTCAGTTGACTTCTCGTGAGGGAACTTACTGCGTCATCAAACTGCCTTCGGGTGAGACGCGCAAGGTTCTTTCTGCTTGCAAGGCTACAGTAGGAAGTGTAGGTAACTCTGACCACGCACTCGAACAGTCAGGTAAGGCTGGTCGTTCGCGTTGGCTCGGACGTCGTCCTCACAACCGTGGTGTTGTTATGAACCCGCACGATCACCCAATGGGTGGTGGTGAAGGACGTCAGTCCGGAGGACATCCTCGCTCGCGCAAGGGACTCTACGCTAAGGGTCTCAAGACTCGCGCTCCGAAGAAACTTTCCAACAAGTACATCATCGAGAGAGCCAATAAGAAGAAGTAATTTAAGGACAGTTAACTAAGTGAAATTATGAGTCGTTCATTAAAAAAAGGTCCCTATATCAACGTGTCTCTCGAAAAGAAGATTCTCGCCATGAACGAGAGCGGAAAGAAGAACGTTGTGAAGACGTGGGCCAGAGCTTCGATGATATCGCCCGATTTCGTAGGACATACCGTCGCTGTTCACAATGGAAACAAGTTTATCCCTGTTTACATCACCGAGAATATGGTGGGACACCGTCTCGGCGAATTCAGCCCGACGCGTCGCTTCGGCGGACACGCAGGCAACCGCAAGTAATAGCAGGAGCTCATTAAAACCAGAAAATAAGAAAATAAGATAATGGGAGCAAGAAAAAGATTAATGGCTGAGAAAATAAAAGCAGCCAAGAAAGATTTGAGCTACGCCAAGCTGAAAGGCGTGCCTTCTTCCCCACGCAAAATGCGCTATGTCGTCGATATGATTCGCGGCATGGAGGTGAACCGAGCACTTGGTGTGTTGAGGTTCTCGAAGAAGCAAGCCGCTCAGGACGTGGAGAAGCTGCTCCGTTCTGCCATTGCCAATTGGGAAACCAAGAATGACCGCAAGGCAGAGCAGGGCGAACTGTTTGTCACCAGAGTCTTCGTTGACGAAGGTGTAACGATGAAACGCATGAGACCGGCGCCGCAGGGCCGTGGTTATCGCATTCGCAAGCGTTCAAACCACGTCACACTGTTTGTTGACGCTAAGACTAACGATGATCAAAAGTAAATAGATAATGGGACAGAAAGTTAATCCAATTAGCAACCGTTTGGGAATCATTCGCGGTTGGGACTCCAATTGGTTCGGAGGCAAGAGCTTCGGCGACAACTTGGTTGAGGATATGAAAATCCGCCAGTACCTGAACAAGCGTCTGGAGAAGGCCAGCGTGTCGAAGATTGTCATTGAGCGTACATTGAAGCTCGTCACCATCACTATTTGCACAGCCCGTCCAGGACTTGTCATCGGTAAGGGCGGTCAAGATGTTGACAAATTGAAAGAAGAGTTGAAGAAACTCTACGACAAAGATATTCAGATAAACATCTTCGAGGTGAAGAAACCCGATCTCGACGCGACAATCGTAGGCCAGAACATCGCTCGCCAGGTGGAAGGCAAGATTGCTTATCGTCGTGCTATCAAGCAGGCTATCGCGAACACTATGCGTGCTGGTGCAGAAGGTATAAAAGTGCAGATATCTGGACGTTTGAACGGCGCAGAGATGTCGCGTAAGGAAATGTATAAGGAGGGACGTACCCCGCTTCATACTTTCCGCGCAGATATCGACTACTGCCAGACCGAGGCTCTTACTAAGGTAGGACTGCTCGGCATCAAGGTTTGGATTTGCCGTGGAGAGGTTTACGGAGACCGCGACCTCGCACCTAACTTCTCGCAAGAGCGTGGTGCTGGACGTCAGGGCGGAGGCTTCGGACGTGGAGACCGTCGTCCGCGTGGCAAGAGAAACAATAACAAGTAAAAGAGTAAGTTATCATGTTACAACCTAAGAGAGTAAGATATAGAAGACCTCAAGATGGACGCGGCAATAAAGGCAACGCCCACAGAGGCACTCAACTGGCTTTCGGCTCCTTCGGCATCAAGACACTTGAGGCCAAATGGATCGACAGCCGACAGATCGAGGCAGCTCGTGTGGCAGTTAACCGCCGCATGAACCGCGAGGGTCAGGTCTGGATTCGCATATTTCCGGATAAACCAATCACTCGTAAGCCTGCCGACGTGCGAATGGGTAAAGGAAAGGGAGACCCCATGGGTTGGGTAGCCCCCGTAACTCCAGGTCGCATCCTCTTTGAAGTAGAGGGCGTCCCCTTCGAGCTGGCTAAGGAGGCTTTGCGCCTCGCAGCCCAGAAGTTGCCTGTGAAGACAAAGTTTGTTGTTAGACGTGATTACGATAAAAACGCTTAAGCTATGAAGATGTCAGAGATTAACGAGCTCACGGTCAACGACCTGAAGGAGCGTTTGGAGGCAGAGGCAGCCAAGCTGCAGCAGATGAAGCTCAACCATTCGGTTGCTCCGCTTGAGAATCCATCGGAGATTAAGTCGGTTCGTCGTAACATAGCGCGTATGAAAACCGTGCTTCGTCAGAAGGAACTTAATAAATAACAATGGTTCAGATGGAAACAAGAAATTTAAGAAAGACAAGACAGGGTGTTGTGATTAGCAACAAGATGGATAAAACCATTGTTATTGCCGCCAAGTTCAAGGAGAAACACCCGATGTATGGAAAGTTTGTGCAGAAGACCAAAAAGTATCATGCACACGACGAAAAGAACGAGGCCAATGTTGGCGATACCGTTCTTATAATGGAGACTCGTCCCTTGAGCAAAACCAAGAGATGGAGATTGGTTCAAATAACAGAAAAGGCTAAGTAATTATGATACAGGCAGAATCAAGACTTACAGTATGCGATAACAGTGGCGCTCGTGAGGCACTCTGCATCAGAGTGCTCGGAGGTACTGGCCGCCGTTACGCCAGTGTGGGCGACATCATCGTTGTAGCGGTGAAGAACGTCGTTCCGTCGAGTGATTTGAAGAAAGGAGCCGTATCTAAGGCCCTCGTCGTTCGCACCAAAAAGGAAATCCGTCGTGCCGACGGTTCCTATATCCGCTTCGACGACAATGCATGTGTATTGCTGAACAACACTGGCGAGCTTCGCGGTAGCCGTATCTTCGGTCCGGTAGCACGTGAGATACGTGCTGTGAACATGAAGGTTGTTTCGCTTGCACCCGAAGTTCTTTAATCAATAAAAAGAGAAAAAGAAAATGGCTAAGTTACATATTAAGAAAGGTGACACCGTAATTGCCATTGCCGGAAACGACAAAGGTAAGCAGGGCAAGGTGCTCAAGGTGCTCGTCAAGGAAGGCAAGGCACTCGTTGAGGGACTTCACATGGTCTCGAAGAACACCAAGCCTTCGGCAAAGAACCCGCAGGGAGGTATCGTTAAGCAAGAAGCTCCGATACAGATCTCCAACCTGAGCCTCATCGACCCGAAGAGTGGCAAGCCTACCCGTATCGCCATCAAAGTGAACGAGGACGGCAAGAAGGTTCGTATCGCTAAAAAGTCAGGGGAGGAAATTAAGTAATGGATACAGCACAGTTAAAGAAGTTCTACAACGAGACTATCGTTCCTGAACTGACAAAGCAGTTCAACTATACGTCGCGTATGCAGGTGCCCGCATTGAAGAAGATAGTAATCAATCAAGGACTTGGCGACGCTACGCAGGACAAGAAGATTATCGACGTAGCCATCAACGAGCTTACCACCATCACCGGTCAGAAGGCTGTGGCTACCTACTCGAAGAAGGATATTGCAAACTTCAAGCTCCGTAAGAAGATGCCAATCGGCGTAATGGTTACTCTCCGTCGTGAGCGTATGTACGAGTTCCTTGAGAAACTCGTTCGTATTGCTCTGCCTCGTATCCGTGACTTCAAGGGTATTGAGAGCAAACTCGATGGTCGTGGCAACTACACTCTCGGTATAGAGGAGCAGATTATCTTCCCTGAGATTAACATTGATAGTGTTGATCGTATTCAGGGTATGAATATTACCTTCGTCACCTCGGCTAAAACCGACGAGGAGGGCTACGCTCTGCTCAAGGCTTTCGGCCTGCCGTTTAAGAACGCTAAAAAGTAAGATTTAGAGATATGGCAAAAGAATCAATGAAAGCCCGCGAGGTGAAGCGCGCAAAACTCGTTGCCCGCTACGCCGAGAAGCGCGCCGCACTGAAGAAGATCATCGCAACCACCGACGACCCCATGGAGGCTTATGAGGCTGCACGTAAACTGCAAAGCATTCCTCGCAATGCTAATCCTATTCGTCTGCACAACCGTTGCAAGATCACAGGTCGTCCCAAGGGTTACATCCGCCAGTTCGGTATTTCGCGCATTCAATTCCGCGAAATGGCATCGGCAGGCCTCATTCCTGGCGTAACCAAGGCAAGCTGGTAAAGAGAGTTTTTAATATTGTCGGGGCAGTCCCGATTAATTAAACCATTTTATAAAATGACAGATCCAATAGCAGATTACCTGACCAGGTTGCGCAATGCCATCATGGCTCATCACCGTGTGGTTGAAGTGCCTGCGTCAAACTTGAAGAAGGAAATCACGAAAATCCTCTTCGAGAAGGGCTACATCCTGAACTACAAGTTCATCGATGACGGTCCTCAGGGAACGATTAAGGTCGCCCTGAAGTATGATCCGGCAACGAAGGCTAACGCCATCAAGTGCCTCAAGAGAGTGTCCACTCCTGGTCTTCGTAAGTACACGGGATACAAGGACATGCCGAGAGTAATCAACGGATTGGGTATCGCAATCTTATCCACATCCAAAGGTGTAATGACAGACAAAGAGGCCTCTGCGCTGAAAATCGGCGGCGAGGTGCTTTGCTACGTTTATTAATTGGAGGGCAGAATATGTCAAGAATAGGAAAATTGCCAATTAGTATTCCCGCTGGCGTCACCGTTGAACACAAGGACGGCATTGTTACAGTAAAGGGTCCCAAAGGCGAGCTTTCGCAGAAGGTTGACCCGTCAATCATCGTGAAACAAGAAAATGGCGAGCTCACCTTTGAAGTAGATGAGCAGAGTCCTGTCAACTACAAGCAGAAGCAGGCATTCCACGGTCTTTACCGCGCTCTGGTCAACAACATGGTTGTAGGCGTGAGCGAAGGCTACAAGGCAACCCTTGAGCTCGTGGGCGTCGGCTACCGCGTGTCAAACCAAGGCAACGTCATCGAGTTTGCCCTCGGATATACACACCCCATTTTCATTGAACTTCCAAAAGAGGTGAAGGTTGAGACCAAATCGGAGCGCAACCAGAACCCGCTTCTCATACTCGAGTGCGCCGACAAACAGTTGCTGGGCCTCATTTGTGCCAAGATTCGTTCTTTCCGCAAGCCTGAGCCTTACAAGGGCAAGGGTATCTTGTTCCAGGGCGAAGTTATCCGCAGAAAGTCAGGTAAGACGGCTGCAGCTAAATAACTTTAATTGATTTACGACTATGACAACAAAGAAAGTAGAAAGACGAATCAAAATTAAATACAGAATTCGCAAGAACGTTTACGGCACAGCTGAGCGTCCCCGTATGAGCGTATTCCGCAGCAACAAGCAGATATATGTCCAGGTGATCAACGATGACGAGGGCAAGACCATTGCTGCCGCATCGTCGCTCAAATTTGAAGAAAAAATGCCAAAGAAGGAGCAGGCAGCCAAGGTGGGCGAGCTTATAGCCAAGAATGCTCAGGCTGCTGGCGTAACAACCGTGGTGTTCGACCGCAATGGCTATCTCTACCATGGCCGTGTTAAGGAACTTGCTGATGCAGCACGTAAAGGTGGACTTAAATTTTAAACGATTATGGCACTGAACAAAGTTAGAATAAGTAGTGACGTTGAACTGAAAGACCGTCTGGTTGCCATCAACCGCGTTACGAAGGTAACAAAGGGTGGTCGCACCTTTACATTCGCAGCCATCGTCGTTGTCGGCGACGGCAAGGGCGTTATCGGCTGGGGACTCGGTAAGGCAGGCGAAGTAACGGCAGCCATCGCCAAAGGCGTGGAGGCTGCAAAGAAGAACCTCGTGAAGGTACCCGTGCTCAAGGGCACGATTCCCCACGAGATGGAGGCTCACTTCGGTGGAGCTCAGGTGTTCCTCAACCCGGCCGCTGCCGGTACTGGAGTAGTGGCAGGCGGTGCCATGCGTGCCGTTCTCGACAGCGTCGGCGTGACCGACGTGCTCTGCAAGTCGAAGGGTTCTTCCAACCCCCACAACCTTGTGAAAGCCACCATCCTGGCCCTGACTCAGATGCGCGACGCTTACACTGTCGCAGGCACACGCGGTATCAGTATGGAAAAAGTATTTAGAGGATAAGGAGAATTGACTATGGCAACAATCAAAGTTAAGCAGATTAAGAGCAAAATCGGAGCTCCCGTTGACCAGAAGCGCACGCTTGCTGCACTTGGTCTCCGCAAAATCTCGCAAGTGGTTGAGGTAGAAGATACTCCTTCACTTCGTGGCATGATTAAAAAAGTACACCATCTGGTGGAAGTAGTTGACTAATTTAACGTATTAAACAGACACAATCATGAAATTACATAATTTGAAACCCGCAGCAGGTTCAACCCACTCGCGCCGCCGCATCGGACGCGGCCCGGGCTCAGGTTTGGGCGGCACTTCGACCCGTGGTCACAAGGGTGCCAAATCTCGTTCGGGTTACAAGAGAAAGATTGGTTTTGAAGGTGGCCAGATGCCGCTTCAGCGCCGCGTGCCTAAGTTTGGCTTCAAGAACATCAACCATCGCGAGTATATCGCAGTCAACCTCTCCAAGCTGCAGCAGCTTTCCGAGAAGCACGGCTGGGAGAAGATTGGCATGGAGCAGTTTGCAGAGGCCGGCATTGCCAACGGCAAGCAGCAGGTGAAGATACTTGCCAAAGGCGAGTTGAAAGCCAAGCTTGAGGTGGAGGCCAACGCCTTCTCGAAGAAAGCTGAAGAGGCCATTGTGGCCGCTGGTGGAAAAGCAACAAAAATCTAATCAGAGAGATGAAGAAGTTAATTGAGACACTGAAGAACATTTGGAAGATTGAGGACTTGCGCCAGCGCATTCTCATCACGATTCTGTTCGTAGCTATTTACCGTTTCGGCTCGTTTGTGGTACTTCCTGGTATCAACCCGAGTATGTTGGACAAACTGCAGTCGCAGACCAGTGGCGGACTGATGTCGCTTCTCGATATGTTCTCCGGTGGAGCATTTTCCAACGCTTCGATATTCGCGCTTGGAATTATGCCTTACATCACGGCTTCTATCGTTATGCAGCTGCTTGCTGTCGCTGTGCCTTACTTCCAGAAGTTGCAGCGTGAGGGTGAGAGCGGCCGAAAGAAGATAAATTGGTACACGCGCATTCTGACGGTGTTCATACTGGTGGTTCAGGCTCCGAGCTATCTGCTCAACCTTCACCACACGTCGGCACCCGCTCTTGCTTCGGGTGTGAGCTGGCCAATGTTCATGCTTTCTGGCACGATAATCCTTGCCGCAGGCAGCATGTTCATCCTTTGGCTGGGTGAGCGCATCACTGATAAGGGCATCGGAAATGGTGTCTCGATTCTCATTATGATAGGCATCATCGCGCGTCTGCCCCAGGCCTTTGGCCAGGAGCTGGCGTCGCGCTTCACCGCCATCACCGGTGGTGGCCTCATCATGTTCGTGATTGAGATTCTCATTCTCTATGCAGTAGTGTGCGCTGCGATAGTACTCGTTCAGGGTGTCCGCAAGGTGCCCGTGCAGTATGCCAAGCGTGTTGTGGGCAACAAGCAGTACGGCGGTGCCCGCCAGTATATCCCGTTGAAGCTCTTTGCTGCAAACGTGATGCCTATCATCTTTGCACAGGCAATCATGTTCATCCCGCTGGCTTTGGTAGGCTATGCCACCAACAACCAGACGAGCTGGATTATCCAGCAGTTCATGGACCATCGCAGCTGGCTGTACAACATCGTGTTCGCCATACTCATCATTGCCTTCACTTATTTCTACACCGCCATCACGCTCAACCCGACGCAGATGGCTGAGGACATGAAGCGCAACAACGGTTTCATTCCCGGCATCAAGCCTGGAAAGGACACCGCAGAGTATATTGACACCGTCATGTCGCGCATCACGTTGCCCGGCTCGCTGTTCATCGCGTTCATCGCCATCATGCCGGCACTGGCAGGCCTTCTGAATGTTCAGGACGCTTTCGCCCAGTTCTTCGGCGGCACGTCGCTGCTGATTCTTGTCGGCGTGGTTCTCGACACGCTCCAGCAAATTGAGAGCCATCTGCTCATGCGCCACTACGACGGTCTGCTCGACTCTGGCCGCATCCGCGGTCGCGGCGGGGCTACGGGCCTGAATGCTTATTAAGCCGTTCCTTCGATAATGAAGGTATATCTGAAGACAGAAGATGAAATAGAGCTGATGCGTCAAGCGAACCTGCTCGTGGGCAGGACGCTTGGCGAATTGGCGAAACATATAAAGCCTGGTGTAACGACCCTCCAGCTGGACAAGATTGCCGACGAGTTCATACGCGACCACGGAGCCATCCCGTCGTTCAAGAACTTCCCCAATCCCTACGGAGCGCCATTTCCCGCCAGCATCTGCACGAGCGTCAACGAGGTTGTCGTACACGGCATTCCTAGCGACAAGCAGGTGCTGAAAGAAGGAGACATCATCTCCATCGACTGCGGCACGGTGCTTAACGGCTGGAACGGCGACTCTTGCTACACGTTTTGTGTGGGTGAAGTCTCCGACGAGGTGAAGGCATTGCTCCGCACCACGAAGGAGGCACTCTACAAGGGCATCGAGGCTGCGCAGGCAGGACATCGGCTGGGCGACGTCTCAGGCGCCGTGCAGGATTACTGCGAGCGACAGCACTACGGCATTGTGCGCGAGCTGACCGGTCATGGCATTGGCCGCGAGATGCACGAAGACCCTCAGGTGCCCAATTACGGACGTCGAGGCAACGGCACTCTGCTCAAGTCGGGCATGTGCATAGCCATCGAGCCGATGATTACTATGGGCGACCGTGCCGTTGGCATGTTGCCCGACCGCTGGTCGATAGTTACTCGCGACGGCAAGCCTGCCGCCCATTTCGAGCACACCATCGCCATCCGCAACGGCAAGGCCGACATTTTATCTTCGTTTGAAGAGGCAGAAAAAGTAGAAGGAACATTATACTAAAAAGATTTATGGCTAAACAATCCGCTATCGAGCAAGACGGAACAATCGTTGAAGCACTCTCGAATGCCATGTTCAGAGTGGAGTTGGAGAATGGCTGCCCTATCACGGCGCACATCTCCGGCAAGATGAGAATGCACTACATTAAAATTCTTCCCGGCGACAAGGTGAAGGTGGAAATGAGCCCCTACGACCTGACGAAGGGCAGAATCGTCTTTAGATACAAATAAACAAAGATAGATATGAAGACAAGAGCATCACTGAAGAAGCGCACCCCCGACTGCAAGATTGTGCGTCGCAAGGGCCGCCTGTTCGTTATCAACAAGAAGAACCCCAAGTACAAGACACGTCAGGGTTAAGAAAAGAAGTTTCAAAACATTATTTAATCAACATTATTTTAAACAATGGCAATAAGAATTGTTGGAGTAGATTTGCCCCAAGAGAAGCGTGGCGAAATCGCATTGACCTATATCTA
>Ga0181612_136573_pt1 | contig 10068 bp, 4 predicted proteins | sample HoacroProtozoa21_FD_119630 | JGI IMG/M metagenome (GOLD analysis project Ga0181612, IMG submission 119630) | Hoatzin crop microbial communities from Cojedes, Venezuel. Combined Assembly of Gp0051906, Gp0051904, Gp0051908
CACTCTTTCAGTAAAGGAATTTTTCCTAATATCCAATCTAACCCCCCCCAGTGCAACTTGCCCGTGGCTGGGCAGTACCAAGCAGCAACACCCTGCAAATACAGAGCATGAGCTGGAGACACCAGCCCAAGGCAGTTGCTCCTGCGGGCTGCATATGCCTTTCCCCAGCAGCACCAGCCCGGGGAGGGACCAGTTCATGCTGCCAGCCACTGCCATGTGGCAAAGCCACCCTGGCACGGTCCACCCTGCCATGACACAGCAGCGGGACCCAAGCCCTCAGCCCCACATCCCAGCATCTTCCTGTCGTACCACCGCGCTGCTGCCAGGCAGAGCGGCCGCTCACGCGTCCCCACCAGCTCCAACCACAGCCCCAGCGCGGGGATTACGTATGCAAAGAGATGCAGAAGATGACTGGGTCGCCAAAGCGACAGCCAAGCATGTAAACTGGTATTTGAAATAGGACAAAACGACGCAAACAAACAAGCCTGAAGTGTTGCTTTTACTAATAAAAGTGTGTCAAGATGTACTGCTCAGCAAATTAGCTTGCTTAAGGGAGGTTATTAACTCAACCTAGTTTTAACAAAATAATGTCACAAGAGTAGAATACAAAAATAGATGCTTTGAGTACTGCAGAGGTATCCCAGTGATTCGTGTGAACAGCTTTAAAGACACTAACCTTTAACCAGCTGGAATGCCTTTTTTGATTCAGAGCCCTAAATCAATGTGGAGAGCAGAGACTACGTTATTTTTTTTTAAGCTTTACCCAGAGAAAGCTAAAGTGAGTATTTTTAAAATCTACATTAATTACAGGCCAAAAATACACATATAAAAATATCTTATAAAGAATCAGAAACTGTTCAGAGGTAAATCACATGTGATAAAACAGAGTGCTTCAAATTAGTTTTAATTAGAAATCCGCAGTAAATTTCCATGAATTATTTAAATTTATCTTGAAAGATACTCAGTTCTCAGGAAAAAAACCCGATTTCCTCTGCATTCACTCCGGTCTTTCTTCTCAGAAACAAAGCCATCCGATCAAAGGATATTTTCCCTAAATTGCCTCTTGCACAATGCTGAGGCTCTTCTCAGCTGAGAGTGTAGGGCGTGCACGACAGTGCGCACTCTGCTGAGATTCATGAGATGCAGTGCTGAATAATTTAGTTTAGGAAGATACACATCCAATTCTAGTCTAAAATTAAAAGAAAAATACAAAGTGATGCTACCCGGGCAAACTCAGTCCTACAGCAGTATTTCATTCTGGTGAAGAGCAAAGCCCAGGGTAGATAGGCTCAAACAAGTCCTAAGCTTCAAAGCATCAGTCATTACATTAGCAGCCCCTAAGAGAGAAAAGGTGCTAAGTAAACAATCTTTCTCATCAAGACCTGCAAATAAGAAGACTTAAATCGGCATGGGCTTGGATATCATCTGCAATAACCATGCTAGGGATAGTCACCAGGAGAATCACTGTGTCTGTGTCCCCATAGCCACCACACCGCCGAGACTTATGTTGCACGTGAAGGGTGACAGAGCACACGTGGCAGCGAGTCTCCCAGAGACTTACACTCGCAGGTTGCAAGGAGAAAGATTGAAAAGGAAAGATCCTCCACATGCAGCAGCAACATACACATGCTGGCAAAGCACTAATGAAGACCTATATGATCTCATTTAGGAGCCCACATTTACAAGTGCCTGAAAATCCCACTTGAGAACAGATCACAGAAATTCTTTATATGCTCATTGAGAGAAAGGTTGGCAAGAGCCAATGCAGTGTGTAAACTGGCATCATTGCATAAGCCATTTGCTTAATAACACTAATGTAACTGCACAGGTGCACTTCCTCTGTTAAATCCTTTTCATATTGTAAGATGTCGTATCAAAAACTAGTGTTCTAATTTGTCCATAGGAAATCCCAACCTTTCACCTACCACCACTACAGTATTTTGCCTTGTCTTTCAATAGCAGCATCTCAATGTCAGCTGTAGAGGCTGAATATACATTAGTGTTGTGATTAGAGAGACAGAGTGGATTAGAGACAAATCCTCTAATCAACCCCAATTACCAGATATTAATGCAATTCACAGAAGAGTTTTGGTGAACACCAACTAGACTTCTTTAAGAGGAAATTAAATTAGCTTCACTCCAGAAGTGCTAAAAAATAGATTAGCTCTGACCATATTTAAACATACAGATAAGCTCTAAGTGGACACAATCCCAACCAATTCGTGGTCCTTCTGACAGCTTTGAGCTACACCTGTATCTTGGTCCTGGGAGCAAAATGTGTGCAGTCTGCAGAAAAGGCCTATTCTGCATGCAGTGTGGGTACATACCCCTGGATTTAATCTACTGATCCTCTCCTGTGCGGAGTGACCCACTCATGGAGATGTAGCCAAAGTTCACCAAACAAACAAACAAAAAAAACAAACAACAAAAGAAAAATTCAAATCAATATATCAATATTCAGAACTTCCCAGTGCAGCAGCAATCACCGGTGAGTGGTCTGGGTCTCCCTGAGTCCTGGCTTCTCTGCGTGCTTGTGCTGGGTCTTCAGCCCTACTCTCAGGTACATCATCTTCAAGGAGAAACCCAGGGGAGCAGGTGGCTGCAGGCTGCTGGTCCCCGAGCAGACCCGGCCAACGAGCCATCTGCGTGAAACAACTTCACCAAGACAGCGTGTGCCCAAAGCACCCCGACCGCTTCCCAAGCGGGTATGCGAACACTGGGGTTCATTGCACTCCTACCCTGGAGATGCAGCCGTGCCGGAGCACGGCACCCGTCACAGACCGGCAGCATTTTACAGCTGGCCGATGCGCATTCGTCCTTCCGACCGCGCGCTTCGCTGCGATTCATCCCCGGCGCAACCAGAGCAGGCTGCTGCAGGGAGACCCACGTGGAGCCCAAACAGCAGCGGGCACAGAACGCTCCTCCGGCTCTGTGAGCAGGGCAATGCTGATGCCAACACCCACCTTGTGCAGTTTTGCGGCGGATGCCTGCGCATCTTGGGCTTCCAAGGGTTTAGCGGTTCCTTGGGCAGTGTGGGTACAAGGGCCGCTCTCCCCACCCCTCCCTGGCACTGGGACCGGCAGACGCCCCAGAAGTCATCTGCTCTGCATTGCCCTGTCGCTTTCAAACGCATATCTTACTGTTTCTCTCCCATCTTTTCTTTCAGATGGTCAAACCCCAAGGAGTAATCACCTCGTGTCGACTCCCGCAGTACGGGGCGAGGGACGGTTGGTGTTACGGTGCCTCGGCTGCATTTCAGAGCGGTTGCTGGTTTTGCATTTTCTTTTAACTATCCAAAGCAGCCATCCTCCAGCAGAGAACTGTTTTAGGAAGTATGACCATGTAAACCTACATAAGCAAGTGGAATACATTAACAGATTCATGCAGAATCTGTTAAAAAATAGCTATTTAAGCCAAAATTTAAGGTTATTTACCTGCCCACCACACCACCCACCAACAGGGAATTAAACTATCTGGGCAGAAAATTGTACATGATTTCCCCAAACCCAAAGGCATTTTCACAGAAGGTTTTGGAGCATCTGCAGATTGAAACCTCCATGTGAGCACTGGTTCGGTGCCAGAAGAACATTAACTCTGCGCCAGGCCCTTCATCGCAATCAGTAGCTTAAAATTATCTCCATCTCACAGAAGGTAATTGAACACGAAAACACAATCTTAAAATCTAAATAGGGCAAAATGTATTCCTGTTGGGCAGGCTGCACTCAGGGTAGTTCTCTGACATTTTCCTGAAGTAAAGTGCCAGTTCCTCCCTCTCTCACCTCTGCAGTTTAGCTCACAGGCTATGTTAAAACACCAGCAAAATGTGTTGTCCGGCTTCCATGAGCTATCTTTAAAAATAAGAACTCTTGACAATTCTTTATAGCATCCCAAGGGTCCATCACCAATCAATTCTTCTTCGTTACAGTGGATTCTGACCTTTCCTGTCGTTTTATAATTTCTATACTTAAATCTAAATATTTTCCTGATTCCTATTTGCAATAAGAATTTTATGATTAGTTGGATAATTGCTTTAAAATATTCAATTAAATTTTCATAATGTATTCATTATTCTTTTAATATGGTAGTCTTGAAACATAACAATTTTCCATTGAGAACATACTTCTATATTCATTTCCATAAGACAGACAATTTTAAGAACTAGATTAATATACTTTCTACTTACTATATAAAAAATTACTTTTCCATTAAATCTGAAGGAGTAATTTGCAATGAATAACTTATTTGATGAGTTTGAATAACTTATTTGATGAGTTTAGGCTTTTCCTCCCCCCCTCTTTGAAATTATCCTTACATGGTAGAAATTATCCTTGTTCATCACTTAAGTTTCACCTGCAAGTTTTGAAAACTAAATTATGAATGGTTCAAAGTATTCAAGATATAATCTAGCTACCTTATAAAATTGCAGCTTTTCCATTCATTACTCTGTTATTAGAAATAGACTTGTACTCAAAACAGTTGAGAAATTAAAACTTTTTCAATGAATGTTGCTAAGCAATTAACAACTCAGAATTAATCTATTTTGCTAGCCTGCTAAAAAAAGAGCTCAGGAGTCGACTTAGAAGATGGCTTTGAAACTTCTTGCCCTATCCCATTTTTTCTGATGTACAGGACACAGCAGAACAAAAAGCAAATATATTGGATTTAAAGTTAAAAGATGGAACTGTGAGATGGGTACCCGTCTGACAAGAAATGACCACCGTTTTCTTGGTTTTGGTTTGTTTCCGAGATAGGAAACCGTGAAATTCGATTATTCTTCGAAATTTTCAGTTTCCCAGTGAGCAATGAAAAAAAACAACAACCACACACCTGGGATTCACAAATCCCATTTGTAAAGAATTTCCACTGGAAAGCAGAACTTCATAAAATTAGTACTTTTTATAAAAACAGCTCACAAAAATGCCATGTTTTTCGTTAAAAAATTAATTGGAAAGGACATTTTAACCTACTTCATTGTCATTAAAAAAAGCAGCATGCTTCAAGCATCGTTAGTCTCCTGCTGATAGGCTGCAGCACCTATAGCTATGGGCATCACTTAACTTCATGCACTGGCCACTACACAGTGGGGAAATTGTCACTGTTGCCTAAAGCGGGGTGAAGGTTTAATATACCATCCCGAAGATAGTTTTAAAACCTGCATAATACCCAAAACTGTAAAACTCTGCATCAAGTCAAAAGCAGCCTGGAGGCAGAGAACGTGCTCTACAGCACAAACGCCAGCCTGCACCCACGTTCGTAACTCACTATGCCATTTCAACACACATCTCATTCAGACAGTGCCAACAACTCGTAAAAAGAAGACACATAAAAAGGATTCAAGCTAAACAACCAACATATTATTAGGTAATAAAAATCAATCTTAATTTGGGAATCTCTAAGACAAGTAATACTGCAAATATTGTCAGGAAACTTATGTATAAATATATAGGCTTTTGCTCATTAGTGCTAACTATTGCTGGACAGGTTAGTCAACTGGCTTAATATGAGTACAATAACATCAGTGTTGTGATGGAGATGCTATAAATTATCGCCAGAATTTGCCATACATCAAAACTACATTTTTATTGTAGGAAAAAAGTACAAATAGCATTTACATCTCTGCTTCTTTTGAAGCTCCTGTATTAAATCTGGGATATCGCCTTTACCTTAAGTAAAGCGTAAAGTCACATTTTGGTGTTGAGTCTCCTGCCCCATCTAAGTCTGCTGGACTGCTGGAAAAAGAAACTCAGCAGGTGCTGAAACCTATAGCAGGAAAATATATGCTTATGATCAAGCTACATACTTCTGTCATTGGACTGGCTCAAACACTTTGTGATTTCCAGTTCATTTGGAGGTTAAGATCTGAAAATCCATGACCATTTCTGTGCTTTTCAGCTCCCCTTAGAGAACTTCTGTACGAAGCCTGGAGCAGCTGAAGAGCTGTTGCCAGAGACACTTCCAGCCAGCCCATGGCTTTGGTTTCTCCAGTCTGGCCTTCTGAAGATGGCCAAGGAATTAATTAGGCTTTAGCCCTCAGCTCAGTTACCACTATGTGTCTGACCTTCCCAGAAAACCACACAGAAAAACAGTAGCTGTACAAATATGGGAAAGCAAATTAAAAAAAGGGAGAAAACATTTTTCCATACCCTGTAAATACCACAAACACTCATAACTGTACATAAAGTCTCTTTATCAGACCACCTTGTCAAAATATTCTACCTGTAGGGCAAACCCATGAGCTGCCCTGCTCATCCAGCCAGCACTGAAGAATGAAGTGACATGGAGCGATGGGAGGAGAAGCAGGAGGATCCGACTGCTCTATCTTAACCAGTCAAAACACGTCAGGGACAAAGCTAACACAGCCACCCTTCGAATTACTGAGGCTCTACATGGGGGCTGCATCTCTGGGGCATCAGGTGTTCAGGAGAGCTACGGCGCGGGGACCTCTCTGCATGCAAGCACGAGTGCTACAGGCACAGTCACCCGCTCCAGTCGCTCATCCCTCCTATGACCGCAGAACCAGGTACTCCTCACCACACCGTATTTTATCATGGTCAACACTGAAGAGTTGCAGATGACGTTTTCTACAGGCTACAGAATTTGCCACAGAGTTCTGGCCACATAATACATAGTGCACGAGATACCAGTGATTCTTTTTTTTTTTTGGTCAAAAGCAGTTATTTTATTCAAGTATCACATAACTTGTCAAGAATTTATGGATATCACCACTAGGGAAACATTTCTCCATTGCCTCCTTTTCTTAAAATACAAGATGTCTGATCCAAAAGCTAGTGGTTAAAAAAATATTATCCTTTGCCACCACCAGTTTTCTGTAGTAATGCTTTTAGATAATTTACGAAAAACTCTTCACAAGCAAAAGCTCTGTTTTTCAGACTGTGGTACTTGGAAGCTACAGTGTTCTGCAATACACAAAATTAACGAATTTTCATACACAATAAATCGATTTGGATTTTTCAAAATGGTCAGATTTAAACTCTTTTGATGACACAATGACTAAAGAAAATCTATACTATTTCTCTTCTTAGTAACCCTATTACATCACTCAACCTCAGAAGTAGCAGAGTATCCGAACGTGAACATGTCGGTTCCCGTGATTTATTAGGAGAAAGCACGCAGAGGAACAGAACAGTGATCGGTTAGCTTTTCTGTAATGTATAATTGAAAACACTTTAACAGAGCTCTGTAATTTAGAAGATTTATTTTGCAGAAAGTCAGAAAAGTTATTGACGAAGCGTTAATAAAGCAGAATCACAAGATAAATAAATGTACTAAGTCTCAAAGATCCAAACATCAAGGCTGACTACAAAGCAGATTTCCAGAGCGCTCAGCTTCTGCCCAGCTCTGCTCCTCACGGAGTCGACAGAGGAATATTCAGTGTCTATAACCCTGAAGCACTCACTCAAATAAATCTGGAGTTCATATTTAGTCCCAAGTGCTTTACCATCATCTTCAATATCAACTTAAGATACTTCCAGCAATAAAAGTACATCTTTCTTTGTGGAAGTCTCCTCACTTACCTTGTTCTATACATCTACATTTGCTATAGGCTCAACTCATTTTTCTTAGTTTTAGAAGCAAACAAAGACTTGTCTAAGCTGCACTTCACAACTAGATTTACCTTTTTGTTTTCCAGTTGACACATGTTGCACTCCAGTAAGTCAAATCAGGTTATATTAGCAATCAAGCTAAATAAACTAGCACTGTAAGGCTGGCTGAGGCAACACGGTATGAAGTGGGTTGATGGGATGGACTTGATAGATTAACTTGAAGAGCGACAGGTAGCATTGCAAGAACCATGCAGGGGAGAAGGGGGAGAGGGGAATACAGAAAGCAGCCATTACTGGCAGATTAAATACAGAAACAGAAATTTTTTCCCTTGTCTCCATAGATTCACCCTTATTTTTCTAAACCTTCTTTCCTTTCCCTCGCCATATCAGCCTAAGCAGACATTTCCTCATATTTCTCCTACAGATCACAATATATTTCTCTAGCTCACCAAGTTACTGTATACATGACAAGCAAATGCAAGATCTCTCTGTTTAGGCATGCCAACAGAGAGACCATATGTACCTATTCACTGTATAAAAGTGAATGTTGAAGGAAAGAATGAACTTGCTAACCTGCTTAAATAGCTATTAAAATTAAATTCTTAAAGTATGCTGCTTATGGCTTTTTTTCAGAGCAGGTACGCAAGTAGAAACTACCTCCAGCTAAGCAGGCAACATGGCTAAACACGCTCAGAAGGCAGTGCACACAGTGCAAGTCAAAGGCTCTTAACAGTATGAAGCCAGAAGTCTTAATTTGCTCATTAATGGAGAAAATCTCCAAGGAGGTAATAAAGAAATAACTACCGCTGACAGCAAATTAAATAGGCTGATGCAGACATGAAATCTATATCTGGTACAGACAAGGAAATGATGTCCATGAGTTAGATAACTCATTTTAACCCTTTCTTTCAGTAAGCTGACAATGACTACCAAACTGGAGACTCAGGTCATCATATCGCAGTGAAGGATGGGATGCGTGTCATATCAATAATATGATCTGAATAATCGTGACAGATTCAGCTTGGTTTTAGAGTATAAAATCTGGTGAGACACACACCCCTATCCCCAGCAAAACTCAACTTTCATCCATAATTCCTTCTGTTTGGGGAATTTGAAAGATATAATATTAAAAATAAGTGCTGTAGAATAAAGCGTCTAAAGCATAGAATTGTTGTTTCTGGTTGTAGTCACACGAGTCAAATCAGAACTTAATTTTGTGAATCTCAAATGCTTCTCTGATCTGGAGACAAGACAGCCTACTTTGGGCCTTTTCCAACTGGATTTAGTCAGTCTAAGCATCAAATGGATAGTTAAGTATTTATGACTATTTTCTAGAGAACTGGTGTCTAAACATTCTCAATTTGTTATACAACTACTCTGCTAATGGTGTGAAAGTCATGGCAATCTGTGGGTTTTGCTGCAGACCAGACTGTTAACAATCACACCTTTGATTATGTCTTAATTTATTCATTATTTCTAGGAATCAGTATTATAATGAACTATAAACGAAACACTTTGGGAAAAACATTCTATTTTTACAAATGGAATGCTTGTAACACTTCCCTGGATGGAAAAAAAACCAAAACCAAAAACCCCAGAACACAACAATCCCAGAGGCACAAAGTAAGACTTAACATTAAATTCTCAAGATTCTTCCCACAAGGGAAATAACCAATACAACATAGCATTTATTAAAGTGACAATTAAAACTAGGAAGGCAAATAGAGATCCTTTGTAAAAATTAGGAAATCAATGTTAGCTGTACTTTCTCTTGGGCGTGTGTAAATTCTGTAAAAATAGATGTAAATAACACCTTTTGTTATGTTTTTGTATCATTTATGATACACCTGCTCTTGTTGCTTAGAACAGACACATAGAAGTACTGCACAGTAATTTGCTAATTGATTTTCACTTATTGATGAAAACCCAGGTTACAGAATTCCTGAATGACACAACCATCATATCTGATGGTTGTTTTTTTTTTTTTCCTTTTCCATTTAAGTACTTCACTGCACTAACTGAAGTCCAAGGCCACCTGTCAAAAGAGCATACACTGATGTCTCTTCTGATTGCAGTTACGTTTGGAGTCTGCACTCCCTCTCCTCCAGGTCTGGGAACACCCCAAACACTGTTAGAGTGATGGGATGTGACAACGTGTCGTCTGCTCCGACTTACTGACTTAGTTGTCACAGGAAGCAGTGCTCAAAACAAGGACACTTAGCAAAACACACTTTTGTTGTCCGACTAGCTAGGCTCTGTATTCAAAATTGGATAAAAACGTCAACTGCTCCAAAATAAAAAGTATTCTAAGAGACAGAGACCTCTTCATCGTTCTCAGGAATAGGCAGAAAGATTTGCAATTTCTTAAAAGTCGAGAACATGATGGAGTAAACTACTAATGAACACAACTTATTCAGTAAATATTAAGAGCACTTGGGAAATGAGGAAAATCTTTAGTTTAACAGAGGAGCAGAGTTTTACCAAATATGCAGGAATCTTTCAG
>Ga0181612_106745_pt1 | contig 10067 bp, 4 predicted proteins | sample HoacroProtozoa21_FD_119630 | JGI IMG/M metagenome (GOLD analysis project Ga0181612, IMG submission 119630) | Hoatzin crop microbial communities from Cojedes, Venezuel. Combined Assembly of Gp0051906, Gp0051904, Gp0051908
AGGCATGGTGGTGTTGGGGTGATGGTTGGACTCAGAGGCCTTTTCCAACCTATGATTCTATGATTCTTCCACTGCAATAAGACTCAAGCATGAGTCAGGCGAATTTTTTCCCCGTTGTTTTGATGGCATTTTTTGTTATTTTCATTAAACCTGGCACAGTGACAGAGATGAGGGTACCCATTTTCTTCCCTATTAAATACATGATTCTCTTTCTTCTTCCCTGAACTAGAACATGTTGAGAATTGCTCTGACTTGGCAAAGTGCTGTGTGAGATGCATGCTGGGCAGAAGTCTTCTGAATATCTCAGCATGTTTTTAGTTTATCTTGCTATATTACATATGGAGCCTTAGGACTCAAATACAACATGCTGGCATTGATTTTCTCCTCCTCCAAATCAAAAGGGAGAATGGTACTGAATGCACTGTGGCTGGGAACTAGCAAATTTCTATGTCTTTCTCTAGTGACATATAGGTAGGTGGATTTGTGTATTGCTTTACAAGGAGGTGTCATCTGCCCTGGCTTATGTTGTATTTTCTGACTTGGTTGGGCACACATTAGCTTTGCTGTCTACATCCCAAAGCCACGTATATCATGATGTTATATAACCAAATTTGGTACATACTGAAAGAAGTAAGCCACAGTTCTTTGCTTTAGAAATGCGCTGTCATAGATTAGCATCTGGCATGGCTGACTAGTTGCAGTGTGAGACAAGGGGATATGGGCTAAGCTCTTGTTTCTGGACCAGTGAAGAGACCTACTCAGTGGAAACTCCATCAGCCCCGCGGGAGGGAGAAGTGCTCGATGATCTTTGCAAACAGGCCCCAGAAGGAGCCTGTGAAAGGCAAGAAGAAGAAAAGAACAGGGATGTTCTCGTAAAGGGAGGGAAGACAGAAACTTGTGAGACAGAACAAGGAGAAATGTGGAAAAAAACCCCTAAGAAGTCATATTTCCTACAGAGAACTGTGGTCTTACAGTATGTACAGTTTCTAAGGGCTAAGCCAAGCTAGTTGTTTCTGACAGCAAACAGTTGTTCAACCAAAGGAATAGCTCCACACTTCACCAGGAGTACTTTGGTACCTAAGTATGCTGCCAATTAGCCCCAAAACCTGATTCTATGTGTTTTTTCCAAATGAAAACAGAACTCCGCCACAAATGTGCTTCCTTAGATTAGGTATTAGCCAGTAGTATTTACTTGGTAAAGGCCACTGGTGGATTCTTAATACAGGCTTAAGGATCCTGTGGCATCACTTACAAACTGCAAGTGCTAGCAAGAAGCAGCACAACTATGTGGTATTTTCAATGTGCCTGTGGTTTCCTAACCACAGTATCGAACACCAAGTGCCAACAGCCCCCGCAATGAAGCGGAGCGCGCTACCCACCTCTCCAGATGCAGTCAGCACTGCAGTCCTACTGTAAGGTGCTGCTCTTCCACGCAGCAGCTTGCTTTATACAGAAAGTACACTGATTTGACAGCTACTGTAAACACCCTACAGTCACAGTAAAACACAGCCATTTTCTGCTATGCAGAGAAAGTGCTTGTGTTTATTATGGTGATGACTCTACCCTGTGTAAAAGTGAAGTTATTGACATCTGGTGGACTCATTCATTGGTAGATCTGTGCCCTTCATTTAAAGCCAGCAACGCTCTTCAGGTTGGAATTTTCCAAATATAGCTTTGACAACCCAGTTCTGAGAGCCCACGGGAAGAGATATGACTGCTTTGCTAATTGATGCCGATACACCAGGGAGAATCGGCACTGTCTACAGCAGAGTTTTCCTTTAAAGTGGACTAGGCCGGTTGGATGGCAATTGCACTAAGTCAAACAGTAATTCGCATAACCAGACTCTCTTTTCCTCAATTATAACACATCCACAACAGTACTAGTACAGTGGGAAAATTATGTGCTCAAATGTTTGGGGAGACCAGCACTGAAACAGCACGTGTGAACCTAATTTCAGCCGCCTGTGTGTCTGTCTTGCATAGTTTCAAGCCACTTGGAACTAGCCGATAATCTAGTTTGGCCTCCTGCATAACCCAAGGTATACATTTCCCTCTGGTAGGGGACTGAACATACTGTGCTCATGAACTTGTATTTTTAATAACAGTACAGTTAGTACTTGGCTAATACATACATTTCAGAAAAGCATCCAGTCTTCTTCTGATGGCCTCAAGGAGATGCAGAATTTACCACTTGTTACATTATATCCTCAATTGCATAAACCGAGTCTTGAGTTCTCCATGGGGACACTGTCTCATTCAGTACACAGGACAAAATCACTTAGCTAGCAGCCATTCAATATTTTATTTTTGCCCTTTTTATTTGATGCATAGCCCTGAAAGCCTTGTTTACTGCACATTATTCCAGCTCTGTTCTGAAGGGAGAATGATTAATTTCTTTACAGGCTTTTCTATAGTGCTCATCAGATGCTTCTAACTTGTTATGTGCAATTTCCTAGCTTTTGGAAAAGCATACAAAGGAATGCCATTATGTGGCATCCTAGAACTACTGCCATGATTCACAGCAGCAGGGATAGGCCAGACCTTTGCTATCTTAGCTAACAGGTGTAAACCATAGGCTGCCAGCACGACCAGGCTGAAGGAGATGAGGCACATGCTTAAGCAAGTGATTTTCACTGATATTTGCTGGCACCAGGATGGGAAGATTCAGAATTCTATGGAGACTGAAGGCTATGGAGTGGAAGTACTCTTACAGGTTCACGTTCCTTTGTCTCTCTCATAAGACTGACCCCTTTAATTCATCCTTTCCAGCATGCCCACTCCTCAACCCATGTGTCTCATCTGGGTTCCTTAACCCAGTCTCATTCTTCTATCTAGTCTTATCCAGTGTTACCTATCTTATTTTCTATCTATCCTTATTTCTCTCACTTTGTTACTATCTTTCCTCTTCCCTACTTCCTTATGGACTGAGTCTCTGGCCCCAGATTCCCCATCTCACTGTATTTTTCACCTCTCCTAAATTTTACTTCCATCCCTTGACTAAGGGATGATTGAGCTTACTGGGGTTTGAGGGGAATGAGCATTCACAAACTCCGCAGAGGTTTCAGAAATACGTATGTACTAAGCACGTATAAGATGTGTTTTTTAATGGTTACAACTTGGATAACCTAGGAAGGATTTTCTTAGGGATAGTAAAAAATATATTACACAGACTACCCACTCCTGACAAAATCTGGAGACACTAAAGGACAGTAAAGATGATGTCACAGAAGCCTTTAAAGTCTCTTCTTCAGCCTCATTTTCAGAAACTGTTAAGCCATGTTGGGTGACATTTTCCAAAGTGAACTGGGTGACAGCAGATGTGCATCTCAGAAATTTTTATTCCAAATAACCATAGTTTCAGAAAATTGCAAGCAACTGAAATGGGAAGACACAGTATGTGGTTCTGCCCATAAAATAAGACAAAAATGAAAGCTATTAGTATTATGTTGGCATCTAACTTAATGGCTGCTCTGATATCAGTGACTCGTCTGAAACCATGACGCTAACTGAGCAAGAAACATCAGTCTATCTTGCCAGGTTTTTACCGACTGATTTTGTAAAGGTTGGATCACAGCAAAGTAATGTTACTGCCCCGATAAGCCTGATCTGTGCATAGCTGTTCTGTAACCTTCTCCAGCTACTGATTTGCTGGTTTTACACTGAACGTTCATTGTTACCAAGTATCTCATCCCTTGCCTGTAGGTTCTACTATTTTCTCTCAATTATAACTTCACTTTACATTTGTCCTCTTGTGCACTGATATCCCTTCAGTTTTGGAGTTGCCTGCAAACCTCATCCGGACCAAATTTATGCCAGGAAATACAAATCTGCTAGCAAAGACACAAAGCAGTCACATGGATACCGAATTCCTTTAAAAATTAAATTAGTGAAGAAAGACTTCTAAAATCCCACAGAGACCTGTGGGGTCTACCGTAAGGACTACAGTTAACAAGATGCATCGTTGATGAAATATGATTAACAGTTCTGATTTCATAAGAGGAGGGGGTTTTGGTTTTCCACAGAGCTCTAGGCTCTGTGTCTGTAATTAGGTCCATTTTGGGGATAGTGCAACAGAAAAAAAATACTTGCTGGATAGGAGCACTACCAAAAAAACCCCACAAATGTGGAGTCACTGCCCCTACACAAGGCTGGAGCTAAGCCACAGCTTAAGATAATAACAGATTAATTTTATCCTAAACTCATAGTTTATCTTGATTTGAGTAGACACACAACTCCAGCCCAGGGTTTACAAACCCCGTACATATCTATATTCTACAGTTATTTAGTTCAGATCTTTCAAACATCAGTGTCCTGCTGCTTTAAAATGCATAACAGTTAGTAGAAAAAGCAGCAAAGACAAAGCAGTGAACTGACTTCCAAAAATATCAGCCTTTGTCAATTAAAATATTTACTTTTGACACAAGTCCTAATTAGTTAAAAACATTCAATCCAGTCTTAAAATAGAGGTTCAAGCTACCCAATTTATACTTGGAACAGTCATTTGCTCTCAGGATTAGGAAGACAATGGCATCCAGAGGAACCATGAGCCCTTTCCCCTCTTATTACAGTTAATCAGGAACATAAATACTATAATGGAGCTGAGCCCCTGCAAACTCACCAGGCTGTGCATAATTTCCACTCCAGCTGGATTCACTGCGAGCGCTTCATCATACAATTGCCTAGCCTCCTCCAAATTGCCTTTCATCTCTGCAAGCCTCCCACGCATGTACAGTACAGCATGCGATGTGGGGAAAAGACTAGCTGCCTCCTGGATACAAAAGCCAGCTTCTTTGAGATGCTGTTGTTCCATGAAGAGTTCAGCTAGAAAAAAAACAAAAACAAAAAACCACCTTACCATTAGTTGAAATAAGTTAGAGACCTTTCTTCACATTAATTACATATCATCATGTCCCTTAAGTACATTAAAACACGAGGCCATGATCCTGCACAGTGTTTACTATTACAAGTGGATTCACTGAATGGATCTTTTCTTAATGCTAAAGACTCTATACAGATGCTCATGGACATCTTTAGGTTGCTGTCCTGACAGAGGATGGCCTTAAGGATTCTCATTCAGGAATGTAAACAGTGCTGAACTGAGCCCTAAGGAAGCAGGGCTGGTAGCCACTTGGAGCCATCATATGTATTTCCAAATAATCTGGGGGAAAAAAGAACAGAATAAGCCATCACTGTCTACTGTCAGAGTAATAGGACACATCTGACTGAGCTGGACATTAGATAACTTTTATTTAAAGAGTATGTCCACATTTTAAAATATAACTAAAAGTGTTTCTCTCTGCTTATTTCTCCAGTTTATAAAACAACTGTCTCAACTTTTCAGAGACTATTCAAATCAAAGGGCTTGTATCATAGAGACTTATCTATATTGTGTATTAACACATTTACTTCCTCATACATACTCTACAGCAAACCAAAAGAGAGCTCTTGGAAAAGACTGCTCATTTACTTTCTTCAACTACCAGCAACTCTCTTAGTGGTTTTCTTAGGGGAAAAAAAAAGAAAGTGTAACAGGCATACTAATGTGCTTGATTGTCAATTTGTTAATCAAATAATTTCTGATGTTAAACATAAACTTTGTAATATATCTCATGGTTACTTCAACATTTCTCAGGATTTCTTATGCATTAAATCCTTGCAAAAGGCTCCAAAAGTGGTAATTTTCACTGGCACCTGTAACTGAAAAGGGAAACTGTGGTTTTAGACACATATATGTATTTATGCATGCATGTATGCATGCACATATCTATATAAAATAAAATAATTCTTCATACAGCAGCCATCGTTGTTTGGTCCATAACCTATTTGTGTTATACATGTTACCACTGCAAAAAACTCAAAGTCTTTTTTTTTTTTTAAACAGATGTGGTAACGCAGTAAAAGTATTGACAGCTCAGGAGTCCAATTCGAAATGAGTAATTCAGGCTCTAGATTTAGATAAATAATTCTGAAATTAGACACAACCTTAAATGTCCTGACTTTTAAAGATAGAGAGTATTCTCAAGAAGTCTCTGTGACGGGGGAAATTAGCCTGAAAATTCCTCTTAAATAGCTTTGAAACTCTGCCAGTTTCAAACGCTGGGAAACCCAGATGACTGTGGAGACTTGGCACACTGACACGGAGCTTGATGGGTAGAGGTGAGCAGGAGAGCATCTCCAAGGCAGTCCTGTCTGACTACGGAAAGGTTCCCCCTTGGCCTGTCTGACATGAGACTAGGACCACAAATAGCACTTCAATTGGCACACTGAAAACAATCATGTACTGAAACGACAGCATGGCTGAACAGCCTTCCACTTCCTTCTGGAAGAAGGGTGACACATTGTTGAGAAAACGCTTGAATATTTCTTAGCCATCCGTAGGTTGTGCTACAGATAAATGTCATTCTCCAAGGCTGTCAACATGAGTAAAACATTTGTTCCTTGGTAAGAGCTATACTCTTTAAGAGTGACTCATATACGTTTCTTTCTGGTTAATCATTATAAAAATCTCAGCATGCATCCCTTCCCTTGGCTCCAAGAGGCTGCAGCTATCTACAATAACAGAAAGCAAGGCCATGCACCTCGTCAAGCCGAGTATGTGTGCAGCCTTATTCACATGTTTGTGGGAATACAGTATTTTACTTGCACTTCCCAAGGAACCGAGCATTTTCCTGCCAAGTGCTGCACAGCAGCTGATGCCATGCACCTGGCAATAATGAGGATGGGGATGTGCAAAGTGACGATTCACAGCCTGAAAATAAACACTGCATTAGCAAAGTTAGCACAAACTTAGCGGCAGAGAAGCAGAGGTGAAAGCCTGGCGCTACCTGAAGATAGCAGAAGTTCTGGATACTGCCATATTAAAAGCTCTATTAGCAACTAACAGCATAATGGGACTGGTTTCATTTCAGAGAAGAATCGGGAGGAAGGGGGTTTAGATGTGAAATCAGGCACAGCCGGTGTTTCAATGCATACAAAATGGAGAGTACTTATTTTTTTCTTCCAACAGTGCCTGTAAATCTTCTTCAGTAATAATAATTATTCAGACGAAGTGCAGCAACACAGAATCTAAATAAGATCTACAAATTGTATTTTATGGTATGGTAATGTAGCATATTAAAGTTCAGTCAATTTCTTTGCAGTTCAGCATGATTTAATGGTGTGGGAGGTCTCATCTGCATAAAAAAAAGAATGAGAGGTGCCTTTGGGTTACCAAAGGAAAGGAGTGCACCCACCTAGTTAAAAATAGACATTAAGGGAAATCATTTAGGCCTGCATTAAAAAGTGTTTTCTGTAAACTCATTTTTCACTTCTATTACATACTCATTTTATTCACAGATTAACAAGATACGCTTACGCAACACGGAATAAAAACACAGCTAGAGGCAGAAATCAAAACCCAATCCCAAAGATCCATTAAATTTATCATGGTAATACTCCTTCCTCCTCAACAGTACTGAAAGTACTGCCTTTGTGTTACCTGGGTTAGCAGCTTCCTGTCCACTGGATTGTTCAGCACATCTTGTATCACCTAATCATGCTGTAAATAGACATTTAACCAAATTAGCAGCCCTTATGAGGAAGTTCTGTTATGGAGATGTAGCACCCAATTCCACTCCAAAGCAAAGGGCATCTCCTCAGGCTGACACAGGTAGAGAAGATCTGTAGTTCTTAGCCTGTGAAAGCTCCAGTGCTTCAGGGAAACCATTTATGAACCTCCAACTGTTGGACTACATCCTTCTTGGTACTGACATTCTTTGCAACTTTGAATCCAAGGCCATGTTTGCAAGCTTCCTTGCTCTCTCTCAGTTAACATCATCTTCATTAAAAACTTTAACAAATGCACATTCTGTTTTGAAATAAGTACCACCAAAGCCTCTCTGAATGCTATCAAGCAAAGAGAGATGATTATCCTGGATGTATCACCTCCTTTATTAGCCTCTCTGGGAAAATGCTAGAAACTCTGATTGTGAAAAATTATTAGGAAATATTTCAGCATTTTTACCTATAGATATGGCCTGAGAAAGTGCACTGCATGGGTGGGCAAAGACAGAATGAATCATGTACTGTCTTCTTTTATTCACTACTCGAAGCGTGAGCCTGCACCCACTGAGACCATGAGCAGCTATCCAGCTGACTCCAAAGTCTAGCCCAGCATGACTAATTTCTTCTGCGTACCCACCTTACACTTCCTATCTGTGCTCTCTTGCAGTACTGTTCCAGCCTTCTCCGCTGCTCTTCGAAACAACTGTCATCTTCTCTTGTGGCTACGTCCTCCTTCATCTCGACTTGCAACTAGGCTTCCGCTGATACACCAGTCTTAATGCAGGGCCCAGTCCTTGAGAGCAGCACGCACCTCCACTCAGATAATCATTAACCCCTAGCATGAGCTCCTAGTTCTTCCAGCTGTTAGCATTTAAGCTCATCTACAGTGAAGATCCTTAATCAAGTGAGAATTGCCAGAAGCATATCATCTACTCACTCTCCAAAGACCAGTAACAAACAGACCAAGAGCACTTCCCAGAACACTGACAAAGCTGCGTCTCCTACAGTCAGGCTCCTTGTTTTTGTCTCCAAGATAAATTACTTGACAGAGCTGTGTTAGGGAGTCCATCAGAGGAGTAACAACAGTGTAATCTACTCATGTCTGCATCACAATGCTAGTCCGAGGAAGAGTTGCTGGCCATCACCTTGAGCGCTGACTCTGTTCCCTGTTTCCTAAGTGTTTCAAAGCAGCGTCGAGAGCAATTGTGCTTGTTACCACAGAATCAGCAACAACTGTAGTTCTAGCCAAAATATCAAATGGATTTGAAATGTATTTCTGTGATGTGACCAACCCAAGAGTTAAAACTGCATTCCTTGCGAATCACGCTTGGCATTATCCAAGACACGGCACTTCCCTCCCACAAGCAGACTGCTCTGCACCACTTGGCTGGGTGTGCCCGCCAGGTCTACAGCAGTTGTCTACTCCTGTCCACCCCGAATGTGCTACTGCACAGCGACACGGCCAGCGCAACGCAGCCAGATGCCCAGCAGGATGGTACCGTGGGGAGCAGCCCTGCGCGCTTTAAGAAGGTGAGAGCACCTGTAGGGAGGTGATTTCTGTTCACGTCATCTGCCTTCAGGAGCTATTAATGCTTGTTACTGCAGCAGCCCTTAGCCAGCTGGAAAGACCCAGTGCTCTGAGGCAGCTCTGCCTCCAGCAGTGAATACAGAGCTACTACCGTGACAAAGGGTTCCCCTGCTGCCTTTCCTTTGTGGCAGGTGACATTTAGTCATCGTTCCATATTACGACACCACCCTGCATGCAGTAGCTTGACAGCTTGCAGGCAGATTAGATGCACGTTTCCTCAAGTCGTATTCTGACTGCAATTATTTCATTTGATGCAAACCTTCGAAACAGAAGTGAAGAACAGAAACTGCCAGGTGTTCCCATCCACCTGAGATTAGCCCCTTGATTTTCTGAATGAGGCAACAGATTCACATCCTCAAAGGCTGTCTTTGCATGCAAATAGTAGTTAACTGGAGTCCAGGGACCCACTTTAAATTTCCAAGCTTCGGGTCTCACAGGGGCCGAAATGGCCACTGAGCTTCTTTATTTATCAATGCAGCATTAGAGCAAAAGTTTCTGGAAGTGGCACAGAACTACCACAAGCTACCTTCTATACTAAATGGCACAGTCAAAACATTACTTGAAATATAACAAGATTCCTTTACTTGAAGTGGGGCCCTGCTCACTGGTGAGGAAACAGCTCTTTCCCAGCTAGGAGAAGCAAGCCACCATCTTTTCGGCAGTAAGGCCACCACTGATAACAGTGACATAAAAATGCTTCTGTTGGAAGGGCACCTTTTGGATTTTCTTGTACGCTCTCTCAAAACACGTATTACTACTGGCTACAGTCAAAGAAAGCACTACTAAGACTGGAACATCTCCCCTACGAGGAGAGGCTGAGGGAGCTGGGCTTGTTCAGCCTGAAGAAGAGAAGGCTGCGAGGGGACCTAATAAATGCTTATAAATATCTGAAGGGTGGGTGTCAGGAGGATGGGGCCAAGCTCTTTTCAGTGGTGCC
>Ga0181612_123064_pt1 | contig 10067 bp, 3 predicted proteins | sample HoacroProtozoa21_FD_119630 | JGI IMG/M metagenome (GOLD analysis project Ga0181612, IMG submission 119630) | Hoatzin crop microbial communities from Cojedes, Venezuel. Combined Assembly of Gp0051906, Gp0051904, Gp0051908
AATAAAATCTATTTAAAAGGACAGTAAAGCTTATCTAGGCATTAAGTTAGTTTTTTGAGGAGGAAAAATTTTATAAAGACTTCATGCTAATTAACTTAAACGGACTGCTAACACCTTCATTGTAGTAGTAGAAATGTCTCAAATTACAGACTTATTTGACCAGTGTCCTACTTCTCCACAATACAACATATTCCTTCATCTTGAAAATCTGATGAATAGGAAAATTATGGTACTCGTGCTGTTTGTAAGTAATTTTTCCACTGTGGTGAATACTCTTCACCTTTCTGCCATGGAAGATCTAAGCAGCTGCAAAAATCTATACAACTGCGTTAACACCTTCTTTAGCTTTTTCATGTTAAATCCGCTTTTGCTTTTAACTTTTATTATAGTATTACGAGTAATTAACAAAAAAAGCAACCATAAAATAATTCAAGTATCTCTTGAGGACTTGAAACGGACAGTTTCAAGCTTCCTAGTGAAATAAATAAATTAATCCGGGGCACAATAAACGTGGGGGGGGGGTGTCACTTTTTTTTTTTTGTCTATTACTGAGAAACAGTTGCAGCAACATCTTTCTAGATTTTTTTTTTTTTTTCTCTTTCAAACTAAAATAATGGCCACTTCTGAGATCTGGATGCAATAATCTTCAGCCTGTACTTTTAATTAAGTGAAACCCTGCACTGTATTATTCAATGTACAATTCCCCTTTCATAAAGTCCCATCTTTGTCTCTCTGCTCTAAGTAATATCCAGCAAGAATGAGGATTTTGAGGTTAATTACAGTCTGCTGTGCTGCATTTGTTCCTTTTTACCTGAAGAATTTATCTTCGGAAAAAATAGTAAGGAGGTGTCTCCATATACACAACTTAATTGGCCTATTTATTAACAAAGTGTGGACCCTTGACATGCAATTCTATCAGCACCACAATGTCATCACATACCAGTACTTGCAGCTGGAATGACTCATACCAAATGCATTCCATAGATTCTAATAAAAATTTCACTTACATTTAAACATATAGTAGTTAACAAGCATTAGAAAACAACACTGCAGTTGGGAGCTTTTAACAAGGACTAATAAAAATTAACTGAAAAAAGGCAAAGTTCAGTTGAATACATGCATCCTCATTTTGTTATTATACGCTATTTATATAATAATTAAAATTTTTTATGCAAGAATGAAAAATGCACATTTTAAGGTAACAGGAAAGGAATTTGTCTATAGTTAGCTTAGAAGCAGATACAGAAAACCAAAGAAGTTCTGAATTGTTTCAGTATATGGCAACGCGTAAGTTATAATTACAGCAGGCAAGGCTAATTATAAGAAAATGCCTCACCTTGCAGGGAAATTACTTACTATAAGCGGATTTCACTGTAACAACATTCATAAATCTGTTTGGTACAAGGTCCCCAGTCGCAGCTTTAGGTGACCTTAAAGCACAGGTTAAACTCTGTCTCATTTATACTGAGGCAAGCCTCTTCTCTAACCTTTCACACAAGCTCAAAAAAGCAATTTATTATAATAATTTACAGTCTACAATATTCCATGGACATTAAAATCTTGCACACTCTCTGAGAGTATTAAATGCAGTTAGACTAAATTGCTATCCTATTTGATCATTACTCAAAATTGATTCCATTTTCTATGGAATTTCATTTTCAGTTTTCCATTTATAAGGAAATGTTTCTACACATAAAAAGCTTATACTTCCAATCAACAGGACATACAAACTTAGTGGAAAAATCTTTGTTTTATTTTTCGGTCCTTCAGTCTCCTACATGTTAACTTCGTAAAAATCTGTCAGTCAGCACTATAGTATTTGTTACTCATTTTCCCTGAAAGGAATACAAAGCCTACTATTACCTTGACTTTTCAATTTGTCAGGAAATACTTGATGAATTCCTCTGACCTATTAAAGACACATTGCACTGTCTGTGCCTATACTCAATACATCTCCTTAGCTCATGTCACTATTCTTTTCCTCACAGTAGTAAGTTTTTTAAACACTTGCCTTCACTACTCCATTTGGCAAGGAAAATAAGCTCTTTCTAGGTCCCTTGATTAATCAGGTGTTTTTCAAGAGTGTTAAAAATGATGAAGTAAAAGTACTGTGGCTTTAAGTACAAGCTTTGAACTTTTTCTGCCTTCAAAAATATCCAGCACAAGTCTGGAAAAAAAGAAAATAGAAATACCTACAACTTTATCTTGTTATTAAACAACTATTATGAGATAAAAGGGCTTTACTGGTCTACATCATAAACATTTCTTCCTTAAAAGTTCTAACTTTGGATTAAAATCTGAGGAGTTGCGTAAAACTGTCTGTACTGGAATATTCTAGGGTTAAACTGAGAAAACCTTGAAACACACCTATTTGACTTCAGATCCAGCTCCATATAGTAGATACAGTAGCATTTAAACCACAAGCCAGTTAACTATAAAAATATGTATTTTTCAGACTATATGATAAATTAGCCCTTTCTCATACTGCAAAAATGTTCACAACTGCACTTTTTCTAAGCCCAACTTCTGCCTGCAATTGATTCATTGGATACATTGGTACATTGAAAATTTAGCCCTTGTGAATATCTGAAAGACTTTTACCTTTAGTAACTACTTTGCAGTATAACTAACTACCACTATAACCATATCATTCCCTCAAATTACAAATAAACCAGTGTGGACTAAAAAAACCTGCAAAGTATTGTGATCTGCTGTGACAACTACCATATGATCTGTCTGTTGGGAAATGCAGTGGATGGCTGTATCAGTGTATTTAACAGTGAGTTGTCACAATCAACAGGCAGAAAGAGGAAAAAGTGACTTAAAATCAGTCACCTCCGAGAAAATTGTTGAGAGATGGTAAAAGATAACGCCAGGAGAGAGAGGGACCTACCAAAACCCAAAACCAACAACAAACCCCAAACCATTAACAGAAAAATAGTAAATAGGAAAGGAACACTCTCCCAAGGCAACGAGATGGCACCACAGGAAAATCAGACAGTGAGAAGAAGCTGACAGATGAATGTAGATTTGCATCTGCCATGTGAAAGATGAATGTTTACCTAAAAATAAAATTGCCCATAAAGAAAAATTTCTTCACATGCCTTGTTCTAGCTATCAAAATACAGGGATGTGTTAAAGCATCTGCTATGCAGATGAAATGCAATACTTGTTGAACACTAGAACGCCAGTCTCGGAAGACCTGTCAAGAAGAGCTGGAGAGCCTGAGTTTGTACCCATGCAGAGAATGGTAAAGGAGCACAGCCATCCAGGTTGTCCAGAGAGAGGAGAGCTCCAGACAGACAATTAACTGTGAAATAACTTTTCCATGTATCCAAGCATTAGCTGTGATATCTGGGGGAAAAAGGCAGGTAAATACAATATTCTTGATCCTTATGTTAATGTCAACAAATATAGCAATTAATACTACTCATTGATAGCGATATTTAGTTTGGTCATTAGGAACCACCCTGAAACCTCATTAGAGCATGGCTACTCCTGACCCAATAAGCATGCAGATCTATAAAACAGAAGTACTCTCCATCTTGCTACTAATCCTTATTAAAAGGACTGATTCCAGCACTGTTCAGTCCTGAAAAGTGGCAGAAACTAGACAAAATGCAAACAATTTAGAATACTACTTTTCTTCATCTCTAAAGTTATTTTGCCACAAAGTGGTGCTACTTCTTTTTTACAGTGCCAAGCACCTCCAACACACATAGAAATGTAACAGCAAGCAGTTCATCAGTGCCACCAGACATCTCCACTGAAACATGATTTTCCTAAATCTACCTATCCTCTACTCTCGTATCTTGGGAGGGGGTTGTGGGGTGTGTTTATTTATATATATGAATATTTAATGTTCGGGAGGGTTGAGGGCTTTTTTCCAATTATTAATCCTTGGTTTCATCTTTCGTCTTGATTATTGTACAAGATTGCAATAATGTTTTCAGTGGTTTCAATTCTTAGCAAGGTGAGGTTCAAGATACGATATCAACTTGAGAACATAATAAACCATTCTCCTTTCTTCTCTCAGCCTAGTCACATAAACAAGGTGTTAATCCTGTAAATCCCTCTTAGGCTAGCCTCTGAACAGTTTAAGCAAATCATTTGTCCTGTTCATCTTAACACAACAATATATGTAAACACATGTGTATTTTCTTTGTGCGAAACTGTTCAGAAACCAGCACTTTCTAGTATCTTACTATGAGAACACTTACACATGCTCTGCATGTCACCATATACTCAAAGATACAGTATATATACAAAACATTACTTGAAAAGATTCATTTACACCACTTTAGATCCTAACAGAAATTTTAACTAGTTAAAGACTAGTTTATCCATGTCCTTATTACATCTAACAGAATACCATTAGAAATTGTCATAAGACACTAACTAAAATCTCTTTATTTTTGCAGCAAGAACTGGTAAAATTTCTGAAGGCTTCTGGAAATTACATTCCACTCTGAAATCAATGTAGAATATTCCCTTTTTGAAATTAGAATGTAAGTTGTATACTAAAGGGATTCCTGAAGCGAACGTAATTCCAACTGTAGATTTAGTTTAGAAAAAAAAGATACTGTATTTTTCCCATTGCTAAACAAATTGCTTCCAATATATATATAGAGTAAAAACTGGTGCTTGCTTTCACTTCGATAAAATATTAAAGAATCAGACATACTACAGAATTGCTCAATAAAAGAGAGATGGAGGAATTCTGAATCACTAATGCAGTTACTTTTTTTTCTATTTGAAAAGCTAGACTTAATTTCTACCCTAAAATTTTCCAAATAACATGGAATGGTAGGATAGCTATGTATAGTAGGGGTTTTGTGGTGGGGTTTTTTTCCCTTCAATTTTCCACGTGAACCTGGCAATATTTTTATGAATGTTTCACAGATTTGTCACATATTACAAGTTATATAATGTCTCTTCATTTCAGGGAGAAAGTTAGTCCTTGCAGAAAAATCTCATATGGCAAAAATGAAACAAATAGAAAATAATTCTGCTGACTCTGTACCACAAAAGTACCCAGCAAATACCCAAATGTGTGGTGATAACATGCACATGTATAAAATCTATGCCAATCTACAGCTTGAAAAAGCAGAATACGTTGTATGTTTTTATAGCAGATCGTGTTACAAGGTAGTCTGTGTCATTTTAAAGTGTCTTTGTCTGCAGAGTACATTAGCTTGCACAGAAGGAGTAGAGTTGCTATAAATCACAGTATTCTTTTGGTCTGAATGCAGCCTGGGAATTACAGATGTTTGCTTCACAGAAAGGCAGATAAATTGCTAGTATTGTACTTTTCAAATCATTCTGTTCCTAAACATGTTCTTGCCACATTGTATTTAATAACTTCACAGGTGATCTGGAAGACAGTAAAAAATCATTGGTTAATAAAGTTTTTAGATGCACAAAAAGTAGTGGAGTGCCATGTAATGATTTGGAAAGGTCAGTTACAGAGATTAAGTACAAACTTTTTTTAACCTAGGTTCATCTGAACAAAACAAGCTAACGAATTTCAGACTTATCAGGAATTTGTGTCATTACTGGGATGAAAGATTGTATCTTAGAAAGTAGTGACCCTGGACAACACTATCACGTTGTATGACCCACTGAAATGAAAATTTTACACAAAAAGTGGCTTAAGGGAATTCTGTGCACCCATGTATGGGAATACAGAGGAAACAGTATTTCTGTTTCCAGCACTAGCACAATCAATTTTTTAATATTGTACCTAGTTCTTCACTGGCCTTCCCCAAACTTCTGCACGGAATTAAACAGCATCTCAGAATGAATACTTCACACAACAGCACTACAGTTCCAAAATACATATTAAGTCAAAATACTTCAGATTAGTCATCAGACACCGAAGGCCTGTAAGTTGCCAAAGATGTAGGGAATTTTATGTTCAGACATGGTATGTCTTATCAGCCTGGTTTTGCTTAGTCTGTGAATAAAGATGCCAAGTTAATTTCTAGGTTGTTTGGTATTTCACTGTATTCCAACCATACAGGTAAAACACTACTTTGTGCAGTGATAACATCGAATATTAATCTCTGCTATCTAACAAATACTTACTAGAATACACATTTGATAGGTATACTTTATCTAAATTTTAAAATCAAGATGCCCAGCTCCTCCATTATTCTGATCTCAACACCTGCAGTTCAGTGCTCCAAGAACTAATGACAAAGCCCCATAACTCCGCTTTCTGAAATACATTTGCAGTACGCAATTCAACCTGGCCTCTCCTTTTGCACATCATAAGCACAACCAACATCTTCAGTAACATCCACTTCAAGAATTTCCCTCTGCTAGAACATGCTGCTAGTAAGAACAGCAGAAGGCTAAAGGTGAGATGCCCTAAATTATAACTCACACGTATGTGTAAGAAAATTTTTTAATGCTAAACACTTTAAAATGACGTTAAAAAAAAAAACAATTCAGTAAGATTGTATGAATGATCTGTTACATAATGTATGGGAGAAGAATTGTTAGGTGAAACGCTAATATTGTTATCGTCGTAAGTTAGTTTCTGGATGCTCAACCATGAGAAGGATTGATTATTATACAAAATGAAAACGCGTATTGTTCTGCACTTAGAGTATCATTTCTAATTCAGACAGCAAATTACAAGAACAGTCTTTCAACACCAAATGTAGGGAAGATTAATAATCATTTGGCTAGTTCTTAAATGCAGCAATACTTTAGGACACCTAAAATATTTTTGTGGGTCCCTGGAAACACCCCACAGCTTACTCATTTACTGTTTATCTTCTGGTTTTCTTGTGCCAAAGGTCTGTTCAGGCTTTGCAGAATTTAGCTGTTCTTACTCATCTTCCCTAGATGAAGGAAACATGTTTTCTGACATGGTGCTTGGAAAAGCACTAGAAATATTATTGTATTGTGCTTATTTGACAACCCTGAAGCAGTTAACCGTACGTTATGCAAACAGGCAAACACATGACATTTAACTACAAAGCTTACAAGAAAACACATCCATGAACAATCATAAACCTGTTAGCTACTATCAACACAACAGCCTTTAAAAAGACATTTGTTTCTATTGCAATGATTTTTGGATGAAAAAGGCCTGCTTGGTCATCTGGGCTATCCAAATACACTGCTTGAAAATGATACAATGGGGAATGATCCTGACCCAGCAACAGCACGCACCTGATGACAGCACAATTGAGGTACCTGAAAAAAGGTTCTAAATATATGCGTATTACACCATACATCATTGTCTTTAATCCACCTTGGTTTTATGAGTGATGGTAACAGATCTATTCTCTGGAAACTCAATATTTACAATGAAAACAGTATTTTCAGTTACTTTCATGCCCAAGAAAGAAATGGACAAATACGTCTTCCAATCATGTACAGAGTTCAGTGACAATGAATGGTGGTAGAAACAGCTGGCTTTTTAACCTTTATGCACATTAAAATTTGGTAACATTCTAATAAAATTGCTTTTCTTTATTTTTTGAAACATGGTTTAATATATAAAGTACCAGTCTAGAACTGGATCACTAAATTGAAAAACGAACTAAACAACGTGAAGGATTACCCTTTTACCTTACCAACAGCTTTTAAAGTTTTAAATGAGAAACACTGAGAAGCACGGAGGCCTGCATTAAAAAAAATAAAACGAAAAAAATTCTAATTCAGACACATAGAAATACATCTGATGTATAAATACCAAGTATCTACTCCTTTATGTGCATTAAGTGCCCGAGTTCACATTTTGCTACTCATTTTTAAAGTTGCTTCACCCACCAATTATATTTCTTACTTTCACTTTGACTTCCATTTCTTCAAGCTCTTGAAGTAACTTTTCGTTTTCCAATAGAGATGAGCCTAAGCTTTGCTTGTGCAAATAATCTCTGATGTTTTTCTTGTACCAAGATGTTACCTAAACAAATAACAAATAGAATTCGCTTAGCGAAAAAACTGAGAAGCGACTGTCCATTTTTTTAAATATCTACAAGATAATTTCACCTACAAAAGAAGGCCTAATTTTCATTCCTTTCATTTTCATTCCATTCACGCTTTCATTCAAATGTTTGCATTTGTATTATTTAAATGTTAATCAATGTAGAAGGAAAGGATTGTGGTCAAAGCATTGGAATATATGTAACAAAACAGATTAAAATGTGTTCATCAAGTATGACCAAACTACAAATGAACACAGTAACAGAAAAATCAAGTTATAGTCACACATAGAATACATGTTTTATAACATGATAAAGATATTGCACATTTTCCCTAGAATCACATTAACTTAAAAATATTCATTTGCATACAGTAAAAACTATAAATCTGAGTACTTTTGCAAGAATAAAAATATAAAAAGAAAAAAATAGACTAAATGGGCCTTATGATCTAGCAGAACCTCTTGATCGCTGGCTTCAAAAACCCAGTTCAGCTATTGAGATAATATTACATGGAACGATCTTCAGTTGCTTAAAAAAATTTATTACATCTATGAGGCTTACTTCAGCAAGTATATGTAGCAAACATATGCTGTATACAAGTGTTTCTTCTAAATAGCACAGAATGGCTTGCATTTTTCTGCTTGATTCACAGTAGGTACCTCTCACTTTCTTTGCAAACAACACATGGCAAGAATTCCTGAGTGAAGCTTTGCATTTTAAAATAGTAGTAAGAATGAGTTATTAGTATCAAGGAGACTTCCTCCACTCTTTTCAATCTGGAAAATCATCACTATACTTAAGTCGTATATAGCATACTAAGAATTATTTTGTACTCTAGGTACTACAGATTTTAATAGCACCCTGCAGATATTTTTTTAATCTGCTCATGTAGAATCTATTTTTAATACATTTAAACAATTCTAAAAATGAAAGAACTTTTAAAATGTGTTGGAAATATTTTCAGTTACAAATGAAAAACTGGGCACATTACCTCAGGAGTTCAAAAGAGGCAGGAAAGTAAACAAATTATCTTACCGCCCAGCCTTCACTTCTTGAGCATATCCTCCAGATGTGTACTTACTGATTGAAACATTTTTCCTGGAAGCACATTTTCACAGAACATTTACTATGAGTCCACCAAAATACAAATGAATGGAATGGACAATAAAAACTGTGCTAAAAGGGAAAGAAAAATTTCTCTGTAAAGTAGGACTGTTCTCTATACCATGTACCTGCTCACAAAACAAACTAGCTGTAAAGCTCAGCAGAAGAAAAAGTCACTCTTCAATGCTGTTACAGTAAAGTGTTTCTGCCTTTGCCACTTGGCAATTTTTCTGTCCATTACATTGAGTTTAATCAGTTAGCTTCCACTACAGCTAGTACTGCTGAGGGATTTCAGTTGTGTCAGTTTAGCTCTTAAGCAACAGCTGGGAATATTTAAGCACTTTTTAAGAATGAAATCCACAGAACCTTACTTCCAGTGATTTTGGTGGAGGGGTGGGAAAGGAGAGGTTAATATATGTTTGAAAAAGACAGTGTTTTTTCTTGATTGGTTGAAATCTAAAGTCCCTTCTTCAAAAATTAGATTTTATGATTCATTTACAATTACCTGCTCCATTTACAACGAATAATCCACAACAGAAATCAAAGGCTCTTCTACATGTCTCTGAGGTTGCTGAACTGCTTATTTTGCACTGATTATGGCCCAGGTGATTTCAATGCTTATATATAGCTTTCCATGGCCTTCCTATGTTTACCCCCATCAATTCAGAAGGGGAAGCAAGTTCTCCAACAAATAACCAGGAGGTGGGAACCTGAACCAACAGCATCGCTTACCTAGTTGTGGTGGGGTGGCCTTGGCCAGACACCCATGCAGCCACTCTCTTGCTCCTCCTTCTTCACAGAACAGGGGGAGGAAATGAAAACACTCACTGGTCGCGATGAAGACAGGGAGATCACTTACCAGTTACCATCACAGGTGAATCAGACTCAAGTCGGGGAAAACCAAGCTAATTTATTGCCAGTTATAGATTTTTGTGAGAAACGAATACAAGAACTAACACCACCTTCCTCCGACCCAGCTCTTGAGGCTCAATTTCACTCCTTCACTCCCAACTCCTC
>Ga0181612_132963_pt1 | contig 10067 bp, 5 predicted proteins | sample HoacroProtozoa21_FD_119630 | JGI IMG/M metagenome (GOLD analysis project Ga0181612, IMG submission 119630) | Hoatzin crop microbial communities from Cojedes, Venezuel. Combined Assembly of Gp0051906, Gp0051904, Gp0051908
CCTCACGGAGTTGCACCCCTGCAGAGCTCCACTACGCTTCGGACTGCAACTGCAAAGTTAAATCTTTGTTTTGACATGTGCGAAAATTCGACCCAAAAAATCAGCCTGCAATTTGAGCTATACGCCTATTATTATAACTGTTTTTTTCGGAGATAAATTTTCTTTAATAAAAGGCACTGATGATGGGCAGCAACTTATAAAAAAATTAAATTCAACTTTCGCTGCGTGTTTATTTGTTGCTACAATTTCTACTATATTGATGATAATTGTATCCAATGTTTCAAATATGAAAATAGCAATAAAAGAAGCCGATAAAGTGAATTATCTTGTATATTTCATTGTTTGTTATTTGATGGTTTACTCTGTGTCGATTTTATTCGGTATTATTATAGACGTTTTTAATTGTGGACAAACCACTTTGATCGAAAGAAAAAAAAAAGACGAGAACGATGATGATAAAAATAGTCCTATAGACTAAAAGAGATTACTTGAACTATTCTCATAATGATGGGATGGGGCGGAAACTATCTATATAGCCAACACCATAGAGGCTATCACCATCAAGCGCGCAAGGTAACAAAGACAAAAAGTGCTGAATAACATGAATAATGCTATATGTATAATTGTGGTTCCGGTGTATAAAAGCAGTCCGTCTCGGTCAGAATTGGCATCGTTTAACCAACTTCTTAAAATCTTGGGAAATCACAAAATCTGCATCATCACCCACAAGGAATTGGATGTGTCCACCTATCTTCAACAGGCAGGCCAACGTAATATTACTATACAATTCGAATACTTTGACAAATCCTATTTCGAAGGTGTAAAGGGATACAACAAACTTTGTCTGTCCAAAGATTTTTATGCCCGATTCTGTGCCTTTGAGTATATGCCAATCTACCAACTGGACGCATGGGTGTTTTCTGACCAACTAAACATGTGGTGCGAAAAGGGTTACGATTATATTGGCGCACCTTATTCCATGTGGATGAAAGGCTCTCTCTATGGCTTTTCATATCATTGGCTTGGCACAAGAAATGGGGGCTTTTCACTCAGAAAAATAAGTTACTGTTTAAAATTAACATCCTTAAAACATAGGTATATTCCATATATAACTCCTAAGGGCTTTTTGATAAGAGAATGGAAATTTATAAGATATCATAACAATCCGGTTTGGAAGAAAATCATTAAATTCTTCTATCATATAATCCTGCAGTCATTAGGATTTCGAAATAATAGAGGGTATTATTTGGATGGAAACGTAAACGAAGACTATTTTTTCAGTTGCGATGCAGAACATGCATGGGGGGTGACATGCAATCTTCCTGACTGGAAAGAGTCTGCAAGATTTTCCTTTGAATATCATCAAGAATACTTATACCACGCTATTGGGGATAAATTGCCTTTCGGATGTCATGCCTTTGAAAAATACGGCGACTTCTATACGAAGAACAATTTTATCAACTACTAATGTTTATAGGTTTGTGGAAGCCAATATGGGGCCTCCCTCATCACATGCGAAGTCGACTAGTTTACATGTAAGTCATTTCAGTAATGCAATATTTTGCGGAAATATCTTATTTGCCGATGCAAAAGTGGGAAAATATGTTGGAGAGGGTTTCTTGGGGGGTGATTTCGCCGAGGATGTCGGCGAGGGCGGCGAGGATTTGGCGTATGTCTTGGGCGATGAGGTCGCCGGAGAGCCTCGAGTTCATGCCGTCTTTGGCGCGGCGGGCGGCTTCGAGGGCGCGGCTGAGGGCTTCGTAGTGGCGGGCGTTGGTGAGAACGGGCTCTGCGCTTAAGTGACAAGTGATAGGGGACAAGTGACAAGTAATTTCTTGCTTCAGCTCGTCGATGCCGCTCTTTTGCTTGGCACTCAGGGCGATGGCGGTGGCGTGGCGACCGGTTTGCGCGGCAGCGGATTGGCTGAGGGCGGCGAGGGCGGCGTCGTCGATGGGCGAGGGGAGGAGGTCGGCCTTGTTGAGGGCGAGGACGAGGTGGGCGTCGGGCTCGAGTGGGGGGAGAAGGGGCAGGAGTTCGGCGAGGTCGGACTGCGGGGCGCGGGCATCGAGTAGGAGCACGACGACTTGGGCGCGTTCGGTTTGTTGGAGCGTGCGCTCAATGCCCATGTTTTCTACGGTGTCGGACGTTTGGCGCAGGCCGGCGGTGTCGATGAGGCGGAAGAGGGTGCCGCCGATGTTGAGCATTTCTTCCACGGTGTCGCGCGTGGTGCCGTGAACGTCGCTCACAATGGCGCGCTCTTCGCCGAGCAGGGCGTTGAGCAGGGTGGACTTGCCTACGTTCGTTTTGCCCACGATGGCGCAGGGGACGCCGCGTCGAACGGCATTGCCAAGGCGGAAGGAGTCGCAGAGTCGCTGCATGCGCCCTTCGGCGTCGGTGAGCAGGCGCAGAAGTTCGGCGCGGTCGGCGAATTGGAGGTCTTCGTGGTCGGAAAAATCGAGTTCCAATTCGAGCATGGAGTTCAGGTGGAGGAGGGCTTCGCGCAGGCTGCGGAGTTCTTGGCTGAAGTCGCCGCGCAGTTGGCTCACGGCGAGGTCGTGCTGAGCCTTGGATTGCGCTGCGATGATGTCGGCCACGGCTTCGGCCTGCGAGAGGTCGAGTTTGCCGTTGAGAAAGGCGCGCTGTGTGAATTCGCCCGCGTTGGCCTGCCGCGCACCGCCCTCTTGGAGCAGCGCCATCAGCCGCGAGGCAATGTACGGCGAGGCATGGCACGAGATTTCCACAGCGTCTTCGCCCGTGAAAGAATGTGGCGCGCGATAGACGGTGAGCACGGCTTCGTCGAGCACGCTGCCGTCGGCTGTGTCGGTGAGTCGGCCGAAGAGCGCCTGCCGCGTCGGGGCTTTTGCGAGGGAACGCGAGAAGAGGCGGTCGGCCGCTGCAATGGCTTCGCTGCCGCTCAAGCGCACAAGGCAGAGGGCGCCGCCTAATGGCGTGGCGAGCGCGTAGATGGTATCTTCCGGTTTTGAATCCCGAATATTCTTCGGTTTATCTAGGTGATAGGTGACAGGTGACAGGTGACAATTATCATTTTTCATTGCGTTTTTCAGCAGATTTCTTATTTTTGCGCTGCCGCGTGAAGAGGTCTTTCAGATTGGAGAAGTCGCGTTTGAACTGAATGCCGGCGCCTTGCGTGGTGAGCGAGGACTTCGTGAAATAGCGGTCGTTGGTTTCGGAATAGGCTTTCAGACTGACGCTGCCTTTAGGCGTGAGCAAGTATTCAACGTCGAAATCGCCGATGAAATTGCTGTTATAGACGGAGTTTTCGCGGTAGCCGATATTGCCGTTGATGCGCAGGCGATTGTTCAAGAGGCGGCCGCTCAGCATGCCCTCCACTTCCATTTCGTTCGTGCCCACGCTGCCCGTTCCGATGTTGGCGCCGAATGTCCAGTTGCTATTGCCAACGGCGTTGGAAATCATGTTGTTCAGCTGTCCGGAGAACATGCCCGAAAGGAACGACTTCATGGCAGCGGCCGACTGGTCGCCGGCGGCGCTCGACGTGCCGGCAGAGGAGTAGTTGGAGTTGTAGAAACGACCGAAGCCGAGCAGGTAGATGATTTGCATGTTCATGTCTTCTTCGGAGGCGATGAGCGAGCGAATCATTTGCTTTTCGTCCTCGTTCACGGTGGGCAGGTCGAGGTCGAACGACACGATGGGATTGCCCACCTTGCCGGAGAAATTGAGCAAGCAGTTCACGCGCAAGGAATTGTTCGACAGATTGCCCAAGTTCAGGTCGCTGAGCGAGGCGGAATTCACGGTGTAGACGGCTTGCAGGTCGAGGTCGCCGTCGAAAGGATTGCCGGCGAAGACGATGTTGCCGCCTTGCGTGAGCGTGAAGTCCTTCTTGATGACGTCTTGAATGCTCATTTTATAGATGCCGTCTTGCACGGTGTAGGTGCCATACATGCGGAAAGGCCCCTTGTTGTAGTAGTTGGCGCGAATGGGACCGTCGCCGTGCACGAGGATGTAGTCGCCGCTCTTTTCGTCCATCACGACTTTGATGTTGGCCTCGGGCGCGGTGTGGATGATGAGGTTGAGGTAGATGTCGGTGGCACCTTCTTCTTCGTGGTCGGCAGCGGAGTAGATGGTTTGCACGGAAAGGCTGTCGATGGGGTCGTCGTATTTTGGGCCGTATTTCACGAAGTCGATGGCGTCGGGCGAGTCGGGGCTGTCGATGGTATAGACGAAGTCGGTGCCGCGTTCGGGCGTGAGTTCCACGTCGGCGCGGAATTCGCCCGATTTGCCTTCCAAGTGGAGCGTGCCCGAGCCGAACGCGGTGGCGTAGAACGGCCAGTCGATGGTCTTGGGTTGGTCGTAAACGAGCAAGTGTTCGGCGTCGGCGTCGAAGGCATAGCGCAGGTTTTTCAGGTAGTCGTGGCGCAGGTAGCCGTTCATTTTGGCTGTGCCGTGGTGGTTGTCGGTCAGCGTGCAGTCTTTGAACGCGAATTCGCCGTCGCTCATCACGATGGTGCCGTCGGTCAGATTGTAGTCCACGCCGGTGGCAATCACTTTGGTGTGGGCACGGCCGATTTCTTCGCCTTCGAAGTCGATGCCGCCGAAGCTGCCGTGCACGCGGCACCAGCCCGTGGCGCGTCCGCTGAAGCCTTCGAAGAAGCCGTTCACGTATTTGTCGAGAAAGTTGATGCGCAGGGCTTGATTGTCGATATGCAGGTCGAGCGCCTTCTCGCCCAATCCGACATAGCCCTTCACGGTGCCCACGCCGGCGCTGTCGGCAATGAGGGCGTCGAGCAGGATGCGTTTGGCTGCGAGGTCGAAGCCGCCGTTGAGCCGCAGGTCGCCGATTTCTTTGTGGTTCAAATTGAATTCGGGCACGCTGACGTTGGCCTTGATTTGCGGCTCGCCGTGCGCCTTGGAGAACCACAGGCGGCCTGTTGCTTCGCCCGAAAATTCTACGGCGTCGAAATTCACCATGCTCATAATATAGGCCACCTCCACTTTCTGCAAATCGGCCACGATGGAGTCGAGCGGATTGTCGGAAAGGCGACCGGCGATGTTCAGACTCTGGTCAGCGTGGGAGAGGCGCAGGTTGTCGATAGACACGGCCTTGTCGCCCAAGAGGATATCGCCCGACGAGGCGTTCCAAATGGAGTCGCCAATGCGAATTTGGGAGGGCATGAGCTGCGAAAGCAATTGGCGCTCGCCGCTCGGTGCGTTTTGAACGACGGATTGGAGCACCATATTGCCCGAAAGCAGTTCTTTCAGACCGCCTTCCCACTGCAAGGCCGTCTCCATGAGCCCGCTCTCGGCGGTGAGCAGCGTCTGCACTTGCACGGGATTGTCTTTGAGCCGCGTATTGCCCTGCACGAGCGTTTCCACGCGGTTGCCTTGGCCGTTCAGGTCGATGCGGAAGTCTTCAAACTTGAACGTGCCGCTCTGCAGGCTGTCGGTCTGCGCATGGAGTTCGGCCGCGGTGCCGTCGCCGCGCAGACTGCCGACGAGGCGGAGGGGCGATTGCAGCGTGAGGGGGAGCGAGACGAATTGGTCGATTTCGTCTTGGCGTTTGAGCAGGACGTCGAAGGCGGCCTCGCCCTCGCTCGTTTGTGTGGGCTTGGGGAAAATGCCGGGCAGGCAGTTGTCGAGCAGGGCCAATGTGGCATTTTTGAAGAAGTCGGGATTGAGCGTGCCGTCGATGGTGGCATCGGCCGCGTCGCTCTTGAGCTCGATGGTGCCGCGACCGTTGTTGGAACGCAGGGCGAGTTCGTCCACGTGGACGCTTTGGCCGTTGCGCGTCAGGGTTACGTCTTGCACGGCCACGTCGCCTGAGAGGCTGCGCAGACTTTCTTTCGAGAGCGAGGGCAGGGTGGTGGCTATGCGGCCGGAGAGTTCGCTGCCGGCCCATTCGCCGCCCACGCCGAAGGTGGAGAGGCGCAGGTCTTGCACGTCGGCATCGACGGCCACGTTGGTGAGGGCGTTGCCTTTGAGCGTGCCGTCGATGTTGGCTGTGAGGGCGGCGCCGGGCATGGCCGACTGTAGCGCGGCTGCGAGGTGGTCGCCCTGCAGCGTTCCGTTGGCGGAGATGTCGGTGAGGCGTTGGCCGCGATATTCGGCGTATTTCAGGTTGATGTCGCCGTCGGCGCTGCGCAGTCCGTTGGACGTCCATGTGCACGAGCCCTCGGCTTCGGCGGTCAGGTGGTCGGGCAGGTCGTCGCGGCCAAGCAGTTTGCCCAATTGAAGGTCTTGCGTCTGCAGCGTGCCGCCTGCCGCGCCATTTTCCCATGCCACGTCGCCGCTCACGTCGCCTGCACTGCTGCGCAGGGTGCCGCGTGCGGTGCTTTCGCCGGCGGCGTCGTAGTGGACGCTGCCCACATAGTCAATGGTGGGCACGTTGGCGAGCAGGGGCGAGGAGGCGTTGGGCGCAAGGGTTTGGATGAGTTGGCGGCTGAAGGCTTGGTCCACGCTGCATTTGCGCAGGTCGGCATCGACGGTGGGTGCGGCGCCCGCGTTGAACGCGAGAGACACGTCGCCGTCGATGGCACATTCGTTTTTGGCGTCGCGCAGCCGCAGGTTTTTGCAGGCCACGCCGTTCTTCGACGCGTTGTAGTCGGTCGAGAGCGTGAGCGTGCGGTGGACGTTTTTCAGTTTCGGAGCGAAGCAGGACACGTCGTCGGTCGAAAGGGTCGCGTTGGTCAGGCTGCCTTCTGCCGCGAGCGAAGCGAGCGGGGCGTTGAGGCTGTCGTAGTGCAGCCGCACGAGTTTTTCGTCGATTTTGGAGTGGGGGAGTTCGACGAGCAAATTTTCAATCGAACATTCTTGGTCGTTGGCGTCAATTTGGCACGCAATTTGCTTGAGATGGAAGCCGCTGTGTTCTTTGGCCGAGAGCGACCGAATGCGCAGCGAGAGGCTGTCGGGCGTGAGGTGCTTGAGGCTCAGGTTGCCGTCGATGTCGCTCAGGGCGATGTGCGACTTGTTGAACTGTTCGGGCGTTTCGGGGGCGTAGGCTTCGTCGTAGGAGACGCGGCAGCGGCGCAGCAGCAGCGAGCGCACCTGCAGGTCGAGCGTGGAGGGTTTTTGCTCTTCCGATTTGAACGCGTCGAGAATGAATTGGGCGTTGGTGGGCCCGTCGATGCTGTCTTTCACGATGCGCACGTCGGCGTCGAGCAGGGAGACGCTGCGCAGCACCACTTTGCCGTCCATCAGCGGGCGCAGCGATATTTTGCCGGAGAGCGTGCCGGCCGTGAGCAGCGGGCGTTTGGATTGGTCTTCCACGCTGACGTCGTGGAGCACGACGCGGTTGAACAGGCTGATGTCGGCGTCGCCCACTTCGACGCGCGTTTGCAGCTTTTCGCTCAGGGCGTCGGCACCGCGGTGGGCAATCCAGCGGCGCGAGGCGGGCAGGTTGGTCACCAAAAGAAGCAACAGGTAGAGGCTGATGGCAGCCCCCACGACAATGCGCAATATGTTCCTAAACAGCCTCAACTAAGTCGTCGGAATAAAAACTCTACTTGCCAATTCTTTGACTGAAATCTTAAAAAAACGTTTAATCCGCAATTTTTTTGGCGTATAAATTTTTAATTCGCGCGCCAAGCCCCACTTTTGCATCGTTTTTCATGGTATTAGATTTAAGGTTAGTTAGAAAGATTGGTTGTCGGGAGACAATCAATTTTTTTTGCCTTCAGTTTGCGGAGCGTTTTGGCGCAGTGTTTTTAGTGGAGCATTTGCGTGATATAGGTTCGCATGATTTCGATGGCGCGTTCGTTGGCACCGCCTTGCGGAATGATGAGGTCGGCGTAGGCTTTGGTGGGTTCGATGAATTCGTCGTGCATAGGTTTGAGCACACGGCGATAGCGGTCCATCACGATGCGGGCCGTTCGTCCGCGTTCAATCACGTCGCGTTCAATCACTCGGATGAGTCGTTCGTCGGCGGGTGCATCGACAAAGATGCGCAAGTCCATCAGTTCGCGCAAGCGTTTGCGATAGAGCGCCATGATGCCTTCGATGATAATCACTTCCGACGGTTCCACGTGGACGGTTTCTTCCAATCGGTCGCAGGTGAGCACAGAGTAGGTGGGCTGCTCAATGGCGTGGCCGCCGCGCAGGGCTTCCACCTGTTCTTCGAGCAAGTCCCAGTCGAAGGCGTCGGGGTGGTCGTAGTTCATCTGACGCAATTCTTCGAGCGGCACACCCTGCGGTGCGCGTTTATAGTAGGAGTCTTGCGGAATCACCGACACTTCGTCTGCCGGCAATTGTTCCATGATTTTTCTCACTACGGTAGTCTTTCCCGAGCCGGTGCCGCCGGCAATGCCAATGATAATCATACGTTTATATTATTTTTTTGTGTGTGTCTGCGCGCGCGTAGAGAAAAATACGGTGCAAATGTAATGCAATGAAGTGGGAACGCAAAGCAAAACGCCCCATTTTCTCGCGCAAGATGAAAAAAGCGGGCCGAAAGCTTTGTGCTTTTGAGCAAAAGAATTATTTTTGCGCCGCTTTTTGTGCGCTGTGCGCGCGGTGGCGTGCCTCCGGCGAGCAAAAGCAAGAGATTAATTCACTAATTGTTTCACCTTTTTTAAAAACAGAAGATTGTCAATAATGGACAATTTGAAAAACATTCAACCTCTGGCCGATTTCGACTGGAACGCCTTTGAGAGCGGACACGATGCCGAGAGCGGTTCGAGAGAAGAACAAGAAAAAGCCTACGACCAAACGTTGGGCAAAGTCAATGAAAACGAAGTCGTCGAAGGTACCGTTGTATCGGTCGGCAAACGCGAAGTCGTCGTCTCCATCGGCTACAAGAGCGACGGCGTGGTGCCCGTGAGCGAATTCCGCTACAACCCCGACCTCAAAGCCGGCGACAAAGTAGAAGTTTACGTTGAGAATCAAGAAGACAAAAAAGGCCAGCTCGTGCTCTCGCACAAGAAGGCTCGCCTCAGCAAGGCTTGGGACCGCGTGAACGCCGCTATGGAAAACAAGGAAGTTGTGAAGGGCTACATCAAAGACCGCACCAAGGGCGGCATGATTGTAGACGTATTTGGCATCGAGGCCTTCTTGCCCGGCAGCCAAATCGACGTGAAGCCCATTCGCGACTACGACGTTTACGTTGGACAAACGATGGACTTCCAAATCGTGAAGATTCATCAAGAATACAAAAACGTTGTCGTTTCGCACAAAGCACTCATTGAGGCCGAACTCGAGGAGCAGAAGAAGAAAATCATCGGCATGCTCGAGAAGGGACAAGTGCTCGAAGGTACCGTCAAGAATATCACCTCCTACGGCGTATTCGTCGACCTCGGCGGTGTGGACGGACTCGTGCATATCACCGACCTTTCTTGGGGCCGCGTGAGCGACCCGCACGAAGTAGTGGAACTCGACCAGAAAATCAACGTCGTAATCCTCGACTTCGACAAGGAAAAGAATCGCATCGCCCTCGGCGTGAAGCAGCTCACCCCGCATCCTTGGGACGCTCTGCCCGCAGACCTCAAGGCCGGCGACAAGGTGAAGGGCAAAGTGCTCGTAATCACCGACTACGGTGCCTTCGTAGAGGTGGCTCCGGGCGTGGAAGGACTCATCCACGTGAGCGAAATGAGCTGGAGCCAGCACCTGCGCAGCGCACAAGACTTCTTGCACGTGGGCGACGAGGTAGAGGCCGTGATTCTCTCCATCGACCGCGAAGACCGCAAGATGTCGCTCGGTCTCAAGCAGCTCAAACCCGATCCTTGGGAGGACATCGAAACCAAGTTCCCCGTTGGAAGCAAACACACCGGCAAGGTGCGCAACTTCACGAGCTTCGGCGTATTTGTTGAACTCGAAGAAGGCGTGGACGGCCTCGTACACGTGAGCGACCTCTCGTGGACCAAGAAGGTGAAACACCCCAGCGAGTTCACCCAAGTGGGCGCCGACATGGAAGTCGTAGTGCTCGACATCGACAAAGAGAACCGTCGCCTCTCCCTCGGCCACAAGCAGCTCGAAGAGAATCCTTGGGACGTATTTGAGACCATCTTCACCGTTGGCAGCGTTCACGAAGGCAAGATTGTAGAGCTCATGGACAAGGGCGCCGTTGTTCGCCTCGAACACGACGTTGAAGGCTTCGCCAC
>Ga0181612_144618_pt1 | contig 10067 bp, 4 predicted proteins | sample HoacroProtozoa21_FD_119630 | JGI IMG/M metagenome (GOLD analysis project Ga0181612, IMG submission 119630) | Hoatzin crop microbial communities from Cojedes, Venezuel. Combined Assembly of Gp0051906, Gp0051904, Gp0051908
GAGAGGGGTGTGACTGAGTGAGTTGGGGAGGGGGAGGGGGAGAGGGGGGAGGAGAGGGGGAGGAGAGGAAAAAGAAAAAGGAAGGTGGATTAGCTGATTGCCCTGAAAATTACGAATGACTGCAGCCAAAATACAGGTAAAGTCTAAGGATGACTGATTCTTGGAAAGACAGTACTCAGCAAGTCTACATCAAGAATGACTCCCTCATGTTCCCCCTGATGAGATGACAAACCAAAAAGACAGTTCATCAAGTAAAGAGAAACAAATGGCCAAAGGCTCAAACAAATACATCCTCAGTAACTATAGCACTGAACTGATGTCTCGTTATAAAAGACACACAGATATGTATGAACTCTTCTCAAATTCAAAACAAAACAGTTTCTCTCCAAACCAGACCATGATTAAAATCTTGTTGCCAGGTATGTCTGTATTGAACTAAAGGATTGCCAATCTCTTACAGAAAATATATTATTTGGATCTTCACTACAGCTTCAAAGATTTATTGCAATGAAATTGTGTTATTTTATTTTTCTTCCTAGACAGTTGTGGTTTTTTTCCCTAAAGTTAATAAAAAGAACCGCAGTTTGATGCCATAAGTGATCTGAGCAAAATATGACATACCATACTGCTACTGAAAGTGCGGATTTGCTAGAGGAGAACCACATTAACACACACAGAGAGAACAATGTACAGTAAAGCCACTTTACCGATAATGGAGGTACAAATGAATATAACTTAGATGCTGAGGTAGACTCTACTTTATGTCTAGGTACTGGTATATTTCTTTTTTTTATTGTAGTATTATCTTACACAATGTAAGAGAGTTAAAAAAAAAAAAACCACCCAACCATAAAACAAATCCAAATAGGAATAATTATCCAAAACATAGTTCAGTTCCTTTACAAAGATGAACTTCCATTAAGCAGAACAGCCTAGCCACAGTGATACTTTTCTTCTGTCATAGCAAAGAATGACTAGTATTCAATTGCATTTTGCAATTTGCACTGACATAAAAGTGTTGTTATTATATGCTCTCTACAAGAAAACAAACTGTGTTTTTCAAGCTATGGTGCTTCTGATTTACATACCTAAGGACAAACAATTAATCTAATCACAAAATTTCCTAGGAGATCCATTCATGAAATAAGAACATGACTACCACAAACTCTGCTAGGCAGAGCAGACAAAAGAACTCTCTGGGGTTTTTGGTGGTTTTTTGTTTTGCTTGGGATTTTTTTTTTTTTTACTACCATGAAAAAGCAGTAGTTCAAGTTCTGCTACTACAAGAAACAAGTTAAAACAGACCAAAATACTGACCAAAGTATGATACTGAGCACTGACTACAGCATATTATTTGCTTGGTCATGATGTCCAAGAGCCAGCAAGGACTGGCCACCAGTCCTTTTAAGAGATACTAAATATGCAGTACAACCCAGTATTTACACCAAGTTTACCTCCCTCTTTATCAGAGCCTTGCTTGGTAACTTCTTTGATTAGGCAACGTTATATGATTAAGCTAATAATGCTAATGGATCATCTTCACTTTTTCTTTGCCTACACCAAATAGTCACAACATAGCGTTCAGCTGCACAAGGTTTATCAGGTCTTGCAATCCTCAGAGCAATGCTCACCATTGTTAACAGCACCACCCAGCACCTGACACACACATCTCCACTACTCTGTTTCCACTCCTGATCTCTACTGCCTGTAATTGATTAGAAACAACTTACAAAGAACAGCATATTTTCAAGAGGACTCTTTTTCTCTATCATTATAAGAAGCCTCCCCCTTCCTGCTACCAGTTTTAGTAAGATGTCATCTCGTTGCTGTTAATGAGTTGATGACGTTCCTGTCTCATGGTCAGGACAGAAGGAATGCAAACTGACCTCAGACAATGGATATTTTCATACACCAGTTGCTGAGATTTCACAGGTAAATGACAATGGCCACAGCTTAGTCATTCCTGTGCTATACATTTCCATGGATTCTCCCTCTTTAGGTAACCAAAAGAATAATCCCTGCTTTTATGTGCTAATTTAATTATGTAGTCATGGATAGAGCTGCCTTAACTTTGTCATTAAACTAATAAATGAACAGAAACACATACTTGCTAATCAGAGTACAGTTCATTTACTGTAGCTCATAACTGAAATTTACTGTTCTCCATACAATTTTCAGTAAGAAGCACAAGTGTTTTAGCAAGGGAATTTTCTTGGTCGGTGGAAGGCAAAACCAGCCTGCATCTCAGTTCCCTGATTTCATGGCTAAGGGATTTGTGCTTATTCTCCTTTCAACTTTCTTTAGCCATTACGGTAAAGGTACTTCAAAAGCTCAACTGCAGACCAGGGGACCAGACAGTAGGTCACACAATAAAACCAGGAGGACAGCATCAGTGACAGTCTCTGAAGAACCTGTCGAAGTAGCTGTGTAGATAGATGGGCTAAGATAACATCTGCTTGACAGCAGCAATCTGCTAGGAGGGGCTCAGGTAAGACTAGTCTAGGAAAGGAGGGGGACACATAGTGAGTTAAAGGGATGCTGAACTCTGCAAAGGGGAGAAAGTCTATCACACAGAATCACAGAATGGTAGGGGCTGGAAGGGACCTCTGGAGATCACCTAGTCCAACCAAACTTTTATGTAACTCACAAAAGAATATGGAGCACTAAAAGCAACCTACCAAGAAGAAAAAAAAAAACCAAACAAGTACTACACTTCAGATAATAGTTTTATTAAAAGGAAAGTTTAAAGGAGAAAGACATGAGGGAAAGGGGGGAAACAACTAGGGAACTAGGGACGTGGAAGGGAGTCTGACTGGCAAGCAAAGGCAAGTAGCAAGTCACCACAGAAGTCTTGGGGAAACCTTTTTCCCTTTCCTTTTTTTTTTTAAGTAAAAAAAATAATTCGCATCTTTTCAGTTCAAAAAAACCCCAAACAACCCCAAAACCAAAACAACCAACAACCTTTAAAATACAAGGTTTTCCTATTACATATTACATTTGCTTGAAAACACTTCTGCAGTATCAGCAGAGTATCACTTGCAGCACAGAGTTCCTGAAGCGGCAAGTATGCAGAATCTCTTAATACTGAATAATCTAGACACAGCTAATGAACAGCATCAAATAACTCCCAAAGGAAATTTTCAATCCGCTGTTACAAGGTGGGGGGGGCGGGAAGCAGTTGTGATTGCTAGAGATAACAACATGCAAAGGGTAACAAAAATTGTTATAATGGTACACTGTTATAATACTTTATTTTACAGACCTTGTGTGCAGGAATGAGGTTAATCAAAATGGAGTCCAGCAGCTCCTGAGTTACTCCATCGCCTTCCATGATGATAGAACTCATCAAATCCAGCATATGCATTTGTACCTTCTGGTTGTGGCTATTACTAAGATGACAAATAATATTATCAATACTAAATTTTCAGACCATATATATTAACAAATATTAACACTACCACTAAGAAACAATGTCTAATGCTATCCAGCTTGCATTCCCTTACACTTTCCACATCTCAAAAACTATTTTATGTGCCCTTCCTCTCTTACAGAAAGCTCCAAAAGCCTAGAACACCCTAGCTTTGCTTTAAGAAGTGAAACAAAACAAAAAAGTAGAAAAGAACAACCATGGAAATACAAATGTAAAAAAATGAGTCAGAATGAAGTATACTGCTGTAACATGGACAAGAAATTTTAAAACACATCTACTCTTAGACACACACCCCTCCACATTGTCAGTAATTTGCACTAATTTGCCTTCCCTGTACCTCCTTGTTAGGAGGAACAGACTTGTTCTATTCAGACACATTTATTTGTAGGCTATGCAAGGATTCAGTCTACTCCTGAAACTGATGATACTTCGAAAGTTTAACATAGTTGAAGCAATTCAACTTACTTGATAACTGAAAAAAGAGTCCTAAAAAGCTGAATAAAAATTTCATTGCAATCTTCCAACTCAAAGCAGATGTTGTAAGATTTAACCCAAGCTAAATTCTAAAACAAAAATAGGATATTCAGGATATTACTTCACATTGTCACATAAATATGATTATGTTAGTTACATTTTTTCTATTTAAGGAAAAATATTACACAATAGATTGTAAACCCTTTGGGGAAAGAGACTGGGTATTTGCTTTGCATATAAAGAGCTCTTAACACAAACGGGCTTTGCAATATACATCCCACAAACCCTTAAATACAGAATAATCTGATTTCTTATGAATAAAAGCAGATTGACAGAAATTATGAATATAGTAAGCCCATGTTTCTAGACATTTTCCTTCATGGTATGAAACAATAGCTTTTACCGTCAATAAAAGGTTTACAAACAAGATACTGTTTCTAAACGTGCGCTGATAAAACCCACAGACTTCTTGTCAAGAGTAGGTTTTTCTAATGTTTTTAAACCAAAATCTTATATTCCTTCTCCCATCATCAATATAAGCAGATTTGCATTTTAATCAGCATTTGAAATGCTCTCTTGATGAGGTAACATAACCTTTAGGGTGCACGATACAAAAAACAATGTAGAATTGTAAGACAAAGGCTAAACAGTAATAAATACCAATCGTTTTAACATGTCCTCAACTATACGCTGCATGAACTTATTAAATGCAAACAGAACTTTAACTAAAAGAAACAATTAATTGAACTTCAATGAGTCTGGTGTGATTTCCAGAATAAAAGAAATTTCCCAGGCATACTGGCACTTCTGGAGAAAGACTGATTACATTTCTTAGGTTTGCAGAGCAAATACCACCAACTAAAAGTTACAATTATTGTGTTACCTCTAACAAGTAAAAGTATCTGTTAAATTGAGGGCTCTTCGTGTCCTCCAAGCCTTTTAATTGTCTTGTAATAAACAAGAATATGTCCTGTCAAAAAATGATAAAGTATTTACAAGCTTGATTCAGCAGAGAGTAAAAATATAACCCTTTAGTAGTGACATCTACCCACATTTACAAACTCATGATATGAGAACATTAAATTGTCTTTTTTAGGCACTGACAGCAAGCTATCACCAACACAGGTACTGGTTATCTAGCATTCCTTCACACATCTCTGGCCTTTAAAGTACTACACTGACTCAAAAGACTAAAGCAACATCTCTTTAACAAAACTGAACATCAGTATATATGCGAGCAAAATTTTTTTCACTTGGATTTCTTTTGTTTGGTTTTGTTGGGGTTTTTTGGGGGGTGTGGGGTGGTACTTCTTCCTCAGTAAGAGAATGAGGAAGGAAGAAAGCCTTTATTTTATACAGCATTTTTACCTTAAGTTTGTCATGGGAAGTATATGGAGCTTCAGGAGCATAGATACGAAAGATATCAGCCAAGCAACATGCTACAAGGAGGCGCACATCTTTATTGGGATTCCTGAGGAAGAATTCAGACGCAAGGTGCAAGGCTAATGGGAGATACTGCTGCTTCTCATCCTCCGAGTCCTGGTCCATATCCATGAAGGTTTTTACCACCATCTGAAAAACACAGAAAAACACCTCCATTTGAGTGCTTTCTGCTTTTATTCCTAATTACTAAAGAATACTTTCTAAAAGGACACAATGCTACGAATATGTGCTCCACCGCATAACCACAGCATTACAATTTTGTTAGGACAAACATCCAAAAAAAGAGAAGCATTAATCTGACACTTACAGGCTTATCAAACTTGTATTTTAAATCAAGACACTGAAGAACGCTTTGCGGCCCCACTTCTTTTGCCAATCTTAACATGATGTGCAGCACAGAAACTGCTGCACACCGATGACGTTGGAGATGGCAGCACCTCTTCATCAAAGCTGTCCCAGATCACTTCCAAGCAAGGACCTGCCTCGGTGCAGACAGTTCGAGGGGCTGCAAGCCATCTGGCCTAAGGTGTAGGCCACTGTATAACACAGCTTCTTTATGAGTTAGGCCAAGACTTGACAGGAGCCTAAGAGGCCAGTCTTACGCTCTGTCTGTATCAAAGCCCAGAGCTCAAGAACTACTTCACATGTGCACAATCCTTTTATCTGGTTTAAATGAACTAGATAGCAGATAAAATTTAAGCCCTCATGTAATATATGTCTAATGCTGGAGATCTATTCTTTCTGCATATTCAAAATTGCATCTATAGCCTTATTTATATAATGAAAAAAAATAAACTACATGGTTTCCTTTTTTCTTCTAGTGTGGCTAAGAACTACCAACTCCTACGAAATACCACCTAAAATGTTTATGTTTAATTATTATGCAACCCCAGTTAACTAAAACATCTCAACACAACCATCTGGCAAAATCGAAAGTGAAAATGTAATCTGAAGAAATACCAAGTTGCAGGTTTAACTTTTGGAATAATATTTGTTAAAGAATGAGGAGCATGACTTCCAGGATGTCAGCACAGACCTGGGAGACATGCCACAGATTCTTAGCATGGTCTTAGTCAAATTGGTCTCTGTGTCCCATTCTTCCGTGTCACCTGAGCATCCTGAAGAGTTAAAACTGTGAAGGACAGCCGTATTGCATACCAGTAGGATTTACTATACCCACTGCACACACAGTATACACACATTAAAGAGTTATAAGAGAAAACACAGAATGATAAATCTCAATGAGTCAAATTCGCCTCTAGAATTTTAACAGTAAAACACAAGAGGAGACTGAGCTCATGCAGCTAGTAAACACATCTCTTACTTACTCTTACCACAATTCCTTTGTTATCGTGTCATTCAAATGATACTAAGATTGTTCCTCCATTATTAAGCATCCCCCGGTTCCAACATGAGAACACCGCACTTCAGCTTTACCGCCTCCCTGAGTTTTGGAACCCAGTTTTAAACTCAGTAGATCTTATCAATTAAAATAAATGTTTGACAGCAACCTTTCCTACAGTATGTTACTTAAAACTCCTCCTCAGTAATCTAAGTTTCTACAAACTTACATCATGAAGCAACCTGTAGCAAAACCAAAAATCAAGACAGAAATGGAGAGAGAAAAAAAAACCCCAAACCAACCAAATAAAGATATAAAAGAGAACTTGACAGCCACACCCCATAAAAATCCAAATTCTACCTGCATTGGCCTGTTTCCCTAAAAATATTCTTAAGCTATATTTTGAAGCATGAGCTGAAAGGACAAAACCATCCTTCTACTGACAGTACAGGTCTGCCTTTTACAGCTATACACATCACCTGTCCTTCCTAGATACTGGAATTAAAAAAAATTGGTAACAGTCTTCAAAATCTACCAGATTCTTTCAATAGGGAAGGTTTAAAAACCCAACCAAACAAAACCATCACCACACCAAAACCCAACATGATGTAAAACAAAAAGAAAAATACACCACACCACAATCTCTCTGCTGGTGGCAGGACAAGGAATAATAGCCTTGACTTGCAGTATGGGATTTGGGTAACTATTACTGAAGGCTTTAAGAACAGGATAGAACAGACTGAAAGATCTGTGGATCCTACCCTGGAGACTGATGATAAAACTGTACTTGTACCATATAAACTTGTCCCACTGAAGTTCCTTGCAGTCTTTTTACTAATTTTACGGTTAACCTACAGAAGCGATCTTTTGATCTTTCTCGTAAGCCTGATCTCCCTTCTCCCTACATGTATTGTAAGCTTCATAACCAGAACTTCCTCCTAGATTCAGATCTCTCTTCGGGTTCTCATATTCATACGACAATTTGCATAAATCTTGCATATATCCCTTCCCTGATCTGTCAAAACCAGACAAGGTAAGGCAGCACAGTGCTGTAAAAACTCACACAACTTTCCCATTCGGTAACAAAATGTTAGGGTATTCTGGTATTAAAGTAATGAAACCAGTCTTTGGCATTGTCTTGCGTGTTTGAAAACACACCAGCCTTACGGATTTTCCTATGTTGCTCTTGTATTCAGAAGGAACTGCCAACAAATATCCACAAAATCTCATTCTATTTCCCTGCAAAGCACTCCTTGATATTTCTTTTCTATTAGAAAACAACACTTGGGTAGTAACTGGGCCACTGGCAAGCGGCAACTGCTATTTAACATACTGATGTATGTTTCCTCCATTGTTTCTTCATAGTCCCGTATCTGCCTGTATTCGTTTGTTGTCCTTTGCTTTCCAGCAGAGTCTGCGGTGCATGATGTTCTGTTTATGGCATGAACAAAAAAATGAACAGAATACTATCCTGATCTTTATGTAGAATCCCAGATGCCAAAGTAATACAAAGAATGGATAATGTGTACGGGGTACACAAAATATATAGTCTAATACAAATAATGAATCTAATATATAAACAAACTACAGAAGGCTGTATCAGGGTTAAAAGCATGATGTAAAGTCTTGCTAGCGGCAGGACACATATTAGATTTGGGAAAAAGGGAATTAATAAAGAATTCCATTTAAGTATAACCCAAAAATTTCTTGGACTGTCATCAGAGTTCAACAAAATAATTCTATACGTTTCTTGAATATATGCAATTAACTGTATCTAAAATCCTACAGCCTGGGAGTAGTCTCTATAGCCAAGCAACTAATGGCACTAATTAAGGTATTACACAATAGAATTATTTCCAAATGCCTGCTAATCTACATATGAAATTAACTGTTAAGATAAAAGGAAAGAAAAAAGTCCATATATTAAATACAACATATGCTTGGCTCTTCACACTTGCTAGAAAGCAAAGAACTTGCTCAAAATTTCACCAGTTACAGGACTGGTACTCTCACCTTCCAACACAATGGAAAATTAGTTATCAAGCAACAATCAAGAGAGCAACTTAAGTCTTTAGAACTAAAAGATATTGTATGTTTGATGAAATATCACTTAGAACTGCGTATCCTTGAGCACAACACACTGACCAACGACCGTTCCACGATTTCCTGGGGTACTCCTGTCTTCCTCTCTGCAATCATCCATTGTCTTGTTTCCCCGAGGACAGAACTACCTTCCCTTCCCTCCCCATGTTTCTGCCACATCTAATACAAAGTCCTGGTCTAGGACTATAGTTCAGAAATACATCCATAACACAAAGAAACAAAATGACAACATACTCAGGTTCTTTTCTGTGTTAAGGTCTGACAAAGTTACTTCTAATCACCTGGCACTCGTATTACTTGGGATACACAGAATCAACGGAAATATTAACACGTAAAGTTAAGCACACTTACCCCGCTCTTTCAAAAAAACTTTCTTAAATTGTATTGTAGTCACAGTTCCCGCTCTTTGTGCATTTCCTGTAACTCCTTTACATTTCCTGTTACAAATTATGGGCCTTCTCAGAGGAATTTACCAAAAACCAAAATAAAAGAGTAGTATGCAAGCTGCATGATGCCTAACAAATATTGATAACACCTTATGAAGAAGTCACATCTTACAAAGAACTGCTCATGACTGGTTCAGAAATAATTTCATAGTTAAAATTTTGTATCCTTACCACTGCAGTACCAGTATTAATTGTGACAGTTAGAAATTGATCTATTAAAAAAAATATAGTAATGAAACTGAAAACCTGAAATAAACTCTACACACACAAAAGACTAAAGATCAACATAATTTAAAGATTTAAACTATTTTTAAACCCAAACTGGAAAACCACTCATATAACCAGTAATATACGTAAATGTAACAATGAGGGAATATGACAAAGCAAGTAACCCCAAAAAATTCAAGGCTGTGGCTAGTATTTCATTGAACCAGGGGGAAGAAAAAATACAACTGCAGAGAGGAGGCCTGAATTGTTACTGCCAGACATGTTTTAGTACAATTGTTTTTTCCAAGAATCTGCATGTTAGGTTAATAAAATCTTCTTTACTAAAGTTATTCACATTATAGGTACTCTATTAAAGCAAACTACATTCAAGATGTCATCTGCTCCATCATGACCTACCCTTGTTCTAATTGCAAAAAAAAAAAAAAAAACCCCAAAAAAAAAAAAACCCATTCCAATTTCTTTTTTTATTAAGGCTTTCATTTTAAGTCTAAAAGGATTCTCATTGTCCCCGAGTTTTGATTCAACCATTATATAAATAATTCTCTAGCAGAATGAAGTAGTTATTTCAGAGTTACGTATTAATTACTATCATGCTAAGTCA
>Ga0181612_151815_pt1 | contig 10067 bp, 3 predicted proteins | sample HoacroProtozoa21_FD_119630 | JGI IMG/M metagenome (GOLD analysis project Ga0181612, IMG submission 119630) | Hoatzin crop microbial communities from Cojedes, Venezuel. Combined Assembly of Gp0051906, Gp0051904, Gp0051908
CCATTCTGTGATTCTGTGATATCTTAAAAGAAGGCAGTGGCGTAGGGTTTGTGCAGTCTGACCCAGCAGCTGTGCACTGGGGTGTCCAGGAATGCTTGTCAGATGGAGTTCCTTGCTATAGCAAGACGGGGAAACTTGAGGTGATGTGCAAGCATTCAGGATGTGCTGAGCTGCATAATATTGCCACCTCCAGCAGTTCTAAGCATGGTGAATGCAACAGCAGGTACTTTGGGAACTTTAAAGCAAAACGCTGAGGCAGCTGTAGAAATTAAATTTGAATTAAGTTAAGCAGTGAGCTGAACAGGAACTTCCAGTTTTAGTTTTCTTACTTAGATTCCTCTTTTCCAGTTAAGGTCTGCTTCTGGCACCAAATTCTTTTCTGTGGCCTAGTCATGAATTAAGATAATTATTTTTTTAAGGAAAGAGAAAAGAACAAATATGCCACAGAAGTTGTGGAAGTGGCAGACTTCAGTCTCTGTGTGTTTCTTTTGTTTCCTAATGGTTATTTATGTTTTAGCACACAATGTATCTAAGCTCAGGTACAGAAAGCTGAGTAAACATCTTTTAGGAAAAGAGGTTGCCACAGGCAGATACTTGGCAGCATAATTATTTGTTATCCCAACCTCTAGTTTATAATACATGGGATATTGATGTTAAGGCAGAAAGTTTAGCTTTTCTCTAAAATATCTTTGTCATAGGAACAGAGGAAGAAAATACCTATTACCTCAAAAGTTTTTGCCCTTCTCTAACACCATTCCTTATAAAATGTCGCATCATTGCTGAAATCAGTGTCTGTAAAGTGGCTAAACTTGAGCAAAATATTTGTAATTTGTTGCTTTAAAAATTAGGTGCTTCCTAGTTTGGTGGCACCACTCTAATATGGAGAAAACACTGTGTGTACGGATGACACTTTCTAACTTGCAGGATTATGAGGAAGTGTATAATAATGTGTGTAGCTCACAAATTTGTTTCAAACATTGCCCAAGTAGCTGTTGATACCCCACTGGCTGTCCAGAGAGAATGTTTAATTAAAATGGAGATACGGTACAAAGTTTTTGTTCTTTTAATTAAGGAAAACGGAATACATGACTCAGCCTCTGCCCCTGTGCTGCTTTTTAGCGAGAAATGGTTGAGCTTCATTAATTGTTGCTGCCTCAGGACTATGACTGTGGTGTCTGGCTGTCTCAAAATGAGATCGCTAGTTGCATTTCATATCCGTTGATGTTAACAGTGCCTGTCCTGCTGGAATTGGAGAGAGATAAGGCTTATTAAAGTTCTTATCTTTGACTTTAATAACATGGTAGGTGAAGTAGGTACTAATAAAAATAAAAGTAAATTTTCTTTCAAAAACTAGAAATAGTGGATTTAAACTTTGGGAGAGAGCAATAGACATGAATTTTATAAATGTCAGTCTGTGTGATGGATTAGAGTCAGATGTCAAAGTGCTTGGCCTTCCCCTGCCTGGCCACCAACTCCGAGGCTTGAATGTCAGCCTGGCTTCTGAGCTGTTCTCTCTTCTGTCACATAGTGAGCTGTAAACTGGTGATTCAGGAGCTGTTTAATGAATTGGTGGGGTATCTGTGCTGGAGGAGGGGAGAAGGTGGGATGGGGGAGCAGAACAACACATTAAATATTAGGAGCAGCATGCTTCCACTGTCTTTGTTGTTATTGTTTTCATCTGCCTGTGCAAGCTGCTCAGAGAAGCAAATGTTATATTGCGTACAAATACAGTGAGCTAGGCCAGATTTGGTGTGTGTTCATTTATCTTTAGGAGTCTACACAGAAATGCATTGCAGGACTGTACTGAGATGGTTCTGTTTCACAGTACAATGGCTGTGGTGTTTTTTAAGCCCCTATCAGTATGAATCTTAGAATTATCCTGACAGTAGCTGTTGTAATACTGTTGGTTAGAAATTTGTTGATGTGCTTTCATACATTGAAAAGCAGTTTGTATTCCTTTATGTAGTGTTTTACAGGGTGCCTTAATGTAAGATTTACTAGTTGGTAGAAGGAATTCCTTAACTGTGTATGGTGACATGAGCTCTTTTCACTTCCTCTGTTACATTAAAGGAGTTTCAGCATATATTGTGTTGAGGCTGACCATGGCTCGCTAGATCTCCTTTCCTGTGTCACCTCTTTTTCTTGTACATTGTCAAATATAGAAAACTGTAGTTGAAGAAAACTTTATTTACGTGTGGGTAATAAAAGTTTTCTTCCAGAGTAATTTCTCAAAAGCATCATGATTTTTTCGAAGAATGAAAGAGTACAATACAGAATGAATATGATGATGACTGATTTTTTTGAAAAACGAAAGTCCTGTTTAGTAGTGTGTTAGCTTGTGAACTTGTGCCAAGAACTAAAAGCAATTTTGCATCAAACCTGTTTTCTTCATACAAAACCTGAAATGTGGCTTCAAAAAAAGTAAATATTCTAAAAGCATTTTCAGGAAAAACTGGTTGTACTTATAGAAACCCTTTCTTAATTTTGTTGCAGATCTCCACAGGATAAACAGATTCTTCTTGTGAATTCTCAGAACAAGTCTCTGTCTCAGTCTTTTGAAAATCTCTTTGATGAACCATCATATGGCTTATTTCAAGTACGTATTATCTTTGACATTTTTATTCTGAAGATATTTATTAAAAAAAACCCACACCCTACCATGTCACACAAATGTTCCTGAGTCATTGCCATTGTAGAAGCATTGATTGTATTCTAAAACATTTAGACTAGGAAGTACACTTACTTATAAGTTGTTTTCTATGTTCTAATAATTTCTTAACTTCCCTGTGGTACTATTTCACACCTATTCAAGTTCATGTTGTCTGTGATTCTTACATTTGGGTACAGATAGTTTTAGAAAGGGGAAGACTGAAAAATTTTAGGAGTGACCAAACCAAGTTAATTAGAATTTTCTAAATTTTCCGTGACTAAATATTCTTTTCCTTGATTTGTCTGACAGTTTTGAAGGGATGCTGGAAATACAGCAGCAAAGAGCACAATATTGCATAAGACATTTTTTTTTTTTAATGCTAAAACTGTTTTATCATTTGGTGAGGTTTGTGGACTTGTGAAAGTCAGCAGCTAAATTTCCAGTGACTTGAATGAGGCCAGAGTTTTGACCCACTGATTTGTTTAATTAAAGAAAATCTTTTGTGAGTGAATTACATTAGTTTCTGGACTTAGTAGTCTGATCAAGTTTTGTGTGAGACTGATTCAACTTCTATTTTCTTTATGAACGTAGAGAAGCTAGGCATAAGGAAGACGTGTTGTGGCATTGATCAGTGGAAAGTAAACAGTAGATCTGATCCACTTCTATCTGTAGTTTAGGTTTACTATGCACACTGCTATCCAATCTTTCAAATCTCAATACTTGACACCTTTTTTAATCATGTAATGAACGTACTATATGAAACTACTGATACATGAAACTTCAATAACTTTAAGACCTATAATACTTTTCCTGTTTTGCTTTCTTTGAGTACAAGAATTCCAAATAATCTGAGGCTTTTTGTATTTTGCTTGTTTTCCTTGTATAACACAGAAATTGAAGAAAGATCCATACACAGTAACAATGGGAAGATTTTCCAAAGTCACAAACTATATTTTTGACAGTTTCCGTTTAAGCGACCCTTCAAGTCAAAGGCGACCACCGTCAGAAATGACAGACTTTCTCAATGATGCTATTCCAGGGCTAAAGATAAATCAGCAGGAAGAACCAGGATTTGAAGTCATTACACGAGTGAGTGTGTAAATGAATATCATACAGATGCATTAATTCTTTTTATGCACACATTTAGAGGAATGGTAGGTCTTGAAGCTTGGTGAGTTACACTGTTTGGTGATTGTGGTGTATGCTGCCCTACCATGTATTCACAAGTGTAAGATCTTCATCAGGTACTTCTAGAATATGTCATTTTCATGCTTTCAAGTGTGAGTTTTGCTTTGAAAGAAAGTTTGTCATTACTGAAAATGGGATTATTGTTATCCTAGAGTCACTACCCTGAAAAGTGACCCCTTTCATGTTTAGTGTTTCCTCTGTGGTCAGATAGAGCTATGTTAAGTAAAATTGGTATACAGGTTAGTAACCAGCTTTCTTGGATAACCACTTTAATGTTTCAGTTTGTTTTAAGTGAGCTAAGAAGATTAAAACGAAGTATTTAATTGGATGATTAATGTCTAGGGTGTATAAATGTACAGATTTATGTATGACTTGAACCAAAGCTAGAATGAACTTGTAATTCGATCGTGAATCACTATGAGCTGCTGTTGGTGTCTTTTACAGATAGGTGGAAAGGTTTATTTTTAAATGCTTGTGATTACTATTTAAGCAATATACATGTTTTTAGAGCATTAAACTGTTTTGAGGTATTTTTTTTTTCTGGAGTTCAAAACTGTGTTGTTATCTTAGCAATAGTTGTATAAACTATGTAATTCTAAGAACTTGCTGACTAGCACTTAATCAGTTAATTTATCAGTGAGAAAAACTATAGCGAATGCTACATACCAAAAATAACACTGACCTATATGTCCTGAACTCGCAAATGCCTTAGATTTCGGAAGAGTTGAAACACAAAGTGACTTAGTGGTTGCCATCATCAAAGTATTTTTAGGAAAGTAAGGAATTTATTGTCTGCTGAATTCTGCTGTGCTTAAACATGCAGTTTGGGAACTGAGAGAGACTAAGCACAAACTGTGAAATTTTGATGGGTGTTAGGAGTTCTGAAAACACGTACAGTCTTGTGTTTTGTGTTTTTTTAAGGGGCAGTGTACCGAAATTGATCTTTCGGTCACACTGCAGTCAGTGTGGGCATAGCATCTCTGAACCCAAGTCATTTTTCAGTTCTCTCTTAAGATGTGCTAGTGTGTATCAGGACTGTGCTTTTGAAGTGGAGCTCCCTGTTGTCCTTGTTTGCTATGTTGCACATACCTAATACATTTCCAGTTGCAGAGAGGCTTTTAGTTCATGGAAAGCTACCTCAGAGATGTTTGTAGGGGCAGAAGATTATTTAAAACACGCATACATCCTCCTCCAAAATCTGAAATATTAACATGTATACCCAGGTCCTCAGCACAGTGTCTTACTCTGGAGCTCTGCCTTGTGTTGGTCCACACTGCTTGCTAATGTGGACACAGCCTTAGATCCTTAGAGTTGCTAATTGAGGTATGCACATGTGAAAATGTGGTTGCACAGAATATATGAAACTGGCAAGCTTACTACTATTGGTGCAGTTGTTTAAAACTACTGAAGCACTTCAGTGGGATTAATGTAACAGATTTCTGTGTCTTTCAGATTGATCTAGGGAAACAGCCTGAAGTTAGTAGAAGAGAGCCTGTGTCAGCTGAAGAATGGGCTAAGAATATGGATTCTGAAGGAAGAATTTTAAATGTCGACTACATAAAGCGATTGATATTCAAAGGGGTAACTTATTTTTTCTACAGTCAGCAAAGCCTATGGCTTGGTTCTGGCTCCTTTTTCTTTCCTTTGCAAACCATGGTTATGCTTATACTTGTAATGCTTTGTGCAGGACCTTGAGCATGAGCCAGTCAGTATTGCTGGAGGGACTTCATAAAGCATGATCTCTTGTTAATCAAACACCTCAGCAGTCTTCCAACCATGCAAAGTGCTCTATGAGGAGAGAGGTCTTGTGGTAGCCAGCTAAAGTGGATGAGTTGAAAACACAAAGGCTTAAGCGATAAAGAAGAAAAATGAAAGCCTTTCAAGAAAACGCCAGTGCTTCAGTGTTAGGATATCGGGTTTATTCTTTTCTTTTTGAAGGTTTTTTCTTATTCTTCTCCAGCAAAAGCTGCTTTTCTTTGCCCAGTAGTTTGCCTGGATTTGGCCTTTGTTGGAGCAGTCCTAAACAATTTCATTTTTTTATTTAACTGAGAGTTTTTACAATATGAGTGTGAATTTAGTCTCAGTGATGGAAATTTTGAAAACTTTAGTTATGTCCCGCAACTATTGTACCTAATGTTACTTTAATATTTATCTTTTTTGATGGAAATCCAGCTGCCTTAATGCATTCTTTGTGCACCTGTTGATGCGTGTTTGCAAGCATGCAGTCGTGCATTCTCGGAGTCTGAGCAGAAGTAGAAAATGATGACATCGATATAGGACTTTAAAAAAACTGATAGTAAGTAATGTACTGTGAAGGGGGTAGAGTGAAACTGAGGCCCTTCTCAGTTTCTGTGACTGTTCGTTAATATGCCTGTGCCTGAGGTGGCCAGTTAAGGACCCTTCTGCAATCATGAGAATTGCTACAAATCTTTTCTTCCAGTACCCCATTTCCCTGTCATCTGCTGTCCAGAGGAGCGAGTGCTCAATTTTATTTATGACTCAGTAACTTCCAGTACATGAAGTGCAGATCCTCATTAAAGAAAATAAAAGTTAAAATGTCTCTCAAACTGTTTTCCTGTTACTGGAAAAGTTCCAGTTGCTACTTATTTTTTCAGTGGTTGATGCTATTGCTGGACTGTCTTCCTTGCCTTAAATCTAATAGTAAATGAAGAAATATCGTGAGGAATCAAGCTGGCCTTGGGCTGGTAAACTGATAGCAAAAGTGCCTCATTCTTATGACTGTACTGCAGGAGTTGAAACAAACTCTTTTAAGGAGAATGGACTATGATTCAACTAGTACGTTTTTGTCATCTGCAAACGATGAGCATTATTTGGAAGGATTTCTGACAAATAGAGTCCTTCAGTGGACACTGCTGTTTTTGATTGCTTGGAAGATTCATCTGCATGTTGGCCATGTCTTGTTAGACGAAAATACTTGTTGAAAAAAAATAAACAAATGGTAGCCTGGTCCTCAAGATCAGTTTGTGGCAAGAGAAGTTCGGCAGTTAAGCAGGAGGTTTAAATACATAAATTTTAAAGGTACTTTTTTTGCTTGTTAAAGTCTGTGATGCCTGTAAGATTTGTTTCCAGCAGTGAAGCAAAAATATAGGAAGAAAGATCTTCTGTAAAGTTTCTTTTTTGTCTTCTAAGGATTAATCCAGTGCTTCTACAGTTTTCTGCTTAATCATATTGTCTTCCTGCTGTTTCCTCCAAGTGAGATACCTAGTTAGCAGATAAGATTTGACTACAATGTAAAAAGAAGCTTACTTATAAAAGTTTTCTTTTGAGCTGTTACTTTAAGAAGTATTATATCACTATAGGAACATTTCCTCACAAAATCCAAGTAGTCTTTTTCTTAGTATTTAATATCTTTTCTTTTTTTCCCTAGGGTCTCTGCCATACTCTAAGAAAAGAGGCATGGAAATTTCTTTTGGGGTATTTTCCTTGGAACAGCACTAAAGAAGAGAGAGCAAATCTGCAAAAAAGGAAAACGTGAGTACAGGGGGTTTTTGTTACAAAATAAATCAAAAAGCTGCTTTTTTCTTGAGGCATATAGGAAAAACTTGGAAACTTGAAAGACAGCTGCTAAAAGATTGTTGAATGCAAAGAAGTGTGTGAGACTCTCTTAAAGTTATTGTTATACTAAAATAAAAATATTGTATAAACAGGGTGTTATTATCTTATGTATGCCAAAGAACTAGTGGAATGAATGAATGCATGCTTAAATAAAAAAGGAAGATAAAGAAATGTTATGATTAAGCATGTTTTGGTGTCAAAATTATCTTTCTTCTTCAGGGACGAATATTTCAGAATGAAATTACAGTGGAAATCTATCAGTGAGGAACAGGAAAAACGTAATTCAAGATTAAGAGATTACCGGAGTCTTATAGGTAAGTTTACATTTAGAAACATACCTAAATGTACAAATTCACACACTTTTACAACTCAGGGTTACATTTTTTCAACTTCATATTATTTCAGGAGACAGGATAAGATTTTTGCGTTATGCTGAGACATGGGCAAAACTTATTTCAACCAGTTATTCAAAAGGCAAGCTGAAAGGGTTGAGAATGTCTAATCTTAGTAGATTAGTAAACTACTGTTTTAGAGTGTGTGTTAACAGGAAAAAAAATAATCAGAGTTCAAAAAAGACTGAAGTTTTGTTTCTGTTGAAGGAGTTCTATTGTAAGCGTTTGAAATGTAAATTAGAAGATTAGACTTATGTTGTAAAATAGATACAAAAATACAAAATACTCCTTTTATTAAAGTGCACTCAAAATTTTGCTTATTTCAATAGATCAGTGTTGAATTTCACATTATTAAAGGGTATGCTGTGTGCTTGGTATGTTTGAGGCATGAAGACTTCCTGATGAATCAGGCAGTTACAGCTCACTATGAGTTGTAGTAACTGAAACAGAATTTATAAACATGCTGTTGTGAACTATCACAGTGTCTTTGAGCTGATAATGTGGTAACTCTCCTACTATGGCTCATGGTGCATCGCATAAGTATTAATAAGTGACATCGCATAGCTAACTCACATAAAGTTGTTCTTAATCCCTCCAAGTGTAAAACATTTTCACTGAATTATAATCAGGAATTTTTCCATAAAAAGTATTAACAAAAAAATGCAAAAAGCTTTAAAATCTGTTTATAGGCAAATCCTTTTGTTGCAGACAGGAAGGATTTTCTTTCTTTTAAAATATTCTTTTTGAAATGACATTCAGTTATGCAGTTGTCTTAAACACTTCAAAGATTTGCAGCAGTGTTTGAAGAAGAAATCAGCAACTTAAAACACATTCTGAATTCATTTGGTGCTGTCTTTGTAGAGCTTGTTTTGAAAATGTTTTTAAATCTATACTGTTTTCTTAGAAAAAGATGTAAACAGGACAGATCGAACAAATAAATTCTACGAAGGTGAAGATAATCCAGGATTGATTTTACTTCATGATATTTTGATGACCTATTGCATGTATGACTTTGACTTAGGTAAGTTGTGTTGCCATTTAGTTTCTAATACGCAGCTTTGCTCATGTTAAGGCCTGTTAATACAATTGTACTCGTATTGGTTACAATGCTTTTTGTAAATGTCAAGATTTATATTTTAATAATGTAGATAACTTTGCTCAGTTTCTCATCCTGTTTCTTCCTCTCTTCTATCTGATGCTTATCACAGGCATCTGAATTCATCAGCTGAGGTGGGATTGGGAATTAAGTGGCAGTTTGTCTTCACCATACCCCTGCTGTTGGTTTGGGGTTTTTTTAGAACTGAAGCAAGTTTGCTTTTCAGAGTTTTAAATGGGTTTGGGTTTTTGGAGCTTGAGGGTTATATCCATTTTTAAGGCTGATATATCGATAAAAATGTTAAGCCAGCTGCCACTGCTATAATTAAAGCTGAGCATGCTGAACCAGCTGCTTATAAACACGGGTGTTCTTAAGAATGCTTTAAAAGCTAGTTCTTGAGAAGTACACTTAACAGTCTGTCAGAAATGACGCTTTAGCGTACGCAGCTGTTGCAGAAGGAAGAGCGTATAACATCTTGCTTTAATCACAGTGTGTATGAGATCTTGGCTTCTGTTAGTTGTCGAGGGAGGGAGGGAAAAGATGCTTCTAGCTGCTTCCTCCCTTCACCCCTGGCATGACATTTGGCTGTTGTACTTGGGGGGTTTCAGGTATTCTGTCTCGGAGCAGTGTTGGGATTCTAAAAGCCCACTTTGTGCCAGTTTTTGAAGGCAAACAGTAGGAGCAAATCTTTAATGTCTAGTAAACTTGCTGCAGAGCCGTAATACTTGTCAGCTTTTGTCCTTTCTGTCAAGTCTGTAGAGGGACTTGACCTTCAGCTTGAAAAAGAAGGGGAGAATTAAAACTGATTGAGACTGTTTAAACATGTAGCTCTGTTCCACGTATATTTCCACATTTCAGCCTGCAGTAACGTGCAGTGACATATAAGTAAAATTAAAGCACTTTTACCATCCACTGTAAAAAACATTGTTTAGATGGCTTAAGTGTATACAGTGGGTAAGTCTTCTATTTTGTAAACAAGAAAGAGTAATGGAAATATAGTACATTTGACATTGTGTTTGTCCAAGGTTTCTGAACTACTTAAGCACTGGTACAATGCTGCTCCTAATCCTTTGACGGTGGGGGGGTCTGAGTAATGCACAAACTGCCAGATAGTTGAGGGGACAGAACAGCTGTTAATAAAACGTTTCTCTGAATGGGTTCTTTA
>Ga0181612_114665_pt1 | contig 10066 bp, 5 predicted proteins | sample HoacroProtozoa21_FD_119630 | JGI IMG/M metagenome (GOLD analysis project Ga0181612, IMG submission 119630) | Hoatzin crop microbial communities from Cojedes, Venezuel. Combined Assembly of Gp0051906, Gp0051904, Gp0051908
ATCCTGGTAATATTTTCATCAATGAAGTTGGTACAAAATACATGAGAATTCTAACAGAACCTTTTGGTGACACAACGGGCTCATCACACAGAAAAACAGAATATTAAATGGGAATAATCAGATTATGCTAATTACTAGTGTAGCAAAAATTGGATGGTAATTAACAACATAAAATTAAAAGTTTTATTTTTACTAACTAATAACAGTTATTAATTAGTAAATATTTATTTTTACTAAATAATTCTTAGAAGGAAGAGGGGGTATTGGTCGGAGGAAGACAATTACAATCTAGCATGAGTCAATTATGAAAACAAACATAAATGAAAATTTTAAATGTATTTTCACTGATTCGAGGCAAACATCTGATACATGTGCTACTGGTCTGGTATACGCAAGAGAGATGCAACTTCAAGTGATTAAAACGACACAGGCAGACATCCCTGTCTTGAATGCAGGAATACTAAAACGCCTTGGCTTATTTGCCATTGCAAGTAAAGAGTAAGGATGTGATTCCAGAAGGACTACAAGGTCCTTCTCAGCGTAAGAACAGCCATAAACTGGAATAACTATAGGCTAGAAATTAAAAGAATGAATGAGGTTCTGGGAGACGATAGTAACAGGAACACTATGAGCAACAAACACTACTAATTCTTAATTCTATAGATTTTTGTGTAAAATCTCAATTGCAGGAGAAGATATGCAGGCTTGACATCCCCAGGGTTTTGTTGTTCTTGCACTGTCTTCCGTTTGATCAGAATTTCATAGGATGGGCCTAATCCTACAAATACGTATCAATAGACCTGTGTTCATTAGAGTACTCTCATCCTAAATACAGTTTATTATTTGTTTGTAGGTATGTTTACATATTGTTCTTAATATTCTCAAGCTTAAATGAGGGGTTCTCAATAATAAAGGAACCAATGCATAAATGCCATTCTTCACTGGGTAATAATTAATTAGTTAACATTAAACATGGTATTAAATATCTCAACAACTCGGGTTAAGAATTCTGTAATCCCTAAAAAAAAAAAATCGTACAATCCCAAACAAATCCAAAACTAAATATTTATTCCTAATACAGCTAGGTATTTACACTCATTCATCATTAAGAATTTTATTTTGTACTGTACTTCAGAATTTAGGGTAACCCAAATAACCTATGAAATAATAAATTAGATACTAAAACCATGATTATGAGATAATGAGCTTTTCTCAAGACTGCAGAAGAGACTTACACAAAAGCACTACACTGCTGCATGAAGGATCTTTTCCTCCATTGCTACTCGATAGGCTCAGAGGGTAAAACTATTTAAACATTAAAAACTTTATGTTAGCTTCTGAAGTTCATTAGCACTTACTCTGGTCATTCTGATAAGAATTGCATCGTTAAGTATCATGAAAGTCAAGGCTTTCCTTCAAATTAAAATACGCCTATATCTTGAAAACATATGTTTCTAACATGTTAGTATTCTGCCTTCTGAAGAAAAACTGATCAGAAAATGAAAAAGTAAGACTTTAAACTGTCAAGCAAGTTTACTTTTTGTTTCTTCCATGTAAGATATTAACTTCAGTTGTTCTTGTTGTTACTCGTTTTTTGCCCATCTCTATTTTAAGAAATTTTTCATATGATTCATTTTCCATGACATTAAGTTTATGAATTTTATTTTTTACTTTAACATGTCATAAGGGTGTAATGTCTTTCCCATAGGAAAGCAGAAAAAGCCAGGGAAGACCTAGAAAAATAACACAATCTCCAGCTGTGAATATCTCTTCCTTTTCGGGAAACCTCCAGTTTCAGCCCTGGGACTGGCACTCGAGTGTACCATGATCTCTCTGTACTGGCTGAAGACCAGAACAATCACAAAAGCAATAACCCTGGCTTGTACCCTGGCAGTCTACCCCAAGTAGCTCACAAAATAAAAGAGAAAGTTAAAAAAGTAAACAAGAAAAGAAGGATCATCCACTAATGTATTAGCTAATAAAAGTTCCTGAGTGATTGTGTTGGTTTCATGAGCTTGACATTTTAATGACTGAAGTTTTACTTAAATAAAAATGATCAATGTCAGACTAAAACTTGAAGAAATAGTAAGCCAGACATTACAGTTTTCTTCAGAGAAATGCATTAGTAATTTGTAATAATTTGCATAATGTAATGAAACACAAAATAAATATTGGTGAAAAAAACTGCATTCAACATTATATTAACCTCTGTATTAAATAAAACTGTATTGACTGAAAGACATTTTGCAACACAATTAGAAAAAATAACTAGAAATATAGAAAAATATTTTTCAAAAAAAAGTAAATTACATTTTTCTTTTTCACAGTTACCTGGGCATTTTAGTTCATCCGTATAATCTCCACAGTCATTAGATCCATCACATATCCATTCTGGCAGTATACAAAGTGAAGTCGAGTTACAGCTAATAAATCCTGAAGATTTTATTCCAAGTTTATAGAAGTAAGCACAGTTTGTATTATCTGGAAAGAGACAGTAAATTACTGTATGCCACCTTATACAGATCGCGAGCCTTATAATTTGGTTTTCAGGTTTAGCTTGAGTTTGCACAGCCCGTGCAGCTGCTGGTATCCAACTAGTAATGACTATGAATTAACTGCTGTATAACAAGGGATAATCATGGAACAGATGCTACGATGAAGCACAGACAAACACGAACTTACTACAGTTCTTTTCATCTGAAGCATCTGCACAATCAATGATCTGGTTGCACTGTGCTGATTTTCCAATGCAAATCCCATCTGCACAACGGAATTCTGTTGAAGCACACATTGCATCTATAACATATGGTTATAAAAGATGTAAATTTGTGTACCAAACACACTGTTCAGATGCATATTATATGTATTGTGTTTAAACATTCTACCTGTTAGGATGAGACGTTCAGAACACACTGTACCTTCCATAGTTAAAAATTCAGTAGAAATACAAGGTCTAATAAACTTGGAAGCATACATTTCTAATTTTTAATTTTATTTTTTGAGCCTAAAAGTCTCTCTATAGATAATTCAACTCAATTTGAGATAATCACCATGTGAGGAAGGAATAAGCACTTTCAAGACCATCTATGAATCTCTTGGATTTCTTTCACGTAACACCAGGTTCGGTTTTTTGCCTGTATGCTTTTCTCTCCAGTCATATTTAGCTAAATGATTAAAAACTACTTAGTGCTTCAAAAGAAAAATACTAGTTATTACAGCTACATAGGTTTTAGCTATATATCATGGAATAGTTTCCCCTCCAGTCTTTCCAAATTGTAATTAAGGATTTGAGTGGTCTGCTAGCTAGTCTTTATTCCTTGGCTGATGAACAGATATAAATATTCATGCTTTAAGACATAAAAACAAATCTGATACAAAAAGGAGAACAATTCTGGTAAGTTTTGCAAAGGACACAGACATTGTCATGCATCTGAGAAGCAAAGAAATAGAACACTAGCTACTTTAAAGAAGAAACAGTGCAGCAGATGCAGAGAAGAAATCGTCCATCTTTCAACCTTTCCATCTGTGGTTAAGATACTCTCTCATTCATTACTTCAAACCAGCATCAGCAACTGTATTTACTGAGTTTTCCCTAGCCAAAAACACTCTCCTTCTAGAAGACTCTAGGTGTAAAACAAAATTGGACTTCACATTAATCCCGGCATATGGTCTCTCAAACATACCAGTGTGCACCTGCTTGTTTTTGAATTCTAATGAAACTAATCCCAGCACCTGTAATTCCAGTAAAGATATGTATCTTCTAGCTACTTCTATTTACATACTAAATATCTAGAGAGCCATACTCTGAAATAATCTTGTAAGTAACTGTCGTTTACCTTTACAGTCAAATTCATCAGAGTTGTCACCACAGTCATTTGCACCATCACATACTTTGTTACTTGAAACACAGCGACGGTTAGAACATGGCTTGAAACCCTTCCGACAGCCTCTGTTTTCTGGAAAGTTAAGTGCAAGCACATCACTTCATCTAGACACTTGATATGAAATAAAAATAGCATCACATTAAAATCAGACACATGTTCCAGAAAAATGTTTTAAATGAAAACGCATTTGAAGCTACAAGTAATACTTCGGCAACTGTTTGTTCACCGTCCAGCAGAAGAACTTGGACTGAGAAATACATAAAGAATAATAAACGAAAGCACGATGACAAAGAACTAAAGAATGATCAGAAATGAAAAAGGAAACCCTAATTCCACATTTTCACTATCTTGTGGCATAAAAAGCCCATGTGCTTTAAATGCATTTGTTTAGACACACCGTTGTCAGGGATGTGACAATGTTTGCATACAGCATCAATAATGCTATCACATAGAATGAAATATACCAAATTTGCCCTGAGCCACATCAGGAATAAATGGGAGAGTAAAAATAACAAAAAATATTAGCAGAACAATTTCTGGATTTCTGAATACCAATATGGCAAGTGTTCTGCTCAAGCAGGTACGCTATTGAAGTATGTACGAATGTTACAAATGTTGATCTGTTTGACAGATCAGGAATTGCTTACTAAAGCCCTAACCATTGTAGAAGTCATGCCACAATAACAAATAAATCGTGTTCATTGGATTAGTTAATCAATAATAATGAGTCCAGCATCCTGTACTTTATCAGATTCAGAAAACAACATACTGTATATGAGCTAGCACATGACAGAACCGCAGTTCTTCCTGCTTTTTCCAACGTGCAGCAAAATGTGGTGTCATTCTTGGTCTGGTTTGGGGCTTTTTTAATTAATTCTTTTGTCTAAGCAAGATGCATATATAAATACAAATATGTCAACACATACTTAGTAAGGAAACCCAAGAAGGAATTCACAGATATGTGTCATTTACTTTTCAGTGATTTGAAGCTGTCACTGCTAATTCAAGGGCCTTTCCCCCCTGGTAACTAGAAGTGCTTTGTGTATTCCATGTTCTTATTTCCTTGTTTGATGTGTTCTCTTTTTTTTCCAGATTCAAACAAACAAACCTCCTTAGTTATCTGCATGTAGATGATCTGATAGAATGTTGCTATTAGTTGTACATGACACTATCAAAGCAATTATCACATAAAAGTCTGAAAGCTAGCGGGCCACAAATCACAGATGAAAGAAAAAAAATTAAATAGTACCAGTTGCTATACTCAGACGGATAGTGTTAATTTCTTCAAGGAAGAGAAATGAAGAAAGGTATTCTATTTCTTTTCTACAGTATCACCTGGGCTATTATTCCAGCATCAAAACTTGGAGTTGGACTCTATGATCCTTATGGGTCCCTTCCAACTCCAGATATTCTATGATTCTATTACAACGGCAGGGGTGAACTCCAGGAATTAAAGCAGACAGTTTCATAAAACTCTAGAGGTGGCAGGTATAAACATAATAGGTGGGTTGGAAACAACGCGAAATTGTTCACATGGGAAACAGAAGAGATAGGAAGGCTGTGATATGAATATACCGAACAAGATAAAGGCTAAGAGTCACAGGCATACAGGTAACGAGGAGATTTCACTTAACAGCCAGGATACAGGAATCCACTAAGGTGACTCTGATTTAGGAACTTTATTGAACAGCAGTGTTTTCGACACTGCAGCAGGCACAGTTGGACACAAAACATCTGGAAGTGATTCAGTCAGTGATTATTGGGGGAGGAGAAGGGGGGGATAGAACCCATTAAAAAAACACAAATGTAAAGAGCAGACACTCTTGCGTTTAACTTGTTGCAAGGTGCAGCTATTACACAGTCATTCTTCTCTTTTATAATGTTATTATTTGGGTGTTTTCTATTCACAATCAGAGAGAATCTTACTAAATACTCAAAAATAAATCAAAATTGCTAAATTAAAGCTGAAAATACTCAAATTTCTGTCTTTGAAAAAGCAGCTAGCTGTGGTTTTCCTTATTTTTGTTTTAGAGACAGACATGAGCACATTTGAGATGCTTTTTTAAAATACAAGTCACCTAATACACGAAGTTTGCAAGGAAAATACGTTCATGTATAAGTACTTCTATCCATATAAAGTCAGGGTTTTTTTAACGTGCAAGCTGGCATGTTCCTCTTGTGCATCTTGGTGAGCAGTTGGTATGAATCAGTAGAAAACTCACACAGGAACTAATGCAAGCATGTATAACCAAAATAATAACGTCAAGGTGAAACGTCTGGAAATACTTACCACAGTAGAAAAGTTTCTCATCAGACTTGTCCTTACAATGAGCAATGCCATCACAAGTCAGCTGATAATCAATGCATTCACCATTTCCACATTCAAACTCAGAATAAATGTTGCAAGTAGAATTTTTAGCTAAAAATAAAGCATATTAGCATGTAATTTTTAACAGTTTTTACACTTAGTGAAAATGAGAAAAATGTTGGATGCATTTAAAATATCTCCTACACAGTTTTTGAAAACTTGAGTACCAAAAAAACCCGACCACGGCACCAGAATTTAAAAGCTTCTACAAAGTAGCGGCCTGCAAGACTGCTATAATTCTCTGTAAATTGTTGAAATTATGCAGGATTGAGGACAGATATCTAAAGAGCAAACAATTTTTTTAAATGTTATGTTGGGGTGAATTCCAAACCAAAGTAAGAGAGTCTGTAAAAGAAAAATACACAGGCAAATATCCATGAAGGAACATGTAGTGAAGCAGCTCAAAGGCAGTGATTCTGATAAGACGATGGCTTTGTAACTATTGTGCTCCACTATCCTCTACCCACACGTGTCTCTTTACAACCCCCAGCTTGTATGCAGTTGCTTAACAGACATTTAAAAACCCTCTGCAACACAGCCCATCCGAAGGCTAGAAGTAAACACTTCCCATCGCCTCACAGTTCATTTGAACTCTCAACTCTGTTTCGTGGCACTGCGCAGCTGCTCCGTGTCTGCACAGGTACCAGCGTTCATGTACTACATCCAATGCCAAAGATACAGCCTAACCCCCAGTGAAGAAAACCTGTTGTTTGTATTTTATTTCTTTCTTTATATTCACAAAAAAAAAATCATTGGTAGACACCCAAGTTTTTTGCGTTGTCACCTGCTCAAAGTGGATGTGTTATCTACTATTTTAGAATAGAACAAGACGTACTCCCGGTTTGTCTTGCATATACATTTTCTGTTAGTTCATTTAGAAACTAAGAAAGTATTACAAAATCTACACAGAACCATTTGGTCCTGAACTTCGTGCTAGCACAATTACTTCATCTGTATGGTTCTAAACAAACTAGCAGGCTTGAGAGAAAGGAGAAGTATATAGGACAACTCAAGAAGAAAAACAGGGAAATGACACCTAATTATTATGCTTTTTTTCTTGTTTCCATTATAATTACTTCAGCACAAATTCAGGAAGCTCTGATGTCCACTATATGCAAAAGTGAAGCCAATATAAATAGAAAACACTTCTTGATTTGATTCAAACATGAAGAAAAATATAAAAGGAGTGCTGAAAATACAGATTCTGGACAAGGTGAGATCTGATCCTGAATATAATTTATTCAGTCCTTTAAATGTTAATCAAGTTTATCACAGCATTTGTTTTTCTCTCTTCCCCCCCTCCCAGTTTTTAGAACTGTAAGAACCTGAAGCTTAGGAAAAGTCATTCTCAACTACATTTGTAGTTCATCTAGTTCAGTACCTTAGACTGCAATCTTCAGAGAAAGATGGAGACAGAAATTTTATGTATAGTATAATCTGCCCTCAGTTAAAGTCCAACTGAAAATCCTTGTCGAGATTGCTTCAAACCCCAACTCTCAGAAACAAAGCATTTTAATTCCTTTCATAACTGCTTATTTGATTAGTAACAAGTAGCCTCAGTAGTCTTATCATCCATATAATCAGCCAATCCCTCTTTGAATTTTACCAAAGCTTTGTCTCAAGAATCCTGGCTGGCAGTAAGTAATCTAGTCTAATTACACTTTAAAAGGACAGTTAATTCCTTTTATCATTTGGAATTGCTAACTTTTACTTTTATTGAGTATCCCTTTCAACCACGTTATGAAGAAAGCAACATTTCATCTCACAGCTAAACTATAAAGTCCGTCTTGTTTCCATCCTTCCCGTGCTAGTCAATCCCAACGTTTAATGTTTAAGTCTTTTTTTTTTTTTATTAATAATACCTCAGATCAACATGTCCAGCAAACATTCTGCAAAATAATGTAGAAGGTGGAATCTTACATCATGGTCTAAATGAGGATTTAGATACTGTTTTACCTAATAGCAACATTAGGAGTTAATGCTTTTGGAAAACATAAATGCCATGAAATATTATAACATAAATTATCAGACCTTTAAATCGATCTGCTGAACCTGTTTCACCTCCACTGCTGATCACTGCCTCAACCAGGTAAAAAACAGGTGAAAAAAAGTGCTTTAATTAACTTCAGCAATTCACTGATATAGCCTTAGACAGACCCAATGGATGAATATAGATACTTCTATCTATCTCAGAGGTAATTATGATAGATATGTAAAAATCAAAATTATTAATAAGAAAGTAGTCTCTTACTACCATAACAGCAGTTTTGTTTTTCATCTCAGTTTTGTTTTTTTAAGCCTCTTCGGGATGCCAGCAGCCATCTTTCTCTCCCACCCCCAACCAAACCAGGACTTTTATTGCATTCATGCAGTGAGTTTAAATCATTACGTGAAAGAAATAAAGTCCATGACATTTAATGAAGTTAAAATGAGGATCAGTGAAAGATTTGTCTCCTTGCTGCTCCAGGCATTAAGAATTCCAACTCTTCTTTGTATTTTCTCTAATTCTAATTAATCTAGAAAAAGGAAATGTTTATGATACAAATACCTTAACCAAGCATTGAAAAACTTTTAGCCTGCTACAATCTGATCCTTTCTTCTTTAGCAGCCATTGAGGTTTCTGCCCTGCTGTGATGAAGTAAAAAAACCTATTAGGCTCTTGCCAGCCTAGCAATGAAGGAAAAATTCCTTGTCAGATTCATAGAGGGTGGGGGCAGTTCATTCCAAGTCCTTAGTAATTCCTGTACTTTACCGTACTCTGCCTCATGACTAAAGGGATGGGAGAATGCTAGCTGAGCAAGCGACGGACCTGACCCACAAGAACAAGTGTAGTCCAGTAGGCAATGGAGCTTTAAGGAATTTTCCAGCTCCAAGCGGTCTCTTGAACAATCAAAATCTATAAATCCCAACAGTGTGGGATGGTGAAGTAAGGTGATTATATAATCCTGGTGGTAATATTCCATCTATGGGAAGCAGAAATGTCTGGCTCTATTGGAAAATATCTTTTTGTAAAGTAGTAAAGTCTAATTAATATCTTTGAGCCATTAACAATCAGATACCTGTCCACAGAATCTCAATTGATCACTGGATTCTGAAACAGTGTTATAGTTTAAATTGAAATCTTTACCACTGTAAATCAACTGTAAAATTCATTGCATCTCAATTATACAGCTAGACAAAACAGTTTTGGAGTAAGAGCTGTAAATATAATACAGGTTAGTTGTGCACTACTTTACTGTTGCATTTTGACTCTAAATTGGCTGTATATTCCCTGTTGCGAAGGATAAGAATTTTAACCCTAATACTTCCATATATTTAATTAGAGAACCAGGTCTTTCTGTGAAACCTCAATGAGCTTATAATGCATTACGTAAAGACTGAGTTAACAACTAACAACAACATGTATGTGTGAGCCGAAGGTACATGTGGAAGGGAGGGGCCTGTACAAGGCTCAAGAAGTTGACCCATGCAAACCTCGTGAGGTTTAACAAGGCCAAGCGCAGGGTGCTGCACATGGGTTGGGGCAGCCCCCACTATCAATACAAGCTGGGAGATGAAGGGATTGAGAGCAGCCCTGAGGAGGAGGACTTGGGGGTGCCAGTGGGTGAAAAGCCGGACATAAGCCAACAATGTGCACTCGCAGCCCAGAAGGCCAACCGTGCACTGGGCTGCAACCCCAGTAGTGTGGGCACAGGGCTAGGGAGGGGATTGTGTCGCTCTGCTCCACTCTGGTAAGCCCCAACCAGGAATCCTGCGTTCAGCTCTGGAGCCCTCAGCACAGGAAAGACATGGACCTGTTGCAGCGGGGCCAGAG
>Ga0181612_147866_pt1 | contig 10066 bp, 6 predicted proteins | sample HoacroProtozoa21_FD_119630 | JGI IMG/M metagenome (GOLD analysis project Ga0181612, IMG submission 119630) | Hoatzin crop microbial communities from Cojedes, Venezuel. Combined Assembly of Gp0051906, Gp0051904, Gp0051908
AGAAGAGGAAAGACAAACCTCTAAAGGCCGTATCGACCTCGTGGCGCATAGCAAAAATATAATCATCATAATGGAGCTTAAACTCAGCAACAACGGAGGGCTCGAGGCCGCTAAGAAACAACTTGTCGAAAACAATTATGCCTCCGCTTTTTCAGCCGAGGGCAAGAAAATATATCAAGTAGCCCTCTGCTTTGATACAGAGAAGCGAGGCATAAGTGGCTATGATGTGTGTGAGTGCTAATAAAACAAGTCCCTGGTAAAAAAGCAAAATGCGCCGCCGTAGCGATTTCGCTGCGGCGGCAAAAAATCCGATAAAGTCGCATTTTTTATTTCATAAATTTCTTGATGGCACTGCCAAGGTCTTTGCCTGTGGATTTTGCTCCGTCTTTAATAAGGTTGAGCTTAGAGCCGAAGGTGCCGCCCTTTCCTTCTATGCCTTCTATTTTCGCCAGTTGATTACCGTTTTCATCGAGCAGGAGGGCATCGCAAATAAATGAGCCTTTCTTGCTGATGCTGATAACGACGAGCTTAATCGTGTTCTTGGCATTTGAGAAATCTGCAAGAACAAGTCGTTTGCCAAGTTTGTTGTTCGCCTTCGCGATGACGTAGCGATACACTTCAGGCTTATCTACATTCCAGTCTTTCTCATACTCGGAGAACTCTTGCTCGTTCATCCCGTGAATAGTGGCTTGCGAGTAGTCAATTTCCAGACGAACTCTGTCACCCTGGTTTAACCTGTCGAGGTTTCCCTCCACCAATTTCTGTGCGTTTGCGCTTAATGCCATAAGCGAAATGCTGATTGCTAATAATAACTTTCTCATAACAATAACGATTTATTTTTTGCAAAAGTACATACTTTTTTCCAATTATGCAAGAAAGAAAGAGAAAAATCGACTTTATGATGAAATTTTTTATGTTTTGTGGGAGATAATAAAAGAAAAGCATTACCTTTGCAGTTGAAATGATAAAGTATGAATGAAGTTGTGATTACAGACCACAAAAAGGAGACGTCGGTTTATTCGCACGCTTTCTTTGTTGGCAGCCTCAACAGCGAGGGGCTGTCGGAGGAGGCATTGGTGATAGCAGGGTGGAGGAGAGCTTCGGAAGATTACGGCAAACTCTGCTCGATATACTACAAAAGTCATGTGGATGCGATGATGGATACCGGCGAGGAGTCGTCGAAACCATCGGCTTTGCGGTGCATACGGCATTACGTCTGCGGAGGGCTTTTGGATAGCGAGGGAAAGGCTGTCGAAAATAATGTCGGACTTGTTGATGTTGGGGGAAAGGCGGTCGAAAATGATTCTACTGATGTCTGGGGAAAGACTGTCGAAAATTATCGCCAGTTGAGGCTCGACAATTATGTCTTTCGTCTTTGCAATCTTCATCTTTATATTTACCCTTTGAATATCGTGCTTTTTTCTGTTGAGGCAGATGACAGCGGCAATACGATGGAGGATTTGAGCTATGGCCATTTACGGCTTTCGCAGTGGCGTTGGGATGGTTTTTCGGAGGAACTGAAGGAGGTGCTTTCAGAGTATTTCGCCCCGTTATCGACATTCTTGCCCGACCAGGATTTGAGCCGTTTGACGGAGCGCGGGGGCAGACTGAAAATTTATCAGGTGATAAAAACGGAGCTTTCGGAAGTTGACGACGCCCTGCTGTATGAGCTCGGCACTTGCACCCCTATCGGCAGCGTTTTGACACCGCAGAGGGTGAGTCCGTCGAAACAATATTTCGATGAGATTATGCGCGACAATTCCGTGTATCCTTATCGCAATTGGAAGGGGCTCGCTCTCAACGACACGTTCACTTGCCTCGGCACATCAGACTTTGATGAACGGGAGTGGGTGAATGAGTTTTTTCCACTGATATTCCTCCGCGTGTTTTTGGAGAAAACGTTCTCTCACAGCCGCAACATCGCTTTCCGTGAGGACGTGGAAAAGGGAAGTTTGCTGCGTGAGCTGATGGTTATGGACCAGTATTATTTCTATAGCAATATCTCTTACAAGTTTTTGCCCAATATGCTTTATTCCGCAATGCTCCGCGGCATGGATGTCGCCACAGAGCGCGACGAGTTGTCGGAGCAGTTGAAGTATGACAACGACCGCAAAATGGTGTATGTCGTGGCATTGATTTCGGCAATCGCCTTATTCTCCGCCGCCGCTGATTTATACGATATGGTAAAGCTGATACTCCTTGGCGATAGCGACAGCCGCATCTTGGCATCGGTGATATTTCTAATAGGCCTTTGCGCACTGCTTTATCTCTTGCACCGCATCTCGCCCGACCTTATGCTTCGCTTCCGCCGGTTCTGGGGAAAGGGCAGGGGGTGAATGCTTTAAATTGTAGAGGGTGAGCCTTTGCATTATAGCGGAGGTTCCATTAAAAAGAGTAGCGACGGGGATAATAGAAATCAGAAAAACAGTGTGTTTTTATTCTTCACCACCACGTCGATATTCACTGTTTTTCCTATAACTTTCATGCTTTGCAGCAGGTCGATGGACACCGGGCAGACGATGATGCTGTCGTGGTTGTCGTAGAGTGCTTGCACCTCTGCGAGGTCGGCTTTTATCATCTGATAAGTGTCGCCGGGGAGGTCTGCGAGGAAGATAGACTTTTGTATTCTTATGCATCCTTGCCTTTCGAGATACTTCACCACGTTGTATCTCACTTTGTTGCTCTCTATGTCATACATTACGAAAAACAGCATATTCCCTTTTTTTCTTTCCGGTTGGTTTACTACTCCGAGAATTTTCGCCACCCTTTCCTCGAGTGTCGGCAGGTCGTCGAGGTCGTTGGGTGTGCGGTTTATAGGCGGCGACTCGCTTATCCCCGCCTCTTTCAGCTTTCTGAGGATTGTGATATAATTTTCCGGTGTCTTTTGTTTTCCCATACTTATAGATTGTAGATGTATGTCTGTATCAGCCCTGCTACGACCTCATTTAGTTCTCCGTCGGTTCCTGTTCGCGGTGATATCACCACGGAGAATCCCCGCTTGCCGAAGAAGAGGTTAGACTCGGCTTTTTTCAATCCCATTTTCACCCTTATCTTTTTGCCGTATTGAATGTTGATGATTTCAGTTACCACGAGCCCCGTTTCGTTGATGTAGTTTTGCAGTCCTTCAATCACCTCGTTGAGTTCTTCCGGCACAAACCCCGGGGCTTTCTCTTTAGTCGTTCTTGCGTTCGGGTTCAGCTTCGCTTTTATTTTGTCCATCACCTCTTTGTCGGGTTCCGGGTCGTGTGCCGGTCCCATCGCCTGTGCCCACGTTTTCTGTCCTTTCTCAATCTTCTCGATATCCGCTTTGTCCTGAAAGAGCTTCAGCGGGTCTTCCTCGTCTACGAATGCTTTCAGGTTTACCGGTGTCGCCTGTGGATTGTAGTAGGTGTTGGGGTCTGCACTGATGAAGCACGCTCTCGACACATCGCTTGTCTTACTGTCGATGACTTGCTGTATGGTGTATTGCATTGCGAAGTCGTAGGCGAACCTTTTGTAGAAGAGGGAGAAGATGCCCGGGTCGTAGCATCTTTCAGAGAGTCGGAACATCACTTTCAGTCCGTCGTTGCTTGGTGATGCGAAACACATCAGCACTCTTTCGTCTTGTTCTATTTTCTGCCTTGCCGTTTCGATGCTGATATCCTTTCCGCTCACTTTGTCGATGTCGAGGATGAACAGCTCCGTGAATGCGAAGTTTTCTTTTTTCCTGAAAGGCGGGTTGAAGCTTCCGCACACGAAGTAGGGCAGTGCTTTCTTCTGCCTACTGTATGCGTTTTTGTCGATACCATACACGATGCGCAGCTGCCTTATCATCGCCTCGATTTCGGGTTTTGGGCTTTTGAGACTGTGATAGAGCATATCGACGGTCATTTTTTGCAGTTTGTCATCTGCCGCCGTTATGTTTTTTCCTGCCATTATCATCACTCGTAGTTTTTAAATTTTTGTGCAAGGTTTGTGGCATATTCGTCGAGCACCGTAGAGCGCGATTTCATCTGCCCTTTAGACTGTATTTTCTCTTCGAGGTAGTCGTTTACCGACTGTATGAGTATTCTTCTTCCGAGGGGTTCGAGCCAGTATGAGCCGTCGTCTTTCACGGAGTAGTATTCATCGGTGATGGCATTTTGCGCAAGGAGACTATACACCACGTAGTCGATCCAAATTCTGAATATTTCTATCACGTCGAAAACAAGCACGGGCCTGTTGTAGTCATCGCGGTGCATAATACCGATATATGGGTCGATGCCGGCTCTTATTAGTGCCCCTTCTATTTTGCCGTAGAGCAGTCCGTATCCATAGTTCAGGAATGCGTTTGTCGGGTCGTTTGCAGGGTGCTGCGACCTTTCTGTGAATCTGAGTTCTTCTGGCAGCACGAGGTTCATTGTTGCGAAATAGATTTTCGATGCCTGGCCTTCCCAGCCTCGCAGTGTCGGTGCGATGTCTCTTACGATATCGCTGTCGATAGCCATCACTTTCTTTCGGTAGTCTTCGAGTTTATTGATGCTTTTTGTCGTTGTTTGCCTTAGCTCGTCCTTGTCGATGAGCGAGAGCATCAGTGCTTGCTGATTTTCTATTTTACGACAAATTACCTCTTTTATCCATTTCACGGCATCGTGTGAGAAAGAGAAGTTGAGCTGCCCTTTTCTGATTGTCGATATTGAGCCGTATTTCGGGCTCCAAACCCTTGCCACGACGCTTCCTGCTTTGTCGGCGAAAATCACCTCTATTTCGTTTTCCACGGCGAGCATTATCGCATCGCTGGTGATTTGTGCCCCTTTGCTGATTTGTATTCTTTTGATGCCTTGTGGCGGAATGCGCTGCTTGCCTTCATCGCTTTTGATTACGAAGGCCTCGTTGTCGCGGTTTAGCGACACTCCGTATGAGTTTAATACGATTTCCATAGTGTAACTTTTTATACGTTTCTGCCGTTTCTGTTATGGCGGCGTTATTTGGTTTTATTGGCTGTATGGCCTTATTCGAGGGCAAAGTTATGAAAAAATTCATAAGCCTCCAAGAGAAACGCGGATTTTTTTCATGTTAAGTTGTAATATCCTGTTTTTGTCCCTCTTCTTCGGTGCATTGTTTTAAATCTTTCAGTCTTGTGAATGTTTTGTCTTTACGTTTCTCGGTGTATCTTCGGAACGACACCCGGCAACCTTTTTTCAATTTATTCTCTTCGTATTTGTAATAGATTGTCTCTGCGTCTTTTACCTTTATGTGCAGCGTTTTCTTTGCGGCGTTATCGTATTCCACTACCCCGTATTCTATCGGCAGGATAGACCAGGGTTGCAAGCCAGTTTTTGCGATAGCGAGAGGGCGTGCGTGTTGTGGCGCCCCATTGAATTTGAATTTCAATATGTCGCCGATTTTTGCTTTTTTGATTATCGGGAAACGTTTTGTTTTTAGCGTGAAAGCCATGTCTTTGCCGTCGATGAATTTGCAATATTCAGTATGTTCTTTATCCCATTTATCCGCGAGTATGAAATTTTGCCATTCGAACTGTCCGAAGGCGAAATTTTCTGCCTTTTCGATGTAGGCGGGGTAATTGGGTTTAGTGTCATTATTTTCCATTTTTGCGATGGCATCGCTGAGTGCTCTGAACGTGTCGTTGAGGCTCCACTTGTTTTTTGCGCGGTTGTCGGCGTAAGCTTTGATTTCGTTTGCTGCCTCTTGTTTGAAACCTTTGATGACAAATTGCTTGGCGAGCTCAAGATGAATATCGCCTATAAAGTCCTCGTTTCTCTCTGCTCTTTTCGCTTTCAGGAGGAGCCCGGTTTTCAGGTCGTCGTCATCGTCGATGCAGTCTGCCAGTTCTGCCCACACGTAGAATTTGTCGCTTAAATCGAGTAGCAGTTTTTTGTATATTTCCGCAGCTTTTTCCTTGTTGCCAAGCCACAGATTTATCGTAGCCAGATTGCGCAGTGTCCACTCGTCCTTTTCGTTTTCAAGCACCTTTTCGTGGAGGCTGTTTAACCATTGAATATCTTCGACGGCGAATTTCGACGGATTATTGGCTTTCATAAAGTCGAAGCATCTTTTCGCCGCTTTTTGCGCCAACGATTTAAACTCTTTTCCATCGATGGTTTTGCCTTTAAGGTCTTCCTCCCTGAAGTTTTCTTCATCCCAGATTTTCATAAAGTTGATGAAGTTGAATTCTGGGTGTTCTTTGGTGTAAGTCACAGCTATGCCGAGCATTGTGGAGTGTACGATTGAGGGCTTGGGATTGTTCAGCTTAAGGTAGTTTTTGAGCAGGGTTCTAACTTCTTTTGATGTCAGTTTTTCGAGGTTGCTTTTCAGGTATCGGTAAATAATCCAGGCGTATGCCTCGTGGAAATCCTGTTGCAGATTTTCTGCATTTTCGCCGAATTTTTCTGTTGCCTGTGTATAGGCTTCTGTCGGGTTCGTCTTCGACAAATCTGAGAGCGATGCAATAAGGCTTGCTAATGGCCGTGCTTGTTTTTTGAGAAGGTTGAAAGCCCTTTTCCCGACACCGTTCTCATCGTGCATTTCGGGGAGCAGCTCTTGCATCTTTTGTAACTTCTCCTCGGCCTCTTCAAAATTGTCTTTTTCGATGTCGTTTTTGCACATCTCTCTCAGCACCCAAAACAGCGACATTTTGGTCCATTCGTTATCGCTCTTTTCTATCTCGGCGACGGCCATTGTGTAGGCCTCTTCAATTCGCCCCGCTTTGCGTAATGCAGATACTTCTTTTACTGACATAATCTTAATTTTTTGGTTTTTTACTCATATATATCCTTGTTGGGGCAAAAGTAAACAAAAAATTGATACGATGCGATATTAATGAAGATTTTTTGCCGATTTTCGATAAATTTTTTGATTTGAACGCTGAAAAGTCGGGCTTTGGGGTGAGAAAGTGATAATAAAATTAAATCCGAGTTTTAGTGGATAGTGTCATTGACAGGATGACCATGTGGTTAGAATAAAGCCAGTATGGTTGTCTTAATCATAGTTGTGGTGGATAGTATCATTGACTGGGTAACATATCAGTTTACCACTGGCGACAAGGAGTCTTAATCCGAGTTGTGGTGGATAGTATCATTGACGGGGGCGACAATTTCGCTGATTTGGGCAGCATTGCGTCTTAATCCGAGTTTTGGTGGATAGTATCATTGACCGCGGAAATTTGAAATTATGAAGAGTATATGGTTTGTCTTAATCCGAGTTTTGGTGGATAGTATCATTGACTATGCTAATTTCGCAATCTCCTAAAAAAATCGAGGGTCTTAATCCGAGTTTTGGTGGATAGTATCATTGACTAAGCTATGCAAACAGCAAACAAGCAAGTGTTCGGGTCTTAATCCGAGTTTTGGTGGATAGTATCATTGACGCGTACGATTCGTTGCTAGCAATCGCTGGCAGGAGGTCTTAATCCGAGTTTTGGTGGATAGTATCATTGACAAGGTTCAACGCTGAATCTGACGCTAAGGAAGCCTTACGTCTTAATCCGAGTTTTGGTGGATAGTATCATTGACAGCGCAAAGTAATAAAACGGCCCAAACGGCTGCGTCTTAATCCGAGTTTTGGTGGATAGTATCATTGACAGATTACTTCTCTACGACGGAGTTGCTTGCTAAGGTCTTAATCCGAGTTTTGGTGGATAGTATCATTGACGAAACGGAAATTATCGATGTTTACGAATACATCGAGTCTTAATCCGAGTTTTGGTGGATAGTATCATTGACAAAGACTGGCAAAGAATACCGGCAGTATTTACCGAGTCTTAATCCGAGTTTTGGTGGATAGTATCATTGACGCGCCTTTATTCGCTTTATACGCCCTCACTGGATAGTCTTAATCCGAGTTTTGGTGGATAGTATCATTGACCGGCGCAAACGGCGGCGACGGTGTGAACCTGGCAGTGTCTTAATCCGAGTTTTGGTGGATAGTATCATTGACCTTATGAAAAAAACAAAGGGAATTGAGTCGAGGCGTCTTAATCCGAGTTTTGGTGGATAGTATCATTGACCCGCACAGATGAAGAACAAGTGCTGGACAGCCCTCTAGTCTTAATCCGAGTTTTGGTGGATAGTATCATTGACATCCAAGCACTACAAGTGCTTGAATTGCCTAAAAGCGGGTCTTAATCCGAGTTTTGGTGGATAGTATCATTGACATATTTCGGCGTAAACGAGTTGCTCGAAAAGTGCAAAGTCTTAATCCGAGTTTTGGTGGATAGTATCATTGACCAATAAAGCTATCCTTATTAGGTCTATCATTCTTAATGTCTTAATCCGAGTTTTGGTGGATAGTATCATTGACGTGTCGGGGCTCAAAGCTGTTGGTTTTGAAGTTGTGTCTTAATCCGAGTTTTGGTGGATAGTATCATTGACAACAATTGAGATTAGTTTTAATGTGGACAACAATGCAGTCTTAATCCGAGTTTTGGTGGATAGTATCATTGACCATTCAGAGAATACTAAAAAACTCTGACATTGCAAAACGTCTTAATCCGAGTTTTGGTGGATAGTATCATTGACGAAAGGTTTTGTGAAATAAGATTATCGTCCCGAGTCTTAATCCGAGTTTTGGTGGATAGTATCATTGACAAGCGTAGACGCAAACGGACGTCGCAAAGGCGTTCCATTCGTGTCTTAATCCGAGTTTTGGTGGATAGTATCATTGACTAAATCTGTTCTGTGGATTCAAAAATGTCCCTCTCGTCTTAATCCGAGTTTTGGTGGATAGTATCATTGACTTAAAAAGGATATCAAATTATTAATTTAAATTTATTGTCTTAATCCGAGTTTTGGTGGATAGTATCATTGACTCATCGGAACATCTCCTAAAAAGATCGATGTCGATGGTCTTAATCCGAGTTTTGGTGGATAGTATCATTGACTGCTCGTGAACTGATGAGTGCAAAAATGGACGATTGTCTTAATCCGAGTTTTGGTGGATAGTATCATTGACTCAAAACATTATGCAAAACATGGGAGTTTACAGGTCTTAATCCGAGTTTTGGTGGATAGTATCATTGACGAGGGGATTTTATGACTATTCTTCACTAAAGACAACGTCTTAATCCGAGTTTTGGTGGATAGTATCATTGACTAGTGCCGACGACTTCGTTACGGTGCTCGCCGCAATGTCTTAATCCGAGTTTTGGTGGATAGTATCATTGACGTGGCCCGAGTATCTGAAGGTCGACATCGATGGTAGTCTTAATCCGAGTTTTGGTGGATAGTATCATTGACCTTTATTAGATAATTTAATTAGCAGTGAGAAGATGTCTTAATCCGAGTTTTGGTGGATAGTATCATTGACGAGTATTTAAAAAATGGCGGCGATTTCGTCGCTGAGTCTTAATCCGAGTTTTGGTGGATAGTATCATTGACTTAAGAAAGTGAAGCGAAAAAAAAATTATAGGATGTCTTAATCCGAGTTTTGGTGGATAGTATCATTGACATTTGATGATACCACAGAAGATGGAGATGCTAATGTCTTAATCCGAGTTTTGGTGGATAGTATCATTGACAGTACCGATGCAACTCCACAATCAGGGAGATAGAGTCTTAATCCGAGTTTTGGTGGATAGTATCATTGACCTGGTAGTTATGACTGCCGCATGGATGAAGATAGTCTTAATCCGAGTTTTGGTGGATAGTATCATTGACTCTGAAATGAAAAAACTCCGATAAGAAGGGGTCAAAGTCTTAATCCGAGTTTTGGTGGATAGTATCATTGACTGACGAAAAGGAGAACTATGCAGACACTCGTGAGAAGTCTTAATCCGAGTTTTGGTGGATAGTATCATTGACGACATAGACGATAAAGCTTCGGATAGGGAGGCGTTGTCTTAATCCGAGTTTTGGTGGATAGTATCATTGACGAGAGATTTGGCAGACTTCATTAATCAGCCTGCTTGTCTTAATCGTAAGCATTCGATAGAGGGGTGCAACCCTAAAATGAGGGTGTGTCAAAACTGATGCACCCTCTTATTTTTTCGTCTCATTATAGAGTGTCATTGGATTTATGTTGTTTTTGTAGCAATTTTCATCCGATGGTCTGAAAATTACGTTTTGGAAGCCATATAGCAAATAATACAGCC
>Ga0181612_157531_pt1 | contig 10066 bp, 6 predicted proteins | sample HoacroProtozoa21_FD_119630 | JGI IMG/M metagenome (GOLD analysis project Ga0181612, IMG submission 119630) | Hoatzin crop microbial communities from Cojedes, Venezuel. Combined Assembly of Gp0051906, Gp0051904, Gp0051908
AGCCAGGGCACACTGCTGGCTCATGGTTAACCTGTCGTCCACCAGGACACCCAGGTCCCTCTCCACAGAGCTGCTCTCCAGCAGGTCCGCCCCAAGCCTGTACTGATGCATGGGGTTGTTCCTCCCCTTTAACCATTATCAATTTATATATTTGTGCTTCAAGCCATGGACCTCTAGAGGGTATCAAATAATCACTTAGCTCATCCCTACCTGTTGTGAGGAACACAATAGCCTCTGCAAAACCCCTTGTGAGATGCACTACAGCGGGTTGTTCAACTCACGTCACAGTTGAGTAGCACCAGCCCAGGGTATGGCTAGCAATATGCAGCAGTGTCCCAAGCGGGTAGATGAGAAGCTTGTATTTCTTCCCACACCATGCTGTGCAAAACACCCTGTGAGAAGCGGTCACACACAGATACAATATCAGCAATTAACCCCTGACTTTGTAAAAGGAAAAGCCCTGCAGCTAACCAGATAGCACTGAAATGCTGATACTCTAATTACAACGCAGCATGGAGGGAAAAGCCTCTCTCATTGCCTGACTCAGGGAAAGGGATTGAAATCAAGGTCTCCCACCAGTCCTTGGATTCACTGTACACTCCGGTCTGATCTTAAGTGCTCTGTCTCCATTAGATGGCCTCAAAATTTCCCCAGGAGTTAACCACGTGCAATTTATGTCTTGTAAAAAAAAGTCATGGAAAAATAGCATGTTTGGGAAACAGGAGAAATGCAGCTGATGCAACCTGATAGGGCTCCTGATAGTTTACACCTGACCTGTGGTTTCCTTAGATTTGTACCTGTAGAGACACCAAGACATGGTTGGCATATTATGCAGAAGATGCAGCTGCTCCTACTTTCCCACACAAATTACAGTTGGACTCTATAATCTTAAGGGTCTTTTCCAATCTAAATGATTCTATGAGCCTGTGAAATCTGGCATAGCATCTTACACTTGCCTTGCTCAGGCCTCCAGCTCCCCAGAGCTGACCTGCATTACAGTAGGACACTGCAGGGAGGGTCGAATGCCTAATTTTCTTCTCATTTCATACCCATTGGTTTCAGCAGGAATCACCCAGAATTTACATTAGTGTAAGCAGGTAGGGTATCAAGACCAAGTAAGGAATATTCATGTGTAATTGCACCTGGGAAATATTCTTGAATGCATTTAACTATGAGACTTTATTTTTCCCTTTCACCTGCCCTCTGGCAATAATTTTTACCCATTTCTCCCCCACTCCCCTGCCCCAGTGTCCTTTAGGGATGGCATGCTACCATTTTTTTTTCCCCGGGGTATTTTATTAATGAGTCTTTCTCTCCAATTTTGCCTAGATCCTAGTTTATAATCCAGTTTTTATGAAATACGTCTATGAAAACTGGCTCCAGCATCATGGGAGATACCCCTCCACAGGCCTTCTGTCTTTGGTATTTGCACTCCATGTATGCGATGAGGTAAAGTGTGTCTATGTTTGGATATATGGATTAAAAAATCACAGCGTTTCATGCTAAAGTGCCAGGTGAATGCCCTGGCCACTCACTGACCCGGTATTTTCCCCGTCCATCTTCTCTGCCATTTGGTTCTTCAACCAGATGCAGAGTCCTCAGTAATGTTCAGACCTGCTCAACTGACAGTGACTGCTTTTTTAAAAGATGTCGGCAAGTGGTATGGTTTAAGATGCATTCAGGGGGAATACAATTAAACATAAACAGTGGGTTTCCACTTGGTATCAAATGACATCTAAGTATGGATGATGTCAGTGCCCATCTTGTTAGTGGAAGTCCCAGTTTTTGTCTCACTGTTAAGGCACTAAGAGCCATTAGTGTTGCCCTGGGCGTGCCCTCTGCCTCCAGCTGCCAGGCCAAAAAAGTACAAATCTCTTCACCTTGAGTTGCTGCATTGAGTACTGAGGTCTTATTGGTCTAATCAGTGGAGCCAAGAGGTTGATTCAGCAACCTCCCGGTAAGACATTAGGGGAGCAGGATCGCTCCCTGGTTTCCAGTGACTGTGCTGCCTGCATCGCCACTGACTGTAATGGATGTTAGGGAACCTCCATTTGGATATCTAAATCTTAAACATAATCTCACCTGAAGAACTTTGACAACCAGCCATAAGCCAGTTTGGGGAATGCAGATGGTCTATTTTCAGATCCAAGCTTGTGAGTTTATACAGTAAATTATGGTAAAAACCTCTGCTCCAACAGTTACTTGAGGAAGTTCCCTGGCTGGAGTGGTGTGAGGTGCTCCTACGTGACTGGAGTCTTAGCTAGTTAGTGTACGGCCACGTCAGCTCTACAAAATCCTGCAAGCATGGGCTTGTCAGCATTGGGGATAAAAATCACTATGCTGGCAAAATCCATGGCCTAGAGACAGATCTGCTGATGAAAGAGCACTTTTGTCACTTAGGCCTATATTGCTTGGAGACATGATGGAAATACTCCTAATGATGCTGGCAGAAACTGTACCATAGTCAAGGCAGATAGGATGGGTGGTTTGGGTGGAGCCTGTTTTCTGGTCAGCAGGCAATAAGAAAGGCTCTGACCAAAAATAACTTAAAACTAGTTCATATTTGGGTGGGTCCAGATGTGGGTGAGTTAGGGCACCTATTTTGCAGGCTATGACCCATTCAAACCCAGCCATATAGCCACTCTCAGTTTAAATAAAAGTCAGCTGTGATGTTTGGACTATTACCACCAGAGGAGACAAGCATACCCATCAATCAGTGAGCCTTTGGGAGAGGAAAGGCCAGATGCATATACACACAAAAAGATCATAATGTCCATCTGCCTCTGAAGTGACTGCAAATGTCATATAATTAAGCATGTAAGTAGGAGTCAACATAGATCATAATTTGGAAGACTAAGAGTGAAACCAAAATTTTTCCACTTTTTGTGGCCTTAATCAGCTAAAGAGGAGATTCCCATCCCAAGCCACTGATGCCCTGAGGTCAAACATCAAGCTTAGGGGGCATGAATGTGGTTTTCATATTGCTAAATAAGAATTAATGGATAGAAATTTCCTTTTCTGTCTGAGTTCAGCTACGGTGGTGATCTCAGCATAGCTTAGGATATAATGTCCCTTGGGTAGACCTTGGGCCGTTATTCTGTGGTTGTGTCATCCCATGCAGCACAATAGCTTGGCACACCATCGAGGTCCTCAGGTGCTGCTGGCTATAGATAAACTGAGAACAAAGAGAGTTTTTTCAGCATTTCAGATGAAGATGAATTGCCGTCCAGGCCATAACACTAGTTCCCTCTTACTTCCTAGGTGAACGTGTACGGTTTCGGAGCAAACAGCAAAGGCCACTGGCATCACTACTGGGAAAACAACGCTTCAGCTGGGGCTTTCCGGAAGACAGGTGTCCATGATGGGGATTTTGAGTTCAATGTAACTTTGACTCTTGCCTCCATTGAAAAAATAAATTTTTTCAAGGGCAGATGACCCTGGCCATGGCGAGAAGTGGGGGCTGCAATTTCCAACATGCAGCAGAACAAAGCTTGGTGAAGATGATCTGGACACCAGCCAGGCTTGACTGCATGAATCTGCGGTGGATTCAGAGCGTCTCACTGCTGCAACGCTCTCCGCAGGAAGCTCAGCCAAGGACCGGCTTCCACGCTGCACATGATTTCCTATCTACAGATAGCTAGGAGCTACCGATCAGTTGTGGGAATAAATGAATCTCTGCTTAGGCTTTGCAACTTGACTCTTGAATTACTGATGAAAGATCTGCCTGTTGCAATTAGGGGAAACCTGGTAACAGAAACTGCTGTTTGTGTGACTGTTCTTTCCTTGAGCAAGGCAGGAGATCCTTGAAGAAGAGTGAAGACAACTTCTGGGACTTGAGACCCACTAGGGCAGCTGTGAACATCATAGTAAGGATTACCTCAAAGAATTGAATTCACTTCTGCTGTTGATCTTCTTTTTGAACTGTTTCTTCTGTTTCCTCTATTACTTCTGGTTTCATGGTGTTTTAAGGAAAAACATGATGAAGCTGCCTGGAGTAGTAAATATTTCAGCCATTGCCTCATTCTGCATTGATAATGTCTAAAAAATAAGGATCAAATCATCTTTGATTATATATTATTTAATATTGCTTCCTATACAGCCATAATGAGAGAGAAAACAATACTGAAAACTCCAGCAAAAAAAATGGCCTTTTTAGCCACTTCTTTGTTTGTCTTGTTTGGTTATATATAATTTTTGTTTCTTTTTTTTGGTGGAAAATGTTCTGGAATGCTCATTTTTATTTAATCAGTTTAAGGTTGGAGGGTGGACTTTTTTCTTTCCGTCATTTATATGTGCCTTTTATAGTTGTGCAACAGACATGATTTTTTTTTTTTAAATGACAAACCATAAATTAAACTTTTTTATATAAGGGGGAAAAAGTAACAAAAGTTTACCCTCCGTGTGGTACACTTTTGTAGTGAAAAACAGTAATAACAGCTCCTATATTGTATTTGAGCAAACACAAACAAGACTAATTTTTAAAGGTAGCTTTTACCTTTTTTATGGGAAAATATCCAGAAGTTCCAATGAAACTTTTCCTCTTATTTTTTTATGAATTTAGAAAGTAGTATCTCTTTACAAGGTCTGCGTTTGAATTGCAAGAAATATCACGGGTTGGGATATGAGCTAGTAATACACTAGGAAACTTTTGCCCTGTAGCAGTATCTACAAGGACACAATCTACGCAAGCTGATCCTACAGTGTAAGCCAGACTTCAAAATTATGTGCACCTCTGGAGGAATGAGTGTATTACCATCAATACCTCTAGGCAGTGTGAAGAGGCAAGTGACAGTGGAGATTTTATATCCACAAATCTTTGCTGGAATCAACTCATTTAATCCTCAAGGACAGATAAAGTATGGATCCAAGAACAAGGTTCAGGTAGTGAAGAATGGACAACAGTGGCTTTTGCTTCCCGATATCATGAAAACAGGATTCATGTACTATTGACCCATTCTCAGCTCTGGTGAAGCCAGTGGAGTTCTTGCCACAGACTTCAAGGGACTTTAGATCAGGCTTGGAAAAAATGGCATATTTCATTTTTGACGGATTACGATGGTTGGGGGTTGTGGCAATTTTGAAATCGTCATCTAAATGACTCCTCTTTCATACACCAGTTATGGCAGCATGTCCAAGTGGATGAGTCTTTAAGTTCAGTGAAAGCCTCACCCTTCAATCAGTGATGTGCTTTAGTCCAAGATTTATTCCCTTGTCTTTCCGTTCCAGTTGTTAACAGCGAGCTCTTCTGCAAGGCAGCAATCCAAGGCACAATGACATGGTCAGCTGGAATATACCTATTTTGGGCCACAGCACTGCTCACCAACATGAACTGCTCTAGCCACACGAGTATTACTGGACTCACAGTGTATAAAGACATGAAGATGCCAAACATCTGTGTGGGGAACTGAGCTACCTTCGCTGTACATACATGACCCTTTGGTTTAGCAATACTGAAAGGGCAAGATTTTCAAATCCTCATGCTAAGACCTGTTCATGATCCTCATGTCAAGAATTCCTTTCCCAGCATGGTGGCCAGCAGAACTCACCTGCATGTCACAGGTGCAGCAAATTCAATGGGCTTACTGCCTTCTACACGTCCTTTGTAAAGGAATGGAACATTTCTACCTGAATCATGTTTGTCTGTTTTTTAGTTTTAAGCATTCCCATTGTTTAAATTGTTGTTAATCAATATCCTTCTGGTGAGATGTCACAGTAATATAAGAAAAGCAACTTTAAGAGCAGAAAGACTCCATGGAAGACCCCAATGGTGTCTTCACCCCGACACTGGATTTTGGTGATACTTTTTCCATCAAGACCTTAAAATATTTTAAATTTTTTTTCCTCATGGACAGACATCAATAATTCAGAAACATTTCATTGCTGTTTCAGTCATTTTTAGAAAAACTTGGAAGAAAACTTATAGTGGTTTGGTACCCAAATCCCACTGAATTTTTTTTTTTTATCACAGGTTGCATTTTGGATTCAAAGAAAATGGTAAAAAAATCAGCTATCTTCTAGCCTGTGTTATTCTGAAAGTTTCCTTTTGCTGCCCAACTTAAATTTCCAATTTTCCACTGAATATTCTGCCTCTGACAGCACATATGAAACATTGTGGCTCGTGATATTGTGGATAGACTTAGTGTCTTCATCATGGAACAAGCTGCAATTCCCATTTAATTTTCTTGCCAACAGCAAGCAGTAACTGTGTACCACTGATGTCCATTTTTCAGAGTGCACGGAGAACAGAGTGGGCTTCAGCTGGAGGATGAGGGGTAGTCTGTGCTGTCACATTTCTATTCCAGCGGAAATTTTTCTAATCTCCTTTAGGCAACTGACTGTTGTTGTGCTAGATATTTGTCACAATTTCTCCACAGTATTTCTGCTTTTTTAAATGCCTTCAGAATAAGGAGATACCAACAGATGATGCTGAGGGAAGAATTAATTCCCACTGCCAATGTTGAAGGCTGTCTGTGTTTCTGCTAGAAATTTTCTGTGTTTATTTTATTTAAAAGAACAACAAAGGAAAACATTTAGCAACGTGTCAAGCCTTCAAACTCTTGGACTGTATTTGCCACCACTGCAAAGTCTCTGAAGCACTCCTTGAGTGTGTGTTATATTTTTTACCAAAGCCAAGTATATTGAGCACTTTTTTTCTCCCGTGACCAGATTTTCTTCCTATTTTCTTTGATTACACAATTGATCATGATAATTGGGTTTGTTTTCTCTGATAGTGGGGAGTCTCACTCAATCATTCTTTGACATTTTATTTATTTAATTATTCAGTATGATATGAATCAAAATAAATTTTTTATTGTAACCAAATCAAAAGTGTTTCTCTCTGTGCACAATTCTTCTTCCCACAATATTTCCATTAGCTCCTAGAACCTCCTCTGTCACATAACAGTGTAATGAAGCTTTAATCCACTTCCCTCCCACCCATCCCTTTGGTGACACTGGCAGAGGAACACATGCTACTGGAAAGCTTGTGGTCATGGGCATCACACTGTACAGCTTATGTAACTTCTAGGCCTCTTGGGAGAAAAAACTTAAAGTTTATATGCCTGGGGTCGCCTGAGGGATCTATGCTGTATTCAGGTGATATATAGGGGAAATTAAGGCAAACTCAGAAAACAGTGACTTGAGAAGAGATTCAACTCACCTGTTCTCTGGACAGACAGACTTGGCTCCCTTCATAGAAGAAATGCTGAGGATCTACCCTAGGTCCGTATTTTAAGGGCCTAATTTAGCTGCTATGGTCACACAAGCACTTTAGTCATAAATGGCCTAGGCTGCCCATTAGAAGAACCCCATCTAGAAGATGGATATCTTTGATCATGTATCACTTCAGCATGCCACACCACTTCATCTGCATGACCATGGCTTTACACGGGCAGACTCCACTATTTCTTGTGGACCTCATAAGCTGCTCAGTTTCCTTGTGTGTTATTTCTGTTCGTGGTTTAAGGGACTGGGCAGGGTAGATGGCCTAGCAGAGATGCAAGTTGCCCATTGAAACGCAACCAACCTGTTTGCTTAGTGGTGGAAGCTCAAGAAGTCATCACAGGGCAGCTCAGGAAGCTCCTGTTCAGATACAGGCAGTGTTCTGATTGATTGTCACAGTAAGAGATGCTTTCCTGTGGGACCTTCAGAGCACCAAGTTCTCAAGAGCTGCTTCACACTTTGCTTTTCAACCCATGCTCTAGACATGCTGCGTCAGTGACGTATTAACCACTGTCAATGAATACAGCCCAGCCAGCATCACACTTGTTGAAAACGAGTGGGAAGGAGAGGCACAGAAGTCTGGGGAGCTATCCCAATAATTTCACATCCCTAAGCCTGGTTTCTGTCCAGAACTTCCATAACCAGACTATTCACAGGGTTGTTCCAAACAGAGAAAGTAGGAGTGCTAACCTGCGATGGTCCTTCACTGTGGCTCTGCACCTTCATACTTGCCACTGTGCAGAGGAGATGCAAAAGCATTTGTTCCTTTGTTACCCTCAGCAAAGCAAAATAACACTGGGGAACATCTTGTTTTTGCAAATCATTTGTATTTTTCCTCACGTCCACTCACAAGAAGCGCACTGAAATGCAGCTTCCAGGTCTGAAATGATTTTGTCAGGAAAGTAATTTGCATAAAATTACAATCTGAAGGCCCCCTGAGACCAGTAAGACACGCAGCAGCGACAATGGCAACATCCAGACAGATGGACCAACCTCAGGAGTTGGACAAAGGACTTTGCTTATACCATCAAATGAAGAAAGAAAGTACCCACAGGGGAACAATATGGCTTCAGTTCATGGCATGGGTTTCTTTGATGGCTCACATTCAGGATAGCAATTAAACCCAATAAATGAAAAAGCAAGGGAGTCCCTTGCCACCTTTAAAAATCTCTGGTTTCACTTGTCTTTCCTCCAGACTTTCAGGGAGCAGATCTCATTACATTTTGTTATCTTCAGGCAATGGGAAATAAAATGTGGTTCACGCAGTAAAAAGTTCTCCAAGGTTAGGTACTTTTATTCAGAGGCAAATCTCTGTGATTTGAGTTTAGTTTTCTCCTATAGAAAATGCACTACGCTGCTTTACTCCTTAGTTTCTCAGGTAACATTTGACTGCACAATTTAAATACATCCATATGGGAATTTGTTTGGGCCTGTGACATTAAAACCACTACTAGGACAGGACATTTCCTGAATAGTTCCTTTTTCCCCATAATCAATGACTCCAGAGTTACAAGCAACCACCAGCTGCTTCCCTGTACACTCAGACACTAAACCATCAAGAAAAGCATCCTGGCCTATGCTATTTATGCTGCATCCTGCAGCACCGTGACATTCCTCCAAGGATGCGCCAACAAGGCTTCCAAATTGAGTGCTACATCAAGGAGACCCTTATGGCAGTTTCTCCCCATGCGGACTGTTGTGTTCCCCTCCGTGCTCTTTGGGGGCTGTCCCCAAAAGGCTGTGGCCATGCAGGGGAGCTGCACATTGCTCCCCCAGACCCAGCCCAAACCCGCGGTGTGCGGCTGGGTGTTTGAAAGCACTTAGCTATATCTGAGCTGTGCTTTGAGGTGTGTCCAGTTTGCAGACACATCATGTGTTCAGCCTGCGCATGTGCCTGAGTGGGTTTCATATGGTAGAAAATAATGCAAAGAGTGATTTCCACTCCTATTTCTCCTTTGAGTATTGGAGCATTTTGTGTAACACATCCTCACGTTCAGATACCAGAGGGTGGGTATGTGTGAGCAAGTTCCCCAAGGCGCTGATGAGGCACCGAGCTTCTGCCAGCAGCTCTGAAATCACAGGCAAAGTCATGGGAATGACTGATGACTCTGATGGTTCATTGCTGGGCACATCAGAGAGTTCTCTGTGGGGAGAAGTTCTGCAAGCTGATAGGCTGTATCATTTGAGGGTCACATAAGAAGATAAGGAAATGGAAATGAACAGAAGTAAAGATCAAGACAGGCCAAATAAAAACAGTCAGTAGAGCTTCTGAAAAACTTTGGAGACAAAGTAGTGTTTTAATGATTTGCTTGGTCTGTCAAAGTAGGTCAGCCAGGAGTGAATTAGGCTGGTGCTACTTTTGGGCAACACGTGTCGTTGTGATTTGACCCCAGCCAGCAGCCAAGCACCCACACAGCCCCTCATTCATGTCCCCTCTCCCCTCCCCATGGGATGGGGCAGAGAATAGGAAGAGCAAAAGCAAGAAAACTCGCAAGCCACCATACAGTTTAATCAGTAAAGGAAGAAGAAACACCAAGCTGTGTAAAGGCAATCAAATACTCAACAGCTCCCACCAACAGACCAATGCCCAGTCACTGTCTGAGGAATAGCCACCTTGGCAGACAACCCCCATCCCCTTCTCCTTCCGCCCCAGTTTATTGCTGAGGTTGACATTGCATGGGATGGAATAACCCTCTGGCCAGTTCGGCTCAGCTGTCCCATCTGTGTCCCCTCCCAAACTCTTGCTCATCCCAGCCAAGTTGCTGGGGGGGGGGGGGGCAGAGCGAGCAACAGGGGGCCTTGACACTGGGCAAACACTCTTTGGCAATGTTGAAAAATTGGATGG
>Ga0181612_118482_pt1 | contig 10065 bp, 4 predicted proteins | sample HoacroProtozoa21_FD_119630 | JGI IMG/M metagenome (GOLD analysis project Ga0181612, IMG submission 119630) | Hoatzin crop microbial communities from Cojedes, Venezuel. Combined Assembly of Gp0051906, Gp0051904, Gp0051908
AAAGTGTATATAAACATAAAATAACAAACAGTGCAAACACTAATGTCTTTGGCTTGAACCATATTAAAATCTGGTACTGAAAAATCACAATGCCCTAAATTAGTAATTCACAAATTTTAGCCTGTGCAACCTTCTGAAGGTTAATAAAGGATGGCTGTAAAAAAGCCCTTGTCAGCTATCAGAATGAATTTGGGGTTGACAGAACTCTAATATATTTATTTCTTTTTTTGGGACATAGGTCCCAGCTACACTATTTTCTATTTTTAGCCTTATAATTTGCCATCTGAATTTAAAATACATATATTAAAAAACAATTACCTTCTATAATCTGTATATACCTTCTATATTTAGGATAGGACAATTGCATTAGATCTACCTAAAGTATCTGTTAGATAAATATATTTGCAGCTTAAGACACGCTCATAAATAGCAGGCCTCTAATTTCCTTGCAGAAAGTATCAAAAGTAACAAGCGACTATTATAGAAGACTTTTAATAAAGCACAAATCCTCACAGATAAAACCCCAATCCTTCCAGTCCTGTACTCTGACGAGAAATTCCCGTGGAGCAGCAGTCAGATGCAACTGCAGCAAAGCAAAACATCAATCCAGTAACTGCAGTCTAACGATTCCTCTGGTTCAGCCTTTGAATTGCCATCATGTGGTTATCCTTGGGTTCCAAGCCTGTCTGTATGTGGGGCTTTTTAAAGGTATGACATTATGTCTCCAGGCCTAATTAAGCAGAATGCGAATCATGGAGGATGGGAAACTCACAGGGTATAAACATCAATGATACACTAATTTAAGCTGAGGACCTAACTCCAAAAGCATGAATCATTGCTACTAAGCTTAAATAGAATTTTCTTCTGAGAACACCAAAAATAAACTCCGAGTTCAAGTCCTTTCACCCTCGAAGTCAATTAAATGAATTTTGCAAACACATCCTGCATGGTAACAATTAGTAAAAATAAATAATCACATTAAATTAAACATTTCAGTTATCCCTTTGTGTTTCTAATTAAAGTTTGCACCTTACATTTGGTTTGGACCTTGGGATTTTTCTAAAGTAATAGTGAATGAGAGGAAGAGGGCTTTTTTCATATTTTTAGGTTATGTTTTAAGGAACTTTCTAAGAAAGGGATGAGACATGATACAGCATGTCATGACTGTCCCACTTGCTGTAATTATCTTCTTTGTTTCAGAAATAATGGATTAAGCACCAGATGCTTCTTCCATCCACAACACTCATGCAGACGAAATAAGCCTCCACGTAACACAACAAATCGCTTCATGTTTTTTGAGACTCTTTTGAAAGGATAAGAGATGTTTCTGAGAAATAAAAGATATTTCTGCTTCCTTTCTAATAAAATGTAAATTGATTCTAAACTATTTTATCTGAACAATTACATAGGCTTTTATTTGGCTCAAATCTCAGCTTGAGGCCTCTGGACAAACTAATGTCTTGCACAAAAATCAGACCTCAGAGGAACTGGAAGCTTTGTATTCATTACGCTTCAGAAAACCAACGATATAATTCAAAGTTTTTTTGGTTTGGGTTTTTTTTTTCCCCAGAGATATTTTATGTTGATAGTTTTATGTAAAACAGTAAATGGTTTACTATTTTCATTTTATTACTAAGAGCTTCCTTAAAGCATTATGGGAGAACTGTAACAGAAATACTGCTCCTTGTAATGTGGAGTTGGCTCTTCCGTCATTTTGGAGCTTACTACATTGGCATACCAAACGCACAGAAAATTGTCAAATTACTACACGGATAAAGCTACAGGAAATAAAATGAGAAAAAACGAAGAAGTGTGCACTACAAAATAAGATACTGCGATGTATGTAAAAGGTAGATACTTGCAATAGATATGTAACACAGCTTGTAGAACAGACAAAATCAGGTAGAAACGGAGCAAGTTAATATGGACTGACACCTAGCTTTGGATACCTGTGTGCCCACGTACGGGAGAAACAAACAACTTCTCCAGTAAAGACTTCTTTGATTTGTCCGTTGTTTTCCAACGCCAACTTCCTAGCAACACTTGGGCTCCAGCCACACTGTGCTCCCTATCAGATCTGAGAATGGAGATCCCGCACTTGTCAATTCTCAAAATTATCAACAGTATGTTCACTTCTCGGTGCTGCTCTGATCCAGAACTCGTTATTCTGAGCCCTGACGACTGTTTGTTTACTCAGGCATTGCTGGAGCGTGGCAGCGCTTGTCTCCCTGTGTTTCTCTTGCTCATCACAGAGAGAAAGTTCACAGCACAGACTGCGTGGTCTGCTGGGGTCTCCTGACACAACAGTTATCATTCAACAGCTACACTGAAGCACTACCTTGTGCTACCAGCACCTTGTAATGGAGCTGCACTGGAAAACTAACCGGTCTCCATCTTAAAAATATAGAGTAAGGCATTCAGTGGTCTTGGAATCTAAATCACACTATACAGAGAACATAGCACTGTTTTAATTCTTAACTCAAAATCAAAGGGACTTGTTCCGTATTGTAATAGCATGGGTGCTTTTTAAAGAGGGAAGGTATGATTAAGAGATCTATTGTGCTTTTCCCTGATACCATAAATAAAATATACATTAGAACACTGACTTCAGTGAAAACAAAAAGCCAACAGCAACAAGCACCAAGAGGTGCGTGTGTTCAGCCTGGTCTGTGGGTTTCTTAGATCTCTGTCTGCACCAACAGAAGGTCCCTTCCCACAGGGCAGCAGGGCATGAACCCTCTAGAGCAGGAACCTCCACCAGCTGTGATGCATCAGGCTGGGGTTGGTCCTGGGCTCCATTTAACATGGCATTCTTGCTTCAGCTAACCAAATCTTACCATCGCACTTGAATAATAATTAATGACAATGGAAGTAAAACTGAAGGTGGAGAAGGGTGCAGAGAAGATGCAAACAAGTGTTTTATCAATGCTACAAGAAGCCAATATTAAAGACAGAACATGAAGCAGAGACACTACAAGTCCTAGCTTAGTTAAGTTTGTACAAAGACATTCACGTAGGGTAGAAAAACCAATCATTATTTTAAAATTACAAAGTAATTCTTGCAGGAGGAAATCTATTGGCAGAGGATGCCAGCTGAGACTGCTACATATTTGCTGCTGTGAAAATGTACTTTTAGGATTCATGATAAATAGATGGTAGGTGGATGGCAAGGATGCCCAGAATACTACAGGCCAGCAGCATGAAAGATGGACGAGGGTTTGTAGCGGTCTCCCACTGTCTTTCTTCCTGCTGTTCTTGTACTCAAGTCTCATAATGGAAGTGGATTTTTTTTTGTCTCTAATATGGAGAGTGCTTCAATGGTAAAGGCAATGGCTTTTTTTCCTTTCTGGAATTAAACTGGCAGACATCTGTATTTGGCAAACAAGACACACAAGGCTCTTAAACACCCTGCCAAAGGCCAACTTACTACACTGATCCCTCCTAGGTGGTAGTCAAAAGTTACTGCCAGATGCAATCAGGCTTAGTAATCAATGCTAGTGATGAGAAGCAAACGGGTTTGTATTTCTTTTACTAGTTCTGTTTCCTAGATTAAGACTTACATAAAAGATCTTCCTCTGAATCTTGCATTAGGCAGCTAATTGTACTAATACTGAGAGTACTTACACAGTCAATGAGTTAAAAGGAACCAGAATTCAAGAATATAATCACTTATTATCCCCCTCAAAAGGAAGTATCAAACACTGTCAAATGGTGCAAAATGTACTCCTGAGACGCAAAATTAACAGAGAAGTTACAAATACAAATACTCAAGGTCAGGGTAGATTTTCTATTGATTGTTATTAAAACAAGGAGTGTGTACACATGGTACTCCAGAAAAGCAAAACACACGTTACAGTTTGGAATTCACAGGTCAATACTTCACTACGACCCACAAAATGATCAGGCAGTTAGCACATCTGATGAATGGCGCACTGGGTAGCCCTTGCATAGAGATTGCTGCAATTAATCACAAAATATCTGATAGAGTCTTACACAACAGTACGGATTTTTATTTGAACACTAAAAACACCCCAAAAACTATTACTTTCCCTTTAAACTTTAAACCAAAACTCAAACATTATCGACGCCTTTACCACCAACCATGATAGCATGTGCAGTTGCTACCCTCTGGGCTGTTCTTTCCTTATCATCTTCTCATTGCAGTTGATAACACACACACAGTGTATAATTGGACTCTGATTTTGTGTAAACTCGTTAAGATGTAGCCAGCGGGTGAGTCAGTCACAGTGCTTTTAACTCTTTGCACTGTTTTAAACCATGAAAAGCTGCTTCTCAACCATCAATGAAAAGAAATAGGTCATAGCAGGGGAAAATAAGCAAAACCCTCAAAGTACTGAAAAAGAACACCAGTAATCAACCAGAAATCAAGGATGACCAAGAAAATAATTCACACATCATGAGGAACAAACTTGAAGGCAGAGGAATAAACCAGAAGCCTTACTCATCACAGGGAGGAAATGAAGTAAAAATTTAAGAGATCATTTGTGCATTTTATTTCATCAGAAGAAACCACTGAAAGCTCCTGGGCTAAAAAGCAAGACCAGAAGACAAGGCTGCTAGAATCTCCAAGAACCCAGGTTGATAGCATTCCAGCTTCCATTTCTCTCACACATCAGTTCTCCATAGAGCGTCCCTAAAATATCCAAGTTCTTGCTATTTAGGTAGTTTCTATTACGGGAAAAAATATGAAAGAAAATGATGCTTAAGACACTGGAAGACTTTGATATCACCTGGCAAATTAATATCCATCAAATAAAGGTTACAGGTTCCCACTCTAGTCTGGCAAGGTCCTGTTACACTTTCAAAGTGCTCTAATAAGCTTTCACACTGAGAGTGCCAGTTGAAAATGTGAATTTGCACTGCTTTTCTAAGTAGATTTAGAATAGGTTATAAAGTACACTCTTGTAAGACTGCTATGCCTTGTTTCCCAGCAATGTAAAGATTCTGATGTCCCAAAAATATCAAGGCAATTTTCAACATAAACAGCTACTGGAATTTAGCCAGTAAAAGGTCTTGCTAATGGGTTTTACCTTCTGCCATTCAGGTCAAGCTGTAAACCATGCAGACACACAAATATGCAAAAATCAACTGGAAAATTTCCTGCTTTCACTATAATATTTACCGTAAAGTGAGTTTTCATACACTTTTCTGATTAGCAAGTATCTGTGCCACTTGTCCACCGCTAGCTGCTGCCATCTGGTAGCTATGTGAACTACATCATAGATTTTTATTCTTAAAATGGCAGCTATCCTGCAAGCTTTCTTTTAAATTGATGCTGCAAGAATTCGAGTTGATTCACAGTTGTTTTGCCTTTCTAAAATGTCTTGACAATTTTGTTGGATGGTGGGTCAGTGGGGGTGGGGGGTGTGTGTGTGTGTGGTTTTTTGTGTGTTTTGTTGGGCTTTTTGGTGTGTTCTTTTTTTTTTTTAAAGAGAATTTGAAAGATTTGCTCCTATTTTGAGATGTGATTCAGCAGCATTGTGTGAAGCTTTTCAACAAGTCGGTTAGAATTCTTCCATCCGTTTTTAGCAAAAGAAAGAGGCTGTGTGGGAAGGCATGTGGAAATTGTGGGAGTTCAGAGAACGTTCATTATGTAACTCAGCAGGGAGCAGAAATTCAAGAAGCTAGGGAGAAGCCAGCAGAGTGAGCAGTCAAGTCAGCAGTATGTAAGAGTAAGCTACTGCATCTTCAGAGGCTGTAAGTTATGTGTGCTCCCTCTCCTTCTTAACAAAGCTGTCACTTCCTTAAATTCAAAGCCAAAAGGGATCCTTAAAAATCCTTAAGCCACCACTGAAAAGTTCATACTGGCCAAATACAAGAAGTGCAAAATTCTCCTGAATATCTCGCGTTAATCTTTGAAAGTACTGTATGCTTCTCCACGCTGTCTGCTCACCTTCAGCTCATCTTAGCTGGGTATGCACTTGCTGTAATTCCAGGAAGTCTGAGAATCTGGAGACAGTCTCACAACAGATACCAGTTTTATAATCAGAACTGTCTTAATTATAGCGAAGTACAGTAAAGCTGGAATGTGTAAGGAATCCTCATCACCTCAGAAGCTGTGCCAAGTGAAAACCGAAGTGTTACCTAACTTCATATACAGTGGAAGAAAGTTCATTTCTACAGGAACATTCACAGTGATCCCAATATATTCCTGGATCAACAGACTGAAAAGCACCGGCGGTTGATCAGGATGAATCCAGTATCCTATGGCTGCTCAGTTATCATGTACTCTACAATGGTGCACAACAAAGACTATTGTGATAAAAAGAATGAACCAAATGAAACAATTTTCTTTTGCACCACAGTGTGCAGTGAAAACACAGTGCATTTTACAGCTGAGTAATATACTTTCTCAAAATTAAATATTCTTGGTTGCCTACAGAAGAAATCAACATCCAGAAAAACTGGCAGAATAGATCACAGAAAAAGAAAATAATTTTTTCAGTAATTATGGCTTGCAATACTGGAGGCCTTCCACCCCCTAAAATATTTCCGTTATCACAGGTACATTTGCATTTCACTTCTATGATGTGATCTGAAGAAAGAAAAGTAACATAAATCATTTCTCCATACTGAAAATGAAAAACACATTTACACAGAAGAAGGTTGAAACGCCAAAATAAAACAAAATATCAGTGCCTATTTTCTGGAGCATCTGGTGCTAGAAATGCCCTTGACAAAATTTGACAAAATTTTATTCCTTGCTAATGTTTAGCTCACACCTAAGAAATCCCCAGAGAAATACTACAAAGCTATCTCTAGCCATCTTCATAAGTAGCTGTTTTCTGCTAACTTCAGTACGTTCCTGCGGAAAAGCACCAGCATCTTTTGCACACACAGAAAAATCCTGAAGCCATGCTTTCTGTATTTGGGCTGCTGGAACTGGACAGGCAAAAGTCGATGTATTTCTTAAGGTACTGCTAATATGTTATAATCAAAATTGCACAAATGGGAAAGTTCAAGATTGGCAGCACAAGCGTGACATTTCATATTCAGTAGGAACACAAGAACTCTGGGTTTGGAAATTTCCCCCTTCGGATATTTTCTGTTTTGGATAACATGGTGGAACCATCCCATCTATGCATTTAGGCTTAAAACAGCAAAAATGGGACTTCCAGTGAATAACTACCATTTCTTGGGAGTGTTTATCCCGAAGTCTTTCTCTTATTGCCTTCTGTTTGTACTTCCTCACTTCTTGCATTAGTTGTGACTTGCTGTCTGTTCATTCACATTCCAGGCCTCAGGTGGGCTCCCACATACCCCTTCCCCTCAGTTATTCCTTACATCTTTCTGTGGGTTCTCTTCCCACTTAAACGTTCATACACTTTTTTTCACTTATCGCCTTTTTGTGTGCAATGGGGGGGGAGAAGAGAGCTGCATTTTCCTACATTTTTCAAAAGATGAACATGTTGCATCATTCGTGAGTTTTCTGACAGCTTCCAAAGAGTTACAAAACACTTTACAGGAATAATCATCATTTAGTATTTCAGCCACTGAGTTTCACAGCCACTACTGTTCTTATAGCTCCTAACAGCAGTACATAAGCACTAGGACTCTTTATTTGCCCTCTGGCAAACTGTAAAGACTCAGCTGTAGCAGACCCAGACCATGACTGATCTTGGTGTGATGCAGTGCACTATGGTTGGAGACACTGAAGTGTCAGCCAAGTTCTTCCAAACAGGGTTTCTGCCTTCCATAGATCTTTATACAGAAACTATTCCATTAGCAGTGCAAATGCGATCCCAATGGACAATCATTATACTGTACAACCAACAGCTCAGAAAGGGAAAATCCTCCAACAACCACAATATCTCGCATTTTCCTTTCTCCCCCTCCCAGCCCCACACAAAAGCCAGAACTTGAAGGCAGTTCTTTTTGGTTGATAGTGAATTGCATCCAATAACCGATTTTCTCTTTGAGTTGCAAACAGTGTACAAAAATAGTAACATTTAACAGAAAACTAGTTCTAGCTCCTTTTGCCAAAACAAACAATAGTTATGAGGAGAAAATTACTCTGTTCAAAATGGAACAATTCACTTTCAGCACTTCAATGGAGAAGTAAATACAGATGAATGCTGGAACGCAGAATGGGGAGAACAGCTCTGTTTCCTTACAGTAGATCAAGCTCCAGAGTTAGAACACTCTTAGTAACTATGAGCTAAATCTGGCTTTTCTTCCTTTGCCTGCTTAATTGCAAAGATTTCAATCAACGTTTCTCACACAGGCAATCAGGCTCTGAAATACACTGAACTGACCTCAAAGTCAGGCTTTGGGGTCTGCTGATGGGAGACTTCTGTCTGTAACAGAAAACCACTGCTCCATTTTGAGCTAAAATGGGTACATATTCATGTAATGAAAAAACAGGTATGATTTTCTGATGATTCAGACACTCATCTGATAAGCAGTGGACAGTGGTTGTCAATAAGCGCTCGTTTATGCCAAGCAGAAAAGAATTAACAGAAAAGAGTAAGACAGAGAACAGCATCTAGCATGGAGGTCACAAAAGTGTCATGAACAGAAGAGATTAACAGCTCAAAATTGTTCAGGCAGAGAAAGAAATGAAGCACAGTTCTCATGCTTTAAAAGACTGCCCTAACCCAGGAGTGATAAGAGAAATAATCCCCACAGCCCAACACCAGTGTTTCTAGTCATTCCCCTGGAGAACAGCTGAATTCACATATTATTTGTAGAGAAAAACAGTGGGAAGGCAGGGACAGAGTCCTACACGCTGTGATTCAGAATACTTCCATTAGAATATTCCTGCTTTTGCTTTATTCCCAGATACAGCTAAATAATCCAGAAGCACTTATTAAAAAGATATGGAGCAGCTCAACTTTTCTGCCAGTTATTTCAAAATTAGTAAGTGTTGCTGTTCTTGAAGTAGTAATCGCATCTTTTGTTTTCAGGAGCGGGTCACAACTTGCAAGTCTTCATTCAGCATTAGGGAAGCCAAGGTTTTCTGAGCAATTAATTTTCACAATAAATCAGTCAGAATATAATGCAGTAATGTATATGGCACACAGCAAGAGAGTGCTCTCACTTGTATTCTTAATGTTTGAAAGACTTTCCTAGTAAAAAATTATCAAAATATAAATGTCCACATGAATCCAATGACTCAAGAATATTTTATAGAGATCAACTCTTCAGGCATCTAGTTGATGTAAACAAAGTAGCACTCTATTTGTGTTTATAGAGTTCATGTCTATCCATTCTTAAATGTTGAGCAAGTAAGTTTTTCCACTTTTTATATACAGATACATAGAGGACTTGCGCAGTTTTGACTACATGCATACATAAAGTATACATGACTACAAATACATGATGCACTGTGCTGCTAGATGACTTTCTCTATTCGCCTTTTCAGAGCGGGCTCCTCTTTAAAGTGCTGGAAATGCAAATGAGCATGAAATGTTTTAGTTCAACTTGTGCTGAAGAGAATGATGTGCCATCTGTAACCCCCCACTCATAAAAGGAATTCCCCTCTTTTTCCTCCAGCCTAGGATCTGACCTGAAAATGCAGTAAATAGCACAGGAGTAATTTTTCCTAGAGCCAGAACACACTCAGCTCCTGGTAGAAGAACCACATTGCCTAGTTTGAGATGAAAGCCTAATTTTAACATCCATGTCATTATGGGAAACAAAGTCTGTACACAGACAAAAAACAGAATGGTACATGTGTCTACGATGAAGGCAAAAAGCTTGTATTGAGAGAGACATTACGTACATAATTTCTTTTGACATCAACAGAGTTAAATGTCTAAATGCTAGAGTACTGCTAACCGTAACCGTAGAACCGTTGAGGTGGATTGAGACCTGGCTGAATGGCAGAACTCAGAGGGTTGTCATCAGCGGCGCTGAGTCTAGTTGGACGCTGGTAACTAGTTGTGTCCCCCAGGGGTCAGTACTGGGCCCAGTCTTGTTTAACTTCTTCATCAACAACCTGGATGAAGAGTTAGAATGCACCCTCAGCAAGTTTGCTGATGACACCAAACTGGGAGGTGTGGTAGATACACCGGCAGGCTGTGCTGCCATTCAGCGTGACCT
>Ga0181612_156619_pt1 | contig 10065 bp, 6 predicted proteins | sample HoacroProtozoa21_FD_119630 | JGI IMG/M metagenome (GOLD analysis project Ga0181612, IMG submission 119630) | Hoatzin crop microbial communities from Cojedes, Venezuel. Combined Assembly of Gp0051906, Gp0051904, Gp0051908
AGAGGCAGGGACAGGACTGGAATGGGGACGGGGACATGGGCAGGCCAGCCCCAGCCCCGCTATTCTGCCTGCTCAGCCAAAACACCCCAAACTGGCTCTGCTGATACCTGGCACTTACTTAAGTGGTTACTGGGCATTTGGGTTTGTTGGTATTTTTTTTCATGTCCCTCTTTTTCTCTTTTCAGATTAATTTCATTCTTTTTGTCAACATTTTAAGAATCCTGATGAGGAAGCTCAGCTCGCCTGAAGGACGGAGCAGTGATTTCAACCAATACAAGTATGTCCCTTACATTGTGACTTTATGCCACGTGAGCCCACACAAGCTCTTCTTGCTCCTTCTACACTGGCTTTTCCCTCTGTTTTCATTCTCAGGAGACTTGCAAAGTCAACGCTCCTCCTCATCCCCCTGTTTGGGGTCCACTACATCATCTTTGCTTTTTTCCCTGAAGATGCAAGCAGTGGCACAATGGAAATTCAGCTGTTTTTCGAATTGGCTCTTGGATCATTCCAGGTAATATTTGACAAACTGTTATTTTTTTAAAATAAGAAAAAGCGGTGTAACATATAACTCTGCAACAGAGAAGAGTCCCAGTGGCAAAACCAAGCTGTCTGATTTCCCTTGAGGTGCCTCATCCCCGCTCAAAAGCTGAAACTGCAGTTCTAATTCTGTGACCATGGTTCTTTTATCTTTTAGGGATTTGTCGTGGCTGTACTTTATTGCTTTCTTAATGGCGAGGTGAGTTTTGTGTATATAACATTCTTCTTTATTGCTCAAGCATGCCTCATTAATCAGTAGGATACGTTCTCCAATGAATTACATGTTTTATCTGAGGGTTTTCTTCCCGTCTACCTAACGTCACTCATGAAATACCTCCTAGACCTGCCAAGCTGAAGTAATTGTATGCCAGATGCAAACTTCACCTGTCGACTATTGCAGCCCTTTCATAAATCAGATAGCATTATTACTGTCTGGGAATGGAGGGTGGGAGTAGCATCCTGCACACGGTCACACTGATAATCATCTGGTTCTGACGTATGACGCTATTATCTGTCATCCCATGGCTGTTTTCTTTACTTGATCCTTGTGAGGGAATTTATCAAAAGCTGAATCCAGTCCAGCTTTACTGGGACTCTCATAAGGCAAAACTTTTGGAAGACGGACCATTTCCTTTGTAATCGTAGGATTACTCTCAGGCTTCTGAGCTAGAACTTGCACTCTGAAAAGCTGCTGCTGGTAAAGGTGGGGGGAAATGTTATCCAAACCTGGGAGATCCTGAGGTTCTTGGAAGGAAGGAAAAAAATGTTAGTGCTTGAAGTTGGAAGAAAATATCACTTTGAAATGGAGGAGAGGTTTGAAACGCATTGACTGATCCTTTAACAGGGTTCAGAAAAAGTTGTTTTGAAAAGAAAATCTGCATTTTTTTACCTCAGAGTGCCAGAATGTCCCATTTTGATAATCAAACTAAAAATCTTGGAAAAATCTAAACCAAACACTTACTAAGGTCAGCTAGACTCTCTACAGAGTTTCACCTGCAATTAAAGAGAAAAACAGGCTAACAGAAAAGTGTGTAGCTGCAACAACAGTATTACTACAAGTGACAAGAAACAGGCCCTGCCCTAACCCCTAAAACTGGGGGTTAAATAAATAAATCCAAACCTTGGCAAAGGTAACCCGCTCTCCTTTTCCTGTTATACTGCTCTCCGCAATGCCGGGCTCCAAGATAAACTAGCTGAACTAAGTATTTTTTGACCTTTCTACCTAGGTTCAGCTGGAAGTTCAGAGAAAATGGAGGCAGTGGCATTTAAGCAAACACTTGCGTCAGCATCTCAGCACCTCAGCGAGTAACGGAGGAAGTGGCTTAACTCAAGAGATGCAGATGGTGAGGTCGAGCCCACCAGAGCACAGGAGAGCAACCCTCCAAAGATCAAGCCTGCTTTAACACCGTACGCCTGGAAGACACCTCCATGCTCAGATACACATGGTTAAATCCCATGGACCATGCTGGGAGTCTTGTGTATGTATCTGAAAGCGGGACTTGGCTCTAGATCAATGGTTCTTGAAGCACATCCGTTCATGTATATCCTGTGTAGCACCAGAGTTATTCTGCAAGGCAAAATGGGCCAAAAGATTATGCTCTTCCTTGGGCTCCTGGCCACAGTCATTTGTGTTTCTTTCCACACCAATATTTTGCAGCTGCTATTTCTACCTTAAATGTGACCTTTCATTTTCCATGTGTCTCTCCAACATCTTCCAGGCTAAGCCAGGCTGGTAAAATTATAGATGTTCTCTATTTCTTCTGCTGTTGAAGCTGGGAGGATATTCAATTTTGTACCGTGAAGGTTCTGTGCCATCCTTTAACACAGCCCGTGGGTTGGAAATGCAAAAGTAATTAATCCCTAAAATTTACCAAGATTCAAAGTCTTTCGGTTGTGGTGATGGATGATGGACACCGAGAACATAAAGCACAGCTGAGCTCCTGCTTGCTCTCTGACTGCGTATTCATTGCTCAGGTATGCTCCAGTGACAGTGGCAAGTTCAGAGAGTTTTCTTCCTTTGCCTCTTCTAACTATGGAGATCTTGGAAATAGCAGTGGTCCAATTCAGATTTTTCTATGTTTTCTGAAATGGTAAAAAAGCTATTATAGCATATTCCAAGGGTGGCCAAGAAAACTTTAGTAAGATGGCTCTTTCCTGTTGTGTCTGTACTTCTGAGACTTGTCCTGCTAGCCTTTGAAGGGAAGCAGTGAAAGCCCTTGGGCCATTTAGAACTCAACTAAACTGGACAGTACAAGGTATCTTGTGAAAAACACCACCACAGTGGCTGGCAAAAATATCTTTAAAGTCCACAATCACTCAGCGTGCTGAAATCTGCAAGGCTGTGCACTGTAAGACGCTGTCACAAGGTATATGAGCTTCTGTGACAGCTTTATGTTCTCAAGGAAAAAAATGGAACGGGATAAAAGATTTCATCTGACAAATGCAGTCAAGTCTCCTGCTTGATTTTGTGTCTGCATTCCCCCAGCTGGGGCAATTCTTGCCCGGTTTTCTTCAAGGGCAAAGACGGCTGAACAGAAAGCAACTGGCAGTTATCACACTTGTCCCTCCCCCTGATCACCTGCAAGACATTGGTAAAACGTGCATGGTATGTCGAATGCTGACCAAGCAGCATTTCCCAGACGCTCTGCCAGAACTGCTCTAACAAGATTTTATTCACACCAAGCCTTCATGGTAGACTTCTGCCATTTCACCAGGAGGCAAACATGCATAGAAATTCAAAGGATGCTTTCAAAGTTAAATTACGTGTGCAGAAGCAGGTTTTTGAGTGCTGTTAGCACTGTTTCAAACCCCGAGATTCAGGAAAAATGTCTTTTTTTCTCTGCCGGTGCTGACGGTCAGGCCGTCGAGCGAAGCAGGCACTGCAGGCAGCAGCACCGCTGACGGCAGCCAGGCGAGGAAGGGCACCTTGGCAGGAGGTTCCCTCTGGCCTCCGCTGCCAGGCTGGCTTTGCCTGCTGGTGCGGGTCACCCAGCAGTGGAAGAGCTTTGCCTCTTTAAAAACAGAGGGGGGGAAAAGAAGAAAACCCAAAGCAGCAAACTGGCAAGGATTTCCATGAACTAATCCTAAACTTAAGGTTTTTGAAATGGCAAGGTTTTGAGTTGGCTTTATCCTTTAAAACTCAGCCAAAGCAAGTGGAAGGAAGAGCAGAAGCTGGATGAGTCCCGTGACCAAGGGAGAAGTGAAAGCCCCTCCATGCATGTTTGGGAGAAAGATCTCGCATCTTGCTGACTTACCCAAGCCAAGCAGAGCCTCCAACCTTCTCGGGGGTTCACTCTGTCCCGGCGCATTTAGCAAGCCAGATACTTCCAAAAAGATACAACCATTAGCCTGTTTTTCTCTCTGGCCTACAAATAAAGAAGGTCAAGGAGAGTGAAACAGCTTGTACGTTCCCTGTCTGAGATTTAAGCGTTTATCAGCCAAGCCAAAGCAGACGTTTGTTTTCAATGCAAGTTGCCTTCTTCTGGCATAAATGAAGAAATATAGATTCAGAGATACAATAACACGTAATTAATTAGATCTGATGCAATCGTTGGCTCTCCCACAAGCTGGTGTAAGAGCTCAGCCCTGCAGTGCGTTGTTACGACCAGTACTGATGGCACAAGCTCGGGTGGAGCTCAGGCTGAGGTGACACCTATTTGTACAGGAGTCCTGGTGGAACAGGGACAAACCACATGTCCTGAAACAAAACACTGCTGTTTTTTGTATGTAATAAAAAACTTCTAGCAAAGTTATTGTTGTACATGGCCAGTTTGGTTTTATTTGACTTGCCTGAAATAACAAAAAAAAAAGAAGTATTCCTAGATTCTCTGTTTCATGTTTGCTTCAGGCATCGAGTGCTGGCCTGGCTTGTATGAAAAGCTGAGGCTCCATAAAACCCCTTGGATGTCAGCTGGTGTTCAGAGTCCTCGGTGCTTTGCGAAGAGCAAGTCCCCTCGGGCAGATGCCAGAAGCAGGCAGCCCCAGGCGTTAAGGTGCTGTGACCTGGGTGTAGAAAGCTGCTGCCAAGCACCACCATAGCGGGACAGGTTCTCACCTTGTCCATCTTCTGCACAGGCGATGCAAAAGGACCCTTCCCTGCTGGGGATCTCTCTTGATTAACCGTACCGAAGAAAAGAGCTACTTAGCTCCAGGAGTGCTGACATGTTTATAAGCAGATGAAGAGGAACAGGGAAGTAAATCTCAGTGAGCAACGCAAAAAGCAGGAGTTGAACGGGTGCAAGGCACGCAGACTCCAGCGTCCGTGGCCTGAAGCAACTGACACGGGCCGAACACAAACTCCATATTGAGAGTTCACCAACTTCCCTTTCTCTGTACTTGTTCCTCGATATTCAGTGTAAAGCAGGTGTTTGCTATCAGCAGATAGGACTTGAGTACCGTTTTTCAGACAAGTAGCTGTCATCGTTCTGGGACACCGGTGACAGCCCATTCACTCCACATCCCCCAAGCAGCCAGCTGCAGCTCTGCAAAGCAGCGGTGCAGGCAGCAGCTCCAGCAGCCTGAACATCAGCAGGATGAATTTAAGAGGAAGTGATTAATGGATTTTCTCTCCCAACACAGCAACAAGGAAGTTCCCAGCAGAACTGTCAGAATCAAGAAGCAGTATTGTTGTGCAGTGAATAATTACATTGTGCAACGCCTCGCTGGGCACTGGGGGAGCTGACATGAACTGTTTCAGGAGGGAGCCGTGCCAGTTCAGGGGGGTAGGATCCACGTGCAGGTGAGAGGCCCTTAGAACCCAGCCAACACCCCTTCCAGTACACCCCTCAGGGCAGACCTTTCTTTCACCCAGAAGGCAGGCCCTTCTTACATGTGCAAGCTAATGTGGAAGGTTCAGAAGAAGGGCCATTACCTGCTTACCATAGGCCCCAGCAGAGAGAAAGAGAGGGCAGCTGAGGGCAATCATCTTCCCCTGACTCACAAAAGCAAGCAAAGCTCAGCTCCCAAACCAGGTGTCCCACCAAGCACAGCTGATGAAGGCACTGTACACTTAAAATCAAAATACCAGTAACAGTCCAGAATATGTCCCCAGCTAGCATGCCCTGCACAGTTATTTCCTTATTCTTATCTGCAAGCAATGGCTTGTGCACAAGCTTCCAATTAAAATTAGAAACTAAGGAAGTCTAAACTGCTCATTAACAAGAGGTGATGTTCATTACCCTGCTCTTAAGAGATACCAAACCATCTGAGACGGGCCAATGACTTCTCCCTTCAGAAAGAGAGCATCAGCTACTAATTTACTTACTTGAGATTACATAAATTAATTCAGCAGTGAAGCTGGAAACCTGTTTTCCTGACATTAAACTAAACCTGTTCATACAGCGAGCTTGGGGAAAAACTGTATAAATACTTTTGTGCTCAGACACCACTTCTGCAGGCCATATAAGCAAAGCTGGGGAAGAGAGCAAGGATGCTTCAGACACAGGGTGCGGTGTGGGAAAAGGGAGGTGAAGGACACAGGAAAGAGCTCTTTAGCTGGTAAACAGAGCACATGCAACAGCAGGAAATCATTAAGAGACTACAAGGTTATCTCTAATTCCCATGAAGCAGCACAGCTGACTGCCCCTCTTGTTTTGCAAGACAAGAAAGCAGTGCTGGCTGCTTGGGGTGGTGTGGACACGCTGGAGGAGAAAGGAGAAGGGAGTGTGCAGCGGCTCCTTTGGTCAGAGCCCGGCAAAGTGCCAAGCAGTCATTTCTTCATTGGTCTGGCTGGGTAAACACACAGAACTGGCACCTCAGAGATCACAAACCCCACTCATCCCCTTCAATCTGCACCCCAATATCTAAATATAAAAAGAGAATTACAGTTACCTTTTTTCAAAGAAATTTATTTAACAAACTTCAGGAATATTGCTTGACATTTCCACAGGCTTCAGAAATGAAGTTACCCATTGCTGTACAGATTGCTGTATATGAAGATGTCTCCAAGACAATCAACTCGGTTTTGTAGTTTTAGCCATCAAAATGCATCTTCTCCCAGAGTTAGTAAGTCAAGCAGTACTATACAAAGCCAGTTGGAAAAAAAAAGTTATTGTACTTCCCCTAGAAGATTCCCTACCCCCAACAAAAGCCCTCTTCTTCAGCTAGCAGAGGGCATCCTAGAAATCATTCACAATTGCACCAAGTCTTGGGTGAACTCGGTGGCCAATTGTCCACTACCTCCCTCCAACCTGAGAAGGCACCAGCATGGGACTGGGTCGGGCCATGGCTGCCTTCCCCCAGGGAAGGGACCGGGCACACAGCGTCCCACTAGCACGGAAGGGAGGACACGCAGAAATGATTTCCAGTTTTGGATGTCACCAGGAAGGCACTCTGAAGTTATGTCTGTGTTTCTAGACAAGCCATGGACACCCTTGGCCTTGCGTAGGTGAACTGTCCTGCCTGGCATGGGCACCCCTGCGCACCACAGCCAGTTCATTGGTCAGTTACGGCACTCAGCCGCCCGGTTACACCAAAGTGCAACAGTGTGGGACTGGATCTTGCAGACTCTCTCCGGGGTAAGCGGCTCTGCTCAAGCCAACAGCACTGTTCACACAAGCATCTGCAAGTTCAGCCCACCAGCATGTCTTCAACAGTGCAATTCAGCAAATCTAAAGCACCTTCACCAAGGGACACAATCAATCACTGTGTGGTTTTCCAGAGGCAGGTTAAGGGCACTTGTCCTTGAGAGCAGGTCGATAAAACCCGACAGAGCCCCAAACACTGCCAGAGCTTCAGGAGCTGGCTGGGCAGCACAGCTTTGTGCGTTATCTCACCAGAAAGACGGGCAGACTCACACAAAAGCACAGCTGGCACTGTCCTGAGCAAGCCTGGTCTGAAACTGCATGGCAAAACAGGCTTAGGAGCATTATTGTGAAAAAAGTGATGGAAATCTGAGAAGGAACGGAGACTGTCGTCACGAAGGCAGCAGTTCCACAGGAGCACATTCAGCAAGTGTGGATGTACACTTAGGCGGGACTTAAAATTCTTAGCTTTCCAAGACAAAGCTGTTTACTCATGGCTTACCTACACAGCCTTCTCTGCCTTTGTGCTACAATGCTTTTGTTTCAGCTGAAAAATTGTGTCAAACTTGCTGTACAGGAAATTAAAACCTTGCTCAACAGCTATCAGACAAGCTACAGAGGTGACACCTGTAGAAGCATTTGTCCTAAAACAAAAATACAAGCAGTCTTACTAGGGGATACAAAACAGATGTTAAACGAGAGACCCTGAAATACTCTGAAGACATTTTCATCTGTGGTCCATGGAGTGCTGTATGTTGGGCAGGGAGGACACGTGGGGCAACCCAACCTCTGACATTGTTTCTCATTTTACATCAGATGCCACAGCAAACTTGAAAGCTGCAGCAATTGTAGAGGTCCTGACCCAGGCATTGGCAGGAGGAAGACCAGCCTTAATGTAATTTTGGCCAAGTCTCCTTGGATTTCCCCAGCTGTGACAGATTAAAGCTGCCCCCATCAGCCCCTCCTTAGGCAATCGTGGGCAGCTTCTCCTCATAGGCCCACTGTTAATGAGGGGAAGGACTTGGTCTGGTCATGAGGATTTAGAGCTTTCTCCTCCCAGCAGAAACACTATAGGAGACTCTCGGCTACGGGGTGAGCAGATTTCCCATTGCCCCAGCGGGGAAACCCTGACAACCAAAACACACCCCAGAAGGTGCAGTGGTCTCAGCATGGTCTGCCCAGCCACAATGCCCACCTAAAGCCCCTGCAGACCTTGTCCCTCTTGCCCCAAAAGGACAAAAAAGAAACCAGGAAGAGCAATGTCCCGTTATGGAGAACTCTGCAAGGGCTGTGAGGGAGCCAGTTTGGGTGACTGATGGGCATGTGTCCTGCTGGGGTGGAGGAGGAGTGGGAGGGAGGCAGTGAGCACAGAACACGCACTGCTGCCCGGGGAAGGCATCGCAACCCTGCCGTACACACCTGCATCACCCAACGCCTGCCCTGGGCCCCCAGACAGCAGCATTTCCCTGCGCCTCTGTCTGAGGTATCCCAGAAAAACTCAGAGGAAAGGACAGATACAGGGAACGTGCCAGGAGGAAACAAAGCGGGTGACCAGATCAAGATCTGTGCGCCTTCTCTTTTGAAACAGAAATGGAGGAGTGAGATCCAGTGAAGATTTTCAGTACTCCAAAGCCAGTGAGCACGGCCAGGCACAAATCATCGGTCCCTGAGACAGAGCAAAGCTGTGAAACACACCACACCAAAGTTGTGTCACGCTCTCCACAAGCTCCAGAGCACAGGGGAAAGCCCAGCAACACCAAACCCATAGCAGTACAGGCTTTGTGTGAGCCCACGTGCAGATCGTGGTCCACCACCCCTCCGCACATTTAACTTGATGTCCTCTTCTTCAATCCACCCCTCCAGAAAACCACATTTCAGAGGCAGCCAGTCCCAGTCTCTGCTTTGCTCATGCTGCGCAGCTCTCCACACTGACCCATGGGTGGGTATGGATTCTACAGGCAACAGGACTGACTCACACTTCCCCCTCCTTGCACACAATTTAAGACATGGTGTCCTTTTCAAACTTCATTAGACTCCCTTTTTTCCAGTCTAATTGGCAAAGCTGATTACACCAAGGCGGAGGTACACCCTTCGTGCCTAGATTTTGCCTACCCTGTTCCTGGGGTGCGTGAGGCTGTTGATGTGAAGTCCACTGATCCCGTTAAGGAAAAAGAGAAAGGCAGCGACGAACTCACACCAGTACGTCAGCGTGAAGCCCGTGAAGGTGAGATGATCCTTCACGAGGATGGAGAAGCTCAGAACCCCGGTGGCCGACAGCAAAAACGAGCCGAGGATGAGAACCGATCCCATCGACCACTTACGCCTTGCGTTGGCGTCCTCGCAGACTTGGGACACCATCAGGAGCTCCAGGCCAAATATGGCGACCACAACGGCGAAGGACACCATGCTCCTGATGGGAATCACCCCCAGGCTCAGCCCCTCCACGTTGGCCAGGCTGAAGTCAGTGACGCACCTGAGGACGCTGCCATTGCCAACGGTGCAGAAGTGCCACAGTCCGAAGAGCTGCCCCCTCGCGAAGAGCCAGCGGCCGTCGCAGATGGAGATGGACGACAAGACCACCGCTATGGCCACGCACAGGATGATCAGGCTCCTGATGAGCGTCTCGAAGAAGGATTTCCGCGGTCTCCGGTGCACCAGCAGCCTCTGCGCCTTAAGGGATAGCGGGGGGGAGGCAAAACCCGGAGTTACCAGCACTGCTTTAGGGCGAAACAGAGCCAGAGGGACAAAGCTGCGGGACTTCAGCGTTGCAAGGGATTTGCTCGTGCGCATCAAGCCCCTTCTGACGGGGGAAGGCGGCGTGGATACCGGCTGCAGCCGGGAGAAAGGAACGGTGAGTGAAGCTCTGCCGGCTCCTCGAACAACGCTCCCCGGTCCAGGACCGGCTCCGGGCAGAGCAGAACCCCAGCCCCCGCACATCCCCCCACGCCGGCAGGGCTGCGGGGAGCCGCCCGACCCCGCGAGGACGGAGGGCGGCGGGTGAGGGGGG
>Ga0181612_108604_pt1 | contig 10064 bp, 7 predicted proteins | sample HoacroProtozoa21_FD_119630 | JGI IMG/M metagenome (GOLD analysis project Ga0181612, IMG submission 119630) | Hoatzin crop microbial communities from Cojedes, Venezuel. Combined Assembly of Gp0051906, Gp0051904, Gp0051908
AAGATGAAATAAAGGCCATGTCAAACGACTCTGCTTTCCCCTCTATTTCGTTTGGAGAGATTAGGTTACTACAGTTCAACATGACTCAGTTTGCTTATTGCTTTGGGCATTAAGAACTAAATGCAAAAGTAATGAAGTTAAACCTGTGGCATAGATAATGGTCATTAGCAGCCTTCTTTGCCTGTCGTAAACCTGACCCTTGTTAACTCCCATTTTATCTCTCTACGCAGATGATTTTGAGTGGGGCAGGAAGTATTCTCTATTCTGTCCAATTTTGGGAAAAAGTCGGTTAGTGAGCATGCACTGAGATTTCCCAAGCTGAAGCCCCTCTCTCCCACATTACAGCCCAGGCTGCATTAGAAAACACTAGGAAGGAAGAGCAAAACTGGAACCCCTGACAGAAAAAACATAACTTGTAGTAGGGATGAGAGCTTCAGGAAGTCAGTTGGGATTGCAGTCTCGTAAGAGGAGGATGTTAGGGAAAAGGCAAGGATCAAAATGTTTTAGGAAGAAACGAAACCTATTTACTGCTAACCCCTTTCATTTCTGTCCTCCACCTCCCAGATAATGGAGCGCTCTCCCCACTCACTAATTAAGTTCTTTTAGACTTTATTGACTGAGGGCAAAATTGTCCCTGCAAACAGATCCTTGATAGCTGTTACAGCATTTCTGTGCCACTGCTCTGACAAAGGGAATCCTGTTACTCAGCTCTGTCAAGGAACATCTCCCCTGGATGACAGGTATTTGAATAGACCAATACAATCAAATATCCTAATTATTCAGTTATCCCAAAACTCAAATTTTCTTTCACCAGGGACTGAAAAGGAGCATAAGTATAGCCAAAAGGAACCCATTTTTCATAACTGCATGGGGAAATCTCTTGTCTCATTATCACCCAGGTCTGAAAAGATGCTCTAGCTCATTTGCTTTTAGAAGCAAGATGACAATTACAAACTTTTAAAAATGTTTGCCTAATAACAACAGCCAGACTTTTTTTTCCTTCATTTAAGGTTACAAACTGAGGTGGCCATAGCATTGTCTATCTACAAATGGAGAAGGGCCATATAGCAACATTAACCTTAAAGGTAAATTAATCAATTTTAAGGTTTCTCTGCCAAGTGAATCCAAACATACCAAAAAGGCAGTAATAGAGCCTCGAAGCCAACTGCAAAATTGCATTACCTTCAAAGCAAGGATCATCTGGGCCTCTAAGTGAAAATGCTTCATAATAATATCAGTCATCACAAGAGTTACACCTATATTTGAGTAACAGGGAGTGGATTAGTCATCACTGGATGAGCAAACAAAAATGAATTTTTGAGTTATAGTCCCAGAGAATTATCTGTTTTCCTGTAAAATCACTAGCAGAGAGGAAAACCACAGACTAAAATCTCAGCTTGGGGTAATTCAGTATTTCATGCTGAAAAGGGGTCTGTACAGGACATTGCTGAATAGACAGATAAACCAGTCAAATTTTAAGGTGTAGAAGCCAATATGACTGCTTGAATCATCTCCCAGTCTCCTGTTCAGCTTCTCATCTACTTTATTTACACAGACATATGTGATTTTGTTGCCAGCTGGTGATTTGGCAATAAAATGAAATCTGAGCCTAATGTGCCTAGAAGATTTGTTTGGAAAAAAATAAACCCAAGATAAAAAAAACCAAATTAAGTAGTACTTGTTTATAGAAACATTACAGTACCTTTGATCCTTTCTTCTGTTCTGCTTCAATATGCTTGAGTAGAAAGAAAATACGCTGTAAATTTCAGAGAGCAGCATGGGGGCTCCTATGTTTGTGTTGCAAAGACAGATTGAAGCCTTTAATCAAGACAAACTCCTGTAGGGCAAATTTCCCAATCCAGCATTAGTGTGGTGGTGTTGCTAGGTGGATCCCCATCCAACCAATCTACAGTTCTTGTAACTTGTCTGACCCATTCCTGCGGCAGGGCAGCCCTGCAAAATCACTTGGGCATGAGAGAAGGTGGAGAGACAAGAAGGCGACACACAAAGAATGAAAACTTAAGCTAATAAACACATAAATACATCGAAAAATAATGCAGGACATTAAGAATGGCTGAGACACTGGACTAGAAATACCAAAGCAGAAATATAAATATTGTAGAAAATAAAGCATCCATACGAACAATGTTTCACACACCCACAACCATGAATAAAAACACTAAGTCCCTAGACCTTTTCTATACATGCACGTTAGACAAATATGTACATGCTGTTCTTTAAAATCTGATATTTATTATATCTCACATCAAAGCCTGACTGCACATGGACAGATTCTCATGGAATATGAGAATGCAATATGCACAGGGCAGGGGGGGGAAGGCATTAACGCTGCCTGTCTGGTAATAACACCTAAAAATAGTGAATACTTCTGTATATGAAATTGCTGTAATAATTACATGCACCCTTAAGGTCTATTAGGACACCATCTTCATAACCTAGAATTTTTCATTGGGATTCAGAGTTAGCATCTTCATAGGAAAACCAATGGCTTTTCAAGTGGTTGTCCAAAGTGTATAAGGTACGCAGTACCTTGTGTGCTACAAACTGAAGTACACTGGGAAATACAATACAGTATTCAAATAAAAACAAATTTTAAAAATACCAGAGTATTTCCTTTAAAACCCTATTTTCAAGCAGTGTAATGTATTACTTTCAGACCCAAATCTTGTCCCTTTTCTCAGAACAGCTGTGAACATGCCCAGTTGATTTTGAATTCTCTGTGATCAGATAAATAGCTGCAGTTAGAAACTCGTAACAAAAACAAATCAGAAAGAACTCCAGAATGGACAAGGGAAAGCGTCATTTGCCTCTGCAAGGACCTTGTACATTATTTTAAAAATTAATTTACTTTTTGTCAACTGAAGTTAGAACACATTACTAAACCCCTGAGTTATGGAAAATAAGCAGCTGTACTGTAACCCAGCACCCAGTGTACCCAGTCGAGCAATGTATACTGTTGCAGCTATTGCAGTAGGAAAGGGTTCACTCTAGCCATCTCCTCACCCCAACACGCTGGAGACGGTCAGGAAATCCCACAGTGACCACCTGATACACCTACGCAGATATTTCTAAAGTCTTCTCCATGGTTCCATGTTTCTGCTAGGTCAAGCCTTTGAATGCAGATGGTTCTCCATGGATAGATGGACTGATTTATGCTCTCTCAGTTAAGGGGCCACAGTGCAGAAGTGGCTGATTGCTATCAGTTTAGAGGGAGCAGGAATCTGGGCCTTGTCCAGCTTTCTAACAACAAGTGGAACCCATATGCAATTTCCTACAGCCATCCAAAGAGAGCGGGAGCTGAAAGAGAACTTCCCCACCCATATGGAGGAGCCTGCTGAGAACTTCCCTCAGCCAAATGTTTGGGCTCCCTGCGCTGCAGTGATTTCTGCAGCCTTCGCTATCTTTGAAACACGAGCAAGTTATTGTTGGCATACAAAGAAGCTGGCAAAGTGTCATCCCATGATTCAGCATATCAAGAAGCAAGATAGCATAATGAATCATTGTGTAAAAGGGTTGCACAACACGGACTGAAACAGTCCATATAAAATCACTGCTGTATTGGAATGGAAATGGCTTTTTCATGGAAGACACCCATCTGCCAAAAAAAACGTTGTATAACTAATGTTTTATGAGCAGAAGATCCAGAGACAGATAGAGGTACCGATGCTAGGACCTCGCCTACTGTGACACAGACATATGAGAAGACACTTTGGTTTGCCAGGATGATTTGTTTACAATTATAACATCTGGTACAGAAGGTTTTGAAAGATTCATGAATTGGAAAGAGGGGAAAAGAAGTCCTGCATCTGATTTAAACTGCACTGTGAACTGGAGATAATCCATTGGAGTCAATGGAGATAACCTGGCACAAAACCATCCTCAATTCAAGGAGAGCCAGAGCCAAAGAGCGTCGATCTACAGAGCCTTACTGCGTTTCCTTATCCAGCCCATGGGAAAGCCTGCAATACCTCAGGCTGCTTCAGCTGTTTCCAACACACAACTGCCTTTTCACCCTTATGGCATTGCCCAGCAGCCCCCATCCCCATTAATTCCCCCCCGGGTGCTCTGACAGGGTCAGCCACCAGCATCCCAGGGAATGCCAATGCTGCACTCCACCAGGGACCATGCCTTCTGTCTGCTACCACTCCTCCACCTGCCTTGGGAACGACTCACCAGTTTGCTGACTGGTTATGGTGAGGTAGTCTCCACCAGAAAAGCACCCTTGCACCCTTTTTCCCAGCCTTTCCTCCTCTCTGGCAAAAAGAGAGCATCAATTCTAGACTAACAGCTCCAAAAGACTCTTTTAAGATCAAAAAAAAACACCCAGCCTTTAAAAACACCAATCAATAGGGTCTTTTCGTCGAAAGAACTCGTATCCTTAGAAAGGAAAACCTTCTACTTCAGGATTTTTCAGCTTGCCTTAGGTTCATGGACTACTGCTAGGAAACCTGGCAAACATGACTAAGAAAAGCAAGTTCCCACATCCCATATGGCTGTTCGAGTGGCACTTCTAACGGTGGGCAGCACTGCCGCTGGAAAAAACATCAGAAAAACTGAAAGGCACCGGGCTTTCTTTGTAACTATTATTTGTGGACTGATCCTGCACAATCACCAAGCAGCCTGCTTCCGTCCCAACCTCGGGGATGAGGTCTACCCACATGGGCACCCGTGCACCACAGGGACCAAGACCAGCAACTCCTTTTGCTGAAAAGGCACCGGGCTGTCATCAGATGGTAACGGGGACTGACCCTGGCCAGACCTGCCATAAGACAAAGAGAAAAAGCTCTGCACATCATTAGCCGTACCCCTCTGCATCCTTCAGACATCCAGTCCCCATCCCCCACTTCTTTTCATTTAGGTAACTGGTTTCAATTCCCTGTTTAAATTCTGTTTTCCCTGCCTGCATTCCCTCTTTGCTTCAGCTTCCTCCCCACTGACTCCTGGTTTCCTTGCCCAAAGAGCTGTTTTCGCCACCGTTTTTCATACTTTATTTTACTTTGATATCTGTTGACTGGCTCAGATGCTATTAATTCTGTTTAATAAAGATGTGAGACACAGGCAGCGAGGGAGGGAAGGAAGGAGGGCACAATGTTAGAAATAACGTAAATAGATTAAACTTTCACCCTACGCACCTCCAATTATGGGAACCTAGAAGTAAGGCTGTAGTTAAGGGCCTCAGCCACTTATATTGGCAAACCCGTCTTTCATAAGCATGCAATTTAGATTTAATAATATGCTTAATGAATGGTAATTAAAAACAAATTGTAATTAAAACACTATTTAATGAGGTTTAACAGTGATGTGATAGATATGTATCTATCACCAAGTTCAACTTCAATAAATATTTTCTTAATAACAAACTGGCATTTAATTAGTATGGGAAAAATGTTGCTGTTAAATCTAAATTAAATTAAAATATACTTAGGGCACTTACCCACTTAATAGTATGTGTTAATGAAAAATATTTAAAAGGCTTTTTCTTTTTTTTTTTTAAAGGGTAATGGTTACAAGAATTAAATAAAAGGAATTTAATTGATTGCAGTATATGAAGGCATTATCCAGCCCTACACAAACATCACTGATTTAAGAGTTTCCTTACCCACAATATCTACACTATGACACGTGTAAATGAACAACCTAGCTGGAATTTGAAGTTTAAGATTTAACAAACAAGACAGTTTACAAAGTCATACTCAAAATTCCCACTGCACCTTTCCCACTAACCTTTCCATGTCATTTTATCATCCTGTTATCAGAAATATCTAAGCACCTGACAGAAATTTAAAAATAGAAATAAAGTGTTTTCTTTCTTCCTGCAGATGCTAAGTTCGAATATTTCATAGATCTTTATTGGTTTAGTGGGAGAGGGCAGAAGAATTTGTTTAGTGTTTTGAGCTGAGCACATGTCAACTATTTTGTTGAAACTGAGGTTTGTGAAATCTTTGTTTCTCATAAAAGGTATTTCAATAGCTTAAGCCCTGATCCTATCTGTCTCCTGTGCTCCCAAGACTCCTTGTAGTGGCTGAATACTTTAATTGCTCCAGTACTCATTATGACTTGGACTAAATTCAAATAAAACATTTTATAGTAACAAATAGCTTTTAGAAGAACATAAATTTTTTGCAGAAAACATGGATCCTTAAAACATTTAGTATTTTTGATGAACTGGTTGGAACTGGGAAGGACTCATATTGATAAAGCCTGTGGAAATGCAAAACACAATCTGAAGAAATATTTTTTTAATTCCCTTTTTAGACATCTCTTTACTGAGTATTTCAGGACAGAAATTGGGAAAAAACCCACGCCAAAGTGTTTTCCTCATAGATACGACCAGGACTCCTTCTTCACTGTCTTCGCAGTAGCTACCACAAGGGGTCTGGTTCACAGCAAGGACTCAACAGTAAGACAGATTTACAGTATAAACGCGGGTGGTTCCCTAAGGCAAAAAAAAATAACTTTTCAGTGTTTCACTCTCCAGAAATTTTGTACATAATGACACTGCTGTATAGCAACATGTGTCACATATACAGGTATGTTTTTTATTACCGCTAATAGCATGTAACACCTATTTGTAGGCAAAAAGAAGCTCGTAACAAAAAAAAAAGGCACAACATCAAATTAATTTAAATAAAAAAGGAAAATGCATTGGGATAATATTTGCCATGAGTTGACTATGACTTCCTTTTCTTCTCTGTGGGTAGAAAAGATTTACAGGAACTAGATGTTAAAGACACAATTTTAGCCCTTAGCTCTGTTCCTCTCAAAGACAACATCAAGAACAGGAGATGATAAACATCAACCCTGGTCTCTCTGGACAGCTTCCCGCTTAATCCCACCTGCAGCTGCTTGGCTCAAACCTCTTCCTTCTCCTTACATATCACAGACAGACTAGAATGAGGACTACTAGTTTTAAATTACAGTTATTTTCTGTTGGATTTAAAGCACCAGTCTTGGTTTAAAGCAATTGGTCCAACATTGCAGAGTTTTATGTTATAAAGCAAAAGAACTAGCCATAGAAAATAGGTAACAGATAAGCAATGTGAGAAAGAGTTCCCAAACACTACATACAATGTTATGCCGCACATAAACAAGAGAAATCATGTACGTACCCAGCCAATTCACGACTGATCCTGAAAGCTCGGATATATTAGTTGCAGAATGTGAAGGATGTTTTCCTGGCATGTTCCAGCTTCAGATATGATGCAGATAACACTTAGCATTAAATAATGCTTCTGTGATTCCAGTTATCAAGCATTTCACAATCCAGTGCTAAATGTGACATCCTGGATGAAACAAATGACTTGATTAAGGACTTATTAACATTGAAACAGAATTGACTTCATGAATTATGACAGGTCCTACTGTACATGTCACATTGCATCAGAGCTGAAAGCAAAGATGTCATCCTTACTTCAGAAAAAAACAACTATTTAGTTGCCATGAGTTGGGAGGGAGAGACCCACAATACAGCAGTAGGCTCAGCAGGTTCCTGGTTCCAGCAGGCAGAACAGAAATTCATGTCCAGTTTTTCACACCAGTGTCTTCTAGTGCACGGTGGTGGCTGTTGTATATCCTACCCTGCTGCTGCTTGGATGGAGCAAAAAACATTGAACTTGAATAAAATATCCAGGCATCCTGTGAAATTAATAGTTAAGCTGTTGTGCAGAAAGACCCAACAGAGACCCTGGAAAGATGATTTATGATATGAATTATTGGATAATGGTGGAAATACCCTGGTATTGCACCCGCTTTTGATGCCAAGACCCTGGCTACAATAAAACTCACAGCTCAGTATCACCTTGTCCACAGTATACCCAGTCATCTCATGAAAGCTCCCAGTCACGGACAAACTGTGGAGCTGCCCTTTGAAAAGTCCAGCGAAACTCAGGGGGTTTTGGCTGTGTTGGTACCCGCTGCAGGAACCACGGTGATCAGATGAAACTGGAAGTCAATCAGATTTGTCTTCCCTATCACTTGGGGACTTCCAAAAATTCCACTTAATATGCAAGAAAAGAAAAAAGACATTGGAAGCACAGAATCAAAAGCTGTGAATAATAATTTGTTTAGGGTTGGCTAGACTGCGCCAAGCTTGCCAGCCATTCTGAGCCAGGAAAGCTCTTACCAAGGGGAGAGCAAAATACCATCGCTGATGCCACCAAAGATTAAATATTCAGAAACTATCCCTCGTCCCTTGAGTATTATCCACCAAAATGGCAGAGAGGTGCTGATTAAAGAAAGACGGTGCTGTAACACTCTCAGCTTGTGGCTAGCAGTCTGGCATCTCTGGTGATGCTCAGCTCAGACTGAGACAAACAGGAGGCCCATGCCAAGTTGTTTTGCAGTCAGTGGCCTGTTGCCAGAGTGTCATTTTTCACAAAGAGGACACAATACCAAGCAATCTGGCTAAGAATGAATAAAAATGTCATTTGTGTTCACTCCACTTCGAGGGCTCATGCAGTATTGTTCTCCTTGCACGCAATACAATTCCAATTGATCCAACAGACGCATCAAAATATGCTTCTCAGGGACCTATTGGTCAGTCTTCCTACCCTGACAAGCAACTCACATTAAACTATTGCATTTCATAGCTTTGATTAAAAAGGGTTAATTTCTTTCATGAGCTGGGGATGGTTTATTTTTTGCCTACTGGAAATTTGTCTCTTCTTTCACCCAGCAAAAAAGCTCAAGAAATAGACAATGAGACACCATGGAAAAGAAATATGCTTAGCAGAAATAGCAAACCATCAGATTTGCACATTGCTGGAGATACAAAAGGAAAGACGATTGAAAAAAGGCTGCAAAACCAAAAAAGCACTGACAAGATTTATCTGCCATCTGCAAAAAAGAAAGGAGCAAACAGAAATAAACTCATACGTGAGAAGGCAAGAGGAATGAACACTGGTATATCATCATGCGGGCCCTTTCACTGGCTGAATCCTGAAGACTTTTACCGATAGAGACATGGTTTTTAAAACAGAATATACATAACTCCTGCCCTCAGTAACTGTGGCTGAATACGTACAATGAGACAGCCTCCTCTTGGGCCTTAGCCCAGGAAGAGCATACAAGAGGTGCCCAAGGAACATAAGAACCACAGCTGGCTTTACTGTGTTTCCCTAGAGAGGGGTCTCCACGTCTGACCGGCCATTTGCACACCATCTGCACGTGCTGTTAGGACACAAAGTTGGAATAGTCAGTTGTGCAGGGTAAAGAGGATCTTTTCTTTTTCTTCCTGGTTAGACTGAATTCAAGATGCTAAGCACTTCTTGAGAGTTGTTCAGCCTCCTCATCTCCTAAAGACAGCAATAGATGTTGGAGGTATTGAGTGAAAATCCCAGACAAAGGGGCTGTACCGACTGGTACTAATAGGAAAGAGTGGTAAAGAGCTGGGGAAAGAGTAAAGCTCCCTTTGCCTCCTCAGTGCATTCCTGCCAACAGCTACCGATATGATCTGATTCTAAACACAACCCTCAAGACTAGATTTTCGTGCTTGGAGAGAGATGCAGAACAGCTTACGACAAGTCTCCGTGATCCATCATTATGAAGCCACTGTAAATATCAGATACAGCAAAACACAAGCTGGCACCAGAGGAGAGCATGCATTCCTCACCCACCGTTGTGCGGGGAGCAGAGGCGCTGGATATGTAAAATTAGGAGCTTTTATTCTCATTTCCCATGAGAGGGTTCTGCATCCTCACTGGCAAGTCAAACGTGCTCTGACAGACAATTCCTTCAGAAATAAATGAATATGTGTCTTGAAAAAAAAAATAATCAGAGCATCCCATAGAAGTCTTTTGTGTTTTGAAAGTTGAAGAATGACCCAAAGAATAAGAACAAACCACACTGGAAGAAGTCATGCCCCTTTTCTCCCATCCCCCAAGCCAGGATCTGCTCTCCATAAGCCATCCCTGAACATGATTTGGTAACCCCTGACTTAAAAAGAAAAAAAAAAAAAAAAAAATTCCAACAAGAAATTTCCCCCCCTCCCTTGGCATTTACAACAAAAACCCATGGAAACAGGACCGGCAGGGAAGAAATCCAAC
>Ga0181612_120047_pt1 | contig 10064 bp, 6 predicted proteins | sample HoacroProtozoa21_FD_119630 | JGI IMG/M metagenome (GOLD analysis project Ga0181612, IMG submission 119630) | Hoatzin crop microbial communities from Cojedes, Venezuel. Combined Assembly of Gp0051906, Gp0051904, Gp0051908
CAGAGGTCCCTTCCAACCCCTACTATTCTGTGATTCTGTGATTCTGTGATTCTGTGACAGAGAATATGAGAGTATGAAATGTGAACACAAAAAATATAGATGAAGGAGGAATATGTTCAGAGTATTGCAAAAATAAAATAGCTGCAAAGAGCAATTGACATATTCCTTGTTAAAGCCAGGATTTGAATTGTGGGTGACTGCTTTTAAAGTACTGTAAAAAAGAGCAAGGATGCCAGGTTGGATAGCTAGCTTTAGGTAGAGAGCCAGAATAAGGTGTAGATTGAGCAGCAGATCAAAGAGAGGAACTTATCCCAATTGCATGCTGTTCTGGCTACCAGCACAGGAAGCTACAGTCAAGGCAACCAAGTCAAAGTGCAGTTATTTAAAACCAGAAATGAATACAACATGTCCTTGCTTGGCATTCAGATCCATCTGTAACCCTGTAACTCAGGCTGGAAGTGAACTCCTATTAGCAGGAAAAATAGAGAGAGAAAGCATAAAATGCTTTGCAGATCTGGTAGTCTTTATCTTTGTTAGTGAATCTCGCCAACCCAGTGAATTTATTCCAGTGCATAAATGGCTGAGTAAACCTTACGGGAAACAGAGGAGAAAACAGGAAGAGAAGAACGTGATACTGTGGAAAAATCTGTTGAATGCTTGACTGCTTGAGAGATTTTTTTTCCCCCTCAGTTGTGTTAACATGTCAGTGGCAATCTCTTGCACTGCAGAATAATTATTTTCTCCACAATAAAGTTTTAGATAAGTACGTTCAAGGAACAAAAGGTCCGGAGAAGGATTTACCCTGTCAAGCTACTCTAACCCCCTGCAGGATACAGGCCTTTGGATTTCTCTAAACTGACTTTTATTTAATCACTGTATGCAGACTCCTAAAGACAGGACTACAATTTGAATCTCAGAATATACTGAAACCAAATTGGATTTTGATCCTTTATGAGCTTTATGATTAGGTTGATTGCATGTACAGATATTCCTGATAAATAAATATGAGAAACAGCAAACAAACAGCAGAGAATGCATCATACAGTCTTCAAGAAATGATACTATCCTGATCACCATATAAGTGATAGTAAAGATAGAGGCCGTATCTTCACCTGCTTTATCCTGAAGTTGTAATGAGCCCCGGGATCCTGACCCATCTGCCATTCAAGCTGGCACATAATCAGACAGACACTGTCTGCCTTTTATGCCAAGCACCCAGCTTTCCTTTGCATGGAAACAGGAAACCATTTGTAGGTGCTACAGTATAGGTGTAGCAACAGAAAATTTTGTACGTGTTAGTTTGTACCAACAGACATTTGCCTGGTTAGATTGTTGTCAGCAGTATCATTCATCTTCTGTTTATCCCATAAGATTTGTTTGCAAACACTGCTGAAAAAGTCAGCCAAGTTTAGTACACTGTATATTCTCCTAATGAAATAAAATATATCATCATCTCATGCCTAATTAGTATGCCCTCTTGGGCTTTAAAATCTTGCCAGTGCTGTTAAGAAACTAAAGGTTTTGTCCTTACAACTCTTTCCTTGCTGGGCAGCACTTAAATTACGTGAGTTCTCCTATTGACTTTGGGGAGATTGCTGGAGTTATTCATCACAAGTCAGGATTTTATCACAGCACCTGTCATTAGATAATGTCAGAATTTGCAGGAAGCCCAGTATCTTCTATGATGGATACACTCAGCACAAACTTGAAGAAAACTCAGCTTTCTTTTGGCAAACTAATGCATCCCTTAGATGCCAGTGCTGTAGGTGGTGCAGTCATTTCTGTAGTTTGGCAAACGGTTGGTGCGCAGGGTGTGAGGTTTCAGATACATGCGTTATCCTGTCGTATTTCACTGTTTGAGGTTCCATATATCTTCCTTTTCATTTCCTTATTTCTTCTGCCTTGGAAGACTTCTTGTACATTTAGGACACATGAGCATTTGTTTTTTCCAAAGGCTCAGAAATGCCATGTTCACTTCCAAACCTATGTCTCAGACAGCAGTGCAGTGCAATGGTGCCAAATCCAAACTTGTGGGCTAGATGCCTTGTTTAACAAAAGTAACCTGAAACTCTGTAAGCTTTATATAATGCTAACATCTGCATTTATTCAGCTGCAAATTATATGCACGAGGCTAGCTCCTAGCTGGTGTAAACAAGGACAGCTTCTCTGAAGTCACCGAGGATTGCCTCCACTTACACAATCTAAACATATGGTATATATTTATCAGTTCGCTTCCCTTACACAAAGTTGGTCACATTGCCAGGGAGGTATTAATTCATAGACTACTCATACATACTCTTCTGCTATAAATTACTGCCCTCAATAAGAAATTCAACTATATATCATTGCTCAGATCAAGGATGTGCCAAGGAAGCTTCATCTGGGACAAACGGTTCTTGAAATCAACACTGATTCTTAAATTTTTCATTTAAAAGTGAATCTCAGAATGTTTAACTCTGCTGCAGCTGTCCTTCTGTGCACAGACTGGGCACTGTGTAGGCTCTTTCTCTCCTGCTCCATGCCTGCGTAGTCGTGGATGCAGAAATCTCCTCTAGCTGTGCGTATATGGAAGAGAAAACTTTGTTTTCCCCCTGCCCCATAGCCTGTCCTTAGCTTTACCTCATGGCCACTAGCCCACGCCCAGAATCAACTGAAGTTTGACACCCATCTCCTGACTTCAAGGCAAGGAAGAGCAAACTGAACTAGAAAATAGGACATACAAAGGGGGATCAAATAGCAGTCCTGATTACACAAAAGGGAGTTGCAAAGACAGAGGCAGATTCTCCTTGCAGGAACACTGTGGAAGGACAGGGGGGTGATCAAGGAAAGGATGGGCCAAAATCGATGTAAGGAAACTCCACTTAGACAGGAGGAAAAATTCTTTCCCATGAGAGTGCCTACAGGCAGGAGCAGGCTGCTCAGGGAGCATTAGTCCTTGGAGATTTTCAGGACCTGACAGGATAAGGAGCAATGTGATCTCACTTTGAGGTTGGATTTTACTCCAGAGTTAGCCCAGCTTTGGGAGGGGATTGAATGAGATTAAATCCCTGCAAACCTAAAACTGTCTGTGAATCTGTGGCTTTGTTCAACTCATTTTTCAGGTGACACAAGTGTCAACAAGTGAAAGTTCCAGCGACTGCAGGTAAGTAACACTCCACTAACATGAATATAATCTACAACAAAACCCATGCACTCCTTTACGGCTGCAATTATGTTATATAAGTTCTGTGTTTTATGTTACATATTACTTACTACATATTAGACACTAGACATTAGACATTATATATTACACACCACATATTATATTTTAATATGATATGACATAATTATGTAATATATAGTATAATTTTTTAATTTAAGCTCCCCCCTCCCCAACAGATGATAGCCTAATTTTTCTGAGATGCTCTGATAAAATCTACAGATTATAGATTAGGCAGACATGAAGAATGAGAAAATACTTTCAGCTATTTGCTATAGAATACAGGTTTCCTCACCTAGTGCACTAGCTTTGATAGCTTGGAAAATTTCATTTCATCCTCAGCGAGATATTTCTGAAGAAAATGTAGACTTTAAAGAACCGGGACATGAAACAGTATTCTAAGAAGAAGACATTTTAAGTGTCTGGGATTTTCTGCATATGTTAAATACAAAAGGATTTGAAATTCTTTTGATACTAAAGATTAAAAAATACAGGGTTTGTTGGTCATTTTATCTTGACGTATTTTTTTAAATCTGTAAATGCTAGTAAAACATAGGTTACTTCTAACTTCTCTAGACCTTACAATAACTAGGCTTTATGTTTGTGACTTTTTGCAGAAAGTGAACTTTTTACTCCGAATTCCTTTCAATGTTATTATTTGCAGTTTATTCTTTACTAATGCCAGCTAAGATGCTATAACCCCCAAAAGGAATCTAAGTGATGAAAAAAACCCCAAAATGAACTTTTCTTTGCTTCCCTCATACTAGTTCGTCATATATAAAAATTAAATTTATTTAGACCATGTGCGGGGGGGCATCTGCTCAGTGAAAGCAGTTGATCTGTGTACAAATTCTGTGTTCCTGGGTCATAAGAAATTACTAACCTCATATACGGAAATCACACATTTTCCACTTACTTCAATTGTCCAAAGGGAACATAAATATAAAATTAAAATTAAATCATTCTCTTTTGATCACAATTTACATCACCTCACACTTGTATAAACCACCAAACAAGGTGTGAAGTAGTCACAAATGAGGGTCAAAATACCTCTTCACTAACAAATATGCTTTAAAAAGGCTACTGTCAAAAGTAAGTTTCTATGACAGGAAAGGAAAATTAACATCATTAAATATTTATGAAGTGAATGTGTATTTTAAAACCAACTAGGAAATCAACATCCTCTCTAAGATGTAAATAGAGTCTGACAAACTATTCTGAATGAAAAACGTATTCAACAACTTGAGCCCCATTTTCTTTTCATGCAGCTTTTGTGAATAGACTTGATTTTTGATAATGCCCTCATTATTCAAATATATTTTAACCAGTCATTACCCAAAGATGAATAGAAGAAGTAGTAAGCCCTGAGGCTGTTTGAGGTGGCTTACAAAAATCCATTTGCACTTTAAAGATTTTTTTTTTTGCATATCAGAATTTTTCTTTGAATGCTCACAGAGAGAGTTTGAAAGATGATACAAAACACTCTTGGTGAATGTTCTTTTTTCTGCAGTGACTCCTTTCAGATTTCACTAAGTTGGCAACTTCATGCCTTTTTTGATTTGAAAGGATGTCTCCTACAAATACAGCAAATGTGTGACACTGCCTCAGACAAAGTAGATTTGTACAACATCAAAAACCCAGCTATGTTCTGGAGTTACTACATAAAAGCTCTTTAGTGTTTGCTTTGAGTCATAATGAATTAAGTTTTAAGAATCTACCTAAAGGCAATATAGTATCAGGGGAAGAACTCACTGAGAAACAGATCCTTTCTGAAAAGTTTCCTATTCAAATAGAGAAGCTAGAGAGAGAACACGGTGAGGGAGTCTGTTCCCTCCTGTTCTTTGGGAGATGAAGTTAAGGCACATAGGAATGGAGGTGAAGTTGTGACACACAGGAATTAACCACTAAGATCACAGAAGAAAGTTCTGCATTTTTTATTTTAGCTGGGGGGGTAAAGAGTTTGGTTGGTTGGTTGATTTTAATCCAAAACCTACAGCAGTGAATAGAAAGTACTTCTTTAAAATCTCATTTGCTTTTTGACCAGGCTCAACCTATTGTCCCAAAACCAGGCAGAAATAGAACAGGACACCTGAGTACAAGTACAGTAGAAGGCTGTAAGCTTTCCTTCAGAGGGATGCCACAAAAGAGACAGAAGGAAAGTGTATTTGCTGGCCTATGGAAGCCAATGAACCTTGAAGTGATAACAGATATTTTCTTCTAAGAAGGAAAAGTAATAGCTCTTTCATACCTGACTACCCTGTCTGTTTTCAAAACATTTCTAATGAACTGCCTAAAAAAACATTTCATAACGCAGTTGTGTGTTTAAAGCTACTGGAAAAATACTGAAAACCTTAAAACCCGTACCTTATGTGTGTTCCCAGGATGTGTAATGTTTGTGCTAAAGAGAGAACTAAAACAACAAAGGAGGTACACTGCCTTTTTACTGTTACTATTATTATTACAAGATAACCTAAGCCTGCTTCTAATGTAAAGCAGAAAATTGCCTTGGCAGAAGGTTCCTTGCTTCCAAATAGGTACAGACACTATTGCACACCCGTTTCCAGCTGAGTCTTAAGGATGTGTTAGATGCTCGGGATGGAAGTGCCTGCCTTTCCACCAGACATGGGGCTTCACTGCACCTAAAAGGCCCAAGACTCATTCGGTATAATCCCCTGTTAGTGACTATAATTTTCCAGTTATTTACATGTAACTGCAAACTTCTATTGCTTCAGATCTCAAGGTACATAGGTAATAATTATAATCATAGCAATAATGACAAAGGCCAAAAAAATTTACACAAAACCAGGAAGAATTTTGGAGGAGCAGTAGTCAGTATATATGAGAAAAATTGTACGATTTTGTTCAGACATAGATGTGAATCCGCATCAGTTGTTCTACAAGTCGTTCCACAAGCCATTCGACAAGTGGAGCAAATGCAGCACTCCTCAAAGTTGTCTGTCATGGAGTTGTCTGATTTTAACCTGTTCCCAATATGTTTGCCAATTTGTAAGCTGGAATTTAGCCGTGCTGTAATCCATCATTTCAAATATTTTTTACCTGATTAATTTAACAAAAACCCTGGCATTCTGCCTAAAGCAGAAGGAAGGTGAAAAAGCAGAGGTTGTAGATGCAGAGTTTCACTTATATGATTTCCATTTTTAATGGCAGAGATTCCAGTACAGACACTCAGGTATCATCGCTGTGGGGAATATATCTAATTCTTATAAAGATATGCAGGTGTTAACATAAATTATTTGCAGTGGACTTACCGGCTTCACCAGAACAATAGCTTTTTTTGTGCCAACTGCAGCATTGGCTTCTCAACTCTTAATGTGATGTCCCTGCAATGAAAAAGTGGGTTGAAATTCAAAGGCTATAAATCTTTCCCCTACAGAATTCATCTAATATTAATTAATAATTCTTCCTAAAACTATGCAGATGACAAAGTGACCAAAATCAACTCTTCACCTACCAATTTCTGCAAATAACAGATTACTCTCTGTGCTTTTCTGGTGTATGCCAATGGAGAAAAAGATCTGACAAGCTGGAGAATATCCAAAACATATCTGAAAGCAATTTGTGTTCTGCTTGTCAAATTGTTTTTCCCTACGGTTGTTAGTGAAAGTGATTTAGAAGTAGAGATCATGTGATAAATTACGTAATTCTGGGAAATAGGACAATGAAATACATCCTTGTTATGTGCTAAAAAATACTGTCAGAAAATGACGTTCTGAGAGACTAAGAATCCATTACTTCTTGTGGTGGACAAGGATGATGCAATCAAATACTTTTCTAAAGTCATTTGCAATAGCTGATGGAACAGGCATACAGGGTAACACATAGACAATCACTGCCCAAGACACCTAATATGTGTGGTCCTGAGTCTGTTCACAAAAAGCAGAACTGCAGCTTACATGCTAACAGTCTTCCAGGGCTCTGAGAGCCCCATATAGTGCGTATTCTTTTGTTAACAACCTTTCTTGTTCCAGAAAGAAGAATTTTCTGTCTTTCTGGGAAACAATCCAACATTCACGGACATTAGCAGAAGTCATTACAGCATGTTTTGGGATCTAACTTTTACTCTGAGGTTCCTGGTGGGGAGGGGAGAAGAGACAACTCTTTTCCATCCCTAAGGTTCCTCAGGTCCATATTTTGACATGGGACATCTCTGTACTCCTCCCACTCGCACAACCTACATCACTCCAAAAATGTTAGAGGCTGAGGTTTAAGCTCTTTTTCTTTGGGTTTGTTTTTTTTTTTTTGATTTGCAACAGGAACTTCAGAATTTATGTCCTTTGTCTCATACATGCGCTAATTTTTCTTCATTCCTTTTTCATAATAAAGATTCAAGGGTCTCCTTTTTGCTGACTTGCTGCTTGTTTCAAGGGAAGCACTTGAATGTATCTTTAACATCCATTTGCATGGAGAGGATAAAGCAGTGCTGAATGTTAACTCTGCCGAAGCATACTTTCTGCATTGCGTCCACAGGTCAAACCACCAACTTCTGGCTTTGTCTTCTTCTGTGGTGATTTCTAAATTGCAGAAGTAGTACTTTGCCTCTTCTTTGGTCTTCCTTTGTATTTTCAGACTATCCAGTAAGAAAATCAAAGACAGTGAACTATACCTGTCCCAGTAATTCATTTAAGGTATTCCTAATTGCAGAAGTATTCATCTTTTTTACTCCTTTGGTTCATGAGTGTAGAGAATGGCCATTTCTTAAAACATATATGCTTATGTTGAGAGGCATTTTCTATTCTGAGTGAATGAGTAATGCCCTCTTACAGCAAAATTTAGGGATTCCCCAAAATCCAGCTGGTCTAACATAATATAGATTATGAATCTATGCTGAGAAAAAAACACTTATCCTGGAAGGAAAAAATAAGGAAAAAGTAAAATATGCTGTGCATGATATTAGTCACAATGGGTTATATTAACATTTTTTCTTTATACTTCCTCCACTTCTGGAATATTTGAGAGGAAATTTCAGTCTTGGAAGCATTTTTTAATGATTACAATAAGGAAGTCATTTTTAGAACATTTTGATGAATGTTACTTGCAATTGCTAAAATAATGTATATAAAGCAAAGAGGAAGCATAGATTTTGCATATATTTATTGATATTGACAATAAATGATTTAATTGATTTCTGGAAGTGTTTGTAATATAAGTAAACTATAAGGAATAAACAGGCAAGACTGTGGTAAAATATTACTGAAAATGTTTATCTCCAGTTTCACAATAGATAAACTTTCATGAAGTAGTACAAGTGTTTTAAATGTTAGCAATAGTAAAATAGCAAATAATAGACTTTTTAAGAAACATTATGTATCTATTTTTTTCTTCCCTTGCCTTTTCTTCCTCCTAATTGAATTTGAATAATTAACAGTTAATAAATTGATTTTAAGTTATAAAGATGTAATTGTGGAGAAGATATTGTGTTCTGGCTGCCATCAAAACTATAGATCATTTTTCTGCTTTCTTGGCTTATAACAAACTATTGCTAATAGATGCAAATAAAGATTCAATTAACAGATGTTCTGGAGAGAGGCAGATTAAAAAAAAGATAAATATTTAGTGGAATGTTTATGTTGTTCAAAAAAAAATTAAATGTAGACTCACTTTAAATTGTGGTTCTTTCAATAAGAAACCAAAAACCAAGTTAACCAGGTGCTTCCATGAAGGCTGTGCTAACTTTGAGTGGGCAATTAATAAAATAATAGGCAGAAAGCATATTTTTAATCCATAATGGCCAATTAATAGCTAGGTCAGTTTCTACGACTGCTTCTCAGTCTTTCTTTTTTAACTAGTAAAATTTGATTTTAAGCTGATGACTTAATGCTCTTTTAAATTAAGCCATAGCCTGATTATCCTGAGGCCCAAAAAATGTACAAAGAAGTCAGGAGACTCTCTTAAACCCCACTGAACATTCGCTGACTTCACAGGCTTTTGCTATCCAGGCCAAGTGTTTGCTCATGCTTTTTTACGCAACACATTCCAATGAATACAATGGGGTGGCTTTCAAGAAGGGTTTTGATGATTGAAATATGATAATTTAATATACAGCAAAAAACATTTTTAAGAGCCTTTCAAAGCATTTATTGCACTGACAGTGAAGAAAGGAAAGCAGAGTCTCCCGTCCCCGTGAATCACGAGCTTTCGGATGCACTGTATGAACACCTGTAACAAAGGAAGAAGAGAGCTCACATGATGAAGAATACAGCACAGAACACAATAAAGACCAGAGCTTCAAAATTATCTTCTTTAGGATCTTAGAAGAACGCAGTGGTATCCATATAACAAAACACTAAAATGATCAGTATTACAGCTAAAACTTCGGTAAAACACCATCTGGATCATGCTGATTCCAGAGACAAACCTTGGTTCATAGCTGACAACATGACAGCCTCTTTAAGCAATGGAAAAGAACACTTTGCTGGAAGCAAGAATATCTTCCTTAATACTGAGATAATACTATGGTAAAGAACTAGGAATTGAATCCTAAAGCATCTCAATGTTTTCCACCTTGGGGGAATTACAGGCTACTTTGGATTGACATTAAAATTGCCACTGCTACTTCAGTTTCCTAAAGAAAAGGTAAGAATGGTCATAGTGGGTCCCTCGAGACATCTAGTTTAAAATACCAACTCAGTGATAGCTAGGACACAATGCAAGAGGATCAGGCTTGATGCATAGGAAAGGAGGCATCTCTGGGGCCTGTTCCATTCCTCAGTGTCCTTCTGGTCCATGCACAGAGATCATTGACATCTCCAGGGGACAGTGGGCATTATTCAGATTATTTCAGTCACAGAATCACAGAATTACAGAATGGTAGGGGTTGGAAGGGACATCTGTGGGTCATCTATTC
>Ga0181612_130460_pt1 | contig 10064 bp, 5 predicted proteins | sample HoacroProtozoa21_FD_119630 | JGI IMG/M metagenome (GOLD analysis project Ga0181612, IMG submission 119630) | Hoatzin crop microbial communities from Cojedes, Venezuel. Combined Assembly of Gp0051906, Gp0051904, Gp0051908
CTGGCCCCGTCCTCCTGACACCCACCCTGCAGATATTTATCGACATTTCTAAGGTCCCCTCTCAGCCTTCTCTTCCCCAGGCTGAACAAGCCCAGCTCCCTCAGCCTTTCCTCATAGGACAGATGCTCCAGTCCCCTCATCATCCTCCTAGCCCTCCGCTGGACTCTCTCCAGTAGCTCCTCATCTTTCTTGAAGTGGGGAGCCCAGAACTGGACACAGTACTCCAGATGGGGCCTCACTAGGGCAGAGTAGAGCGGAAGGAGAACCTCGACCTGCTGGCCACACTCCTCCTAATGCACCCCAGGATCCCACTGGCCTTCTTGGCAGCCAGGGCACACTGCTGGCTCATGGTTAACCTGTCGTCCACCAGGACACCCAGGTCCCTCTCCACAGACCTCTTCAGCAGGTCTGCCCCAGCCTGTACTGGGTAGAACCACGTCCCATGATAAAGGACGTTTTCAACTGCAAAAACAAAGTTACTGGCATTCTTTTTAAACGCATCCAAGATTTTTGTTATCTCTAAAGTTTTCTTATCGTGGTAACGCTTACTTACCTGCTTTAACTGCGACTGCAGCCCCTGCGCTATGTGTTTTTTTTTACCCAGTGATTAACAAGCTGTAGCAATAACTGCTTCCACGAAAATAAAACCAGTGTAAGCAGTTTAGTGTTTTATTTAAATTTATTCTTTTAATAACAATACCGCTAAATAATCTATGTATTTCAAATAAAGTGGGTTACCTGCACTATGGCAGTTGTGCTTACTCAAATAAGAATTACCAGTGATTAGACAGCTTGGGTATGATGAAACAACAGGAGAAATGGAGCTTTAAAAAAGTATTTACATCATTCATAAGAATAAACTATACGATTTTTTAATAAAAAGTATATATTCCTGTGTGTTGGAGAATTAGGATTTTGCTACTAATTTCCTTTTTCCACTTCAGATTCACACGTAAAAATGCTCAAAGTATAAACACCCATAAAACTAGTGAATCTCAAAACATGAGAATTTGTAAATAATTTTCCCCACTTGCTACTGTTGTTAGAAAAGGAGAACAAACAACACTTTTTTTAGTCCATTACATCAGGAGGAATCATTTGGCAAAGCACTTGGGCGTTTAAACTAAACCAGAAGATGGCAGGAACCAGGCTTTGTTACGTTTCCAGCGCTTCTCACACCAGGGTAAGTTTAAGAAGGGGGATGAGGGTTACTTTCATTACATAGTAACCAGCATCATAACTACTTTTTCTATAAATCACCTCAAGAAAGAAGAAATAAAATGTTCACAATTGTGCCCAAAGTACGAAATGAACAACGAAAGTGCTTACTTTGATTGGCAAACACACACAAAGGTTCCTTTACTGTGCCCCGTCAGGCCGCTGTCTGTACAGGCTTCAACGCGGTACCTGCAACAAGTTCTCTATTTCTCAACACAAACGATAAACACTTGCTTCTCAAAATAGTGCAAATAGGAGCAAAGAAAAGTGCTGTCAACATAAGTAAACTGCAGGGGGGAAAAAGGCAGCCAAACATCACGACCTCGCCCTGCTGCTTCGGAGAAATCAGTAGTACCTTCCTCAGCACGTCAGACCGAGCGCGTTGCTTTTCACTGTCCCATACCACCGTTGCACGGGGAATGGATTTGGTCTTTTACATCTCCTCCTTCACAAAAGTAAGTGCACCTGTTCTTGGCATTGTCCATTAAAAAAGTCTAAAGACTTTTCCAAAACATGAATTGATCAAATGACTGGAGTTACGAATATATACAATTCTGCCTACCCTCTTTCCCGTTATAGCTTGCTTTCTTTGGAGTGCGTAGGAAAGGCCACAGTGACGCATCACATACAAAAATCAAGTTTAAGTTTTATGTAAAATACTCAAGCATTTTTAGCATTTATATACACAGGTTCATTTACCATACATTCTCTCTCACTCTTTCCTTGGATGTATCTTTGTTTCTCGGACAGGTGAAGGTCCAGATACTGATTTTCACTGTAAACTTTCCTGCTATTTGTGCTTTCAAAACTTTGTGAACAGACCTGTGAGAAGAAACTGAACCATTTACTTACAGAACAGTTATGTCACAGGACAAAACGTAGCATTCATGCCTTTGCTATTACAGGGCTAAGGCTCTTCTTATATCTTGAATTCTGCTTGTGTTTGCAGTTAGCCCTTAATGGGTATCTCTGTTAGCCTCACTAGCACCTTCAGGGGATAAGATTAGTGATCTACCAGCTTGACACAGTCTCAGGCTTCAAATATTCTGTATTTATTTAATTTACTCCTAGATGGCACTGCTTTTGTACAGGGTATTCCCCACAACTCTTTATTCCAAATGCACATTCCATATTCTGAGGAAGATTCTTCTCCTACCACTGCAGTATGACTTTTTTTGTGTGTCTCTGGGGAGAAAAAAAAAAACAAACTCACAATATGATCCTCCACCACTATAACAAGAAAATTTAAATTCTAGTTCGATGGGAATGAATACCTAGTTGCCTGATAACTCCCTTCTCCCCTGCTGTATCAAAATTTATAACTGCTTATTACAAAAGTTGCTTCTACAGAGTAACCCAATGCTAGCAGAAAAACCCTTCTAGCGTATCAAAATGGTACATCATTTGGCATGAAGTTATTGATAGATAATTGTACAAAGTTACAGAATTCACGTAGCAATTTTAAGTGCATTTGTTAAGGTGATGTTGCATGAAGTACTGTTGGCATTAATTATTCCATTAAAAAAAAAATCTTTCTTTAGTCGCCATTAATAACCTTCTTATTACTTTTCCAAAAAGAAGTACTAAAACATCAAGTAGTTCATTCCTTACGGCTTCACACAGTGAAGTTCATGCTAAATTGCCCAGAAGGAACAGTTTCTCAATAGCTATCCTTTGTGAACACATCATCAGTTTCATCATCATTCATCCCTCTCTGATAGCGTACTGAAGAGAAGGCACTCCAGTGAAGACGCTTCTTCTTATAGAGATACCACACTAACACAACAACGAAGATCAAGATAATCAGCAGGGCAAATGCTACAGCCACCCCAGTATGATTAGAACCTGTAACAGAACAAAAGACAGAGTTATTCAACAATTCAACAATTTAGCTGAAGTTAAGCAAACTGCTTCATCATATTAATAGTCTTCACTTCATCACGTGGGAAGTTAGGTTCAAGATCTATCAGGAATCGGCATCTATTAGCTTATTTTTGATCATTCTGTTGTTAATTTCCTGATCATGTTTCGGCTGGAAGGGACCCCAGAGGTCCAAAAAACCTAGTAGTAAATGCTGCACTCATTTCAATGTTTGCATACTTCAGATATCTAATGAGATCCTGGACTCTCACAGTGGGCAGGAATTATTCTTCCCTCGGACTGAAAAGATCCTGTTGACATCTCCTTAGCAGCGTGAAGTTAAATCTCTTCCTGCATTTCCACTTCAGCGAAGACATATACAAAATCAGAAAGATTCCTCTACTTCTCAGGAACTTGCTTGCATAATGCTCAGGTAACCGGTTTCTTTCCTGAACGCAACAGAGTGTGGGGAAGTAACGTGAGGCCCAAGTCTTCTTCTGGAGCTGCCGGGGACCATTTCCAGAAGCCTCCTCAAGACTGAAAACACAACCTGCAGTACCTGCTTACCCGGCATCTCTCACAAGCAGCAGTCTTTCTGTTCCCACCTATACAGACTCACCCATGAGACAGACCCTGTGGTAAGAAGCGACAGCAACTATTCTATGCTTTCTTTTAAGCGGAAATTTTGGTTCTCTGCCTTACCCTTTAAGTGGACAGTGGGATCCAGGAGCAGTAAGTTCCTAGAGAATTTGTCCCTGAAATGTAATTTTATGGAAAAAACAGCAACAGAAGTTTCCTGCTTAGGCAGAGGTACTTGACAGTGATCAATACTTTTGTGAATTGCACTTCCGTTATTTCAACACAGACTTTGCCACCAAAAAACCAGAATTCTCAATACAGTCACTACAGAATTCTCTGCTAAAATCAATGTTTCCATACCTAAAGGAGCTTTACAAACCACTCTGCTTTGACTATGACTGCAATCAACTTTGGACCATGTGCCAGTTGTGGACAGGATAACACTGCATTTTCCATTGACTTCTGCAGTTTTGTTTTCCCAGTTGACGTAATTAACTGATGAGCCATCAAGCCAGTTCAGGGACTGATCTGTTGAGGGAAAAAAACTGCTTAGTTTAGATCATCAAAACATGCAGTAATTCTGCACAATGTCATTCACAATCTCTTGATTTCTTCACGTTGCTAAAAGAAACAGGGCTGACTATCTATCCCGCACATTAAAAGCAATAAATATGAACACATTGCTTAGCCACACCTCCAGATTTTTAGGTTTTCATGGATTTGCAACCTAACCAGTGTTGAGGAAGATGAATTTCAGTGACTCCGGATCATCTTAAATGTGCAATGGGAAGAGACTTAAGCTACAACAAAGTCCAAAGGGCTTTATAATGCTAAATGAGGGATTCCAACCTCAGGCAGAAGTTACTGTAGGCTATGAACACTAAAAAGCTGTATTCTTATTTGAGGATTTATGCATTTTTATCTACCACATGAAACATTCATGCTCATACATGGTTGCTACTTCTTACCCTTAGAGCTCTGAGCCAGGCCAAGCCACACGTTCTTGGTGATGAGATCATTTTCCTTTATGTGTGTACTCACAAATGCATTTTCTTCAGCATCCACAATAGTCAGAAGGGTTGCTGAAGGATCTAAGGGTAAGAGGAAACCGGTAAGAATTGCAACTTGCTTGTACATTGAGTTTTCTGTGGGAACAATTGTTAACAGCAAATTTTGGGTGTGTAAAATTAGCTTGAAATAACCTGCAGAATAAAGACATAAACCTCCCATTCCCCAAAATACAGCGTAACGTTATACAAGACAGCTTCAGATGACTGGTTATTCAAGCAGATCATACAAAATAAAATGAGAGTAAACTTACTGCTGCTGTGGAGTACATACCTGGAAGATATCAAAAGGTATGCCACATTCAGAATTACTAGTCTTGTCCAAGTAATAAGCCCTTTTCAAAAATTTAGTTGAACAAAAGTTCAGCATTTTGCTGAGTCAAGTTAACTTCTAAATCAATCCCTCATTATGCCTCAGGTTTTTATATACAGTGTTATAGCAATTAAGGAATAAGAGGGAGGAAAAGGTATACTGGAGATGGGCTCAAAGCATACCTGTTCTTTACAAGTATATGCAAATATAAGCCAGAAGCTTAATTTAGAGAAAGATCACTTTATCTTTCAACTACCAGGCCAGGTAGGATTGAACATAAAACCACATCCAGGCCAGGGACTACTCACACCTTTTATTTTTCATCCTATGTAGTGGGTTCAAGTTCACATCATAAGATAATTCAAAGCAAGTTACGACAGTCACTAGCTTCTAAGCTAAGAAGATGATTAAAAATTCTGTACGTGAGACTGCTTAGCATCATCTTCCGCAACACAATTCCCCACATAGCTTATCACAGAAGAGAGAAAATCCTTTAACTTTACATAAATTTAAGTTTTTTAGTGATATTATGTGCCTTAATAGTATCTATGAAGTACGTGCTTTGAACCATTTGACAGGTTAGCAAGCACCCTATTAGCAAGCAGCTAATGCAAGGATATAATAAGAAAACACTGCTAAGAGCACTAGCTTTATGTACAATTAACTTCATTACAAATAAATATAATGGTTTCCTCCAAACTGTAAGCCTTACATATCTGAATCCTCTACCAATGGTTGTCTGCATTTTACTCTCAGATATCCATGTGCCAAACAAACCGTCAGCACATTGCAGAGATTTACCAAGAACCTTAATCAGATATTCAAAAATAAAGCTTGCTATTACTTTTCCTAAACTAGAGAGGCCTAAAAGCTTAGGTGTAGGTATAGGTTTTTTGGTTGTTGGTGTTTTTTTTTTTCTTTTCAAATAATGGACTAATTACAAGTTGTAATGTGATAGTCTAAACATACTCAGTTTCTGGCAGACTTTCTTGGCATCTTCCACATTATATACAGAAAAATTGTAGAACGCCATGTCAAATGCGTAACAGTGATCCTTATACTGCATCCATTGCAGGGTACTGCTAAGTTGCGTGCATCCCGGGGCTCTGCTCACTTGCTTGGGCTGTAATTGTCTCTCTGCAAAGACAAAGAAATCGACATAATTTCTGCTGCAGGAATTGCACTTAATCTCTTTGTAGGAACAGGACAGTAAGTATTAACAAGGACTATTTCTCCTACCAACAACCATGATTCAATTAGTTTACATCCCTTCTTTGTGTGTCATAGATGAATTTATTTGAAAATGAGCATAAGAAAAGTCCCAAAGACTTGGGAACCATTTTTTTCCCTTGCCTTTCAGGGGGTTTTGAAGATCAGTGTATGCACTTGATAAGGATTTCAATTCAGAAAAGATACATACAGTTTGATATTGATATCACAGGTGATGAAAAATTGACCAGGATTGTTTTAGATCTTCACCACTAGAATGAAGAGAACTAATTTCCCTTAAGTATTAAAAAGTGTTTTATCAACAAGACAACCCTTCTTAAAGATGAAATCATGTGAAGTATTTCAGCCTTCATTTCTGGTTCTAACTACAACACGTGAAGATAGAATATATACGACAACTACACAAAATATGAGAAATAACACTTACCATTTGAAGGGCTATAGCAAATGGCACCTTCAGCAACATTTGTACATTTTGTACGGTTCCAAGATCCTTTAGTATCCAATAGAACACAGTTCTCAGTAGTATTTGAGTTTTCTAATTCCCAAGGACAGTAGTCAAAGTCGCTTCCATCGGACCATTCAAAATTAGCTTTACTTCCCTAATTAAAGAAAAAACCGCAACTTTTAAACCACAGCATATGGTTGTGGTTTAAGTCTTGTTTGTCATTACCAAGTCATGTAGCAATATTTATCCCTTGCAGAGTGATAAATTAAAATGCAGGTGGTCTAATTTTCTAAATCCATCCTAAATAAATGCACAACATAATTTGCATTTTCCAATCAATTCATAACATAAAAATCCTGTTTATTTGTGGAAACGGAGAAAGCGTGGCACGTTTGTAAGCTTAAGCCTGCAATGAGCCTCGTTTTATTCTATGGGGAACATTTTACTTAATTTCATCCTGCTGTTTCATTTAAGTAGTCTGCCTTCCTTGCTATGAACATTACTAGATATGTTGGCAGCCACTAAACTGCTGACATGGCCTCAGTGAGTAAAGCTGGGCAGCTCAGGAATGGTTTGCTGTGCTAGCTCCTACTTCAGCTGGAAACCTTTGACAATGAAGAGTCAATCATGAGAAGTGGACAGACCCATTCGGACCAAAGGACAGGCAGAGGCAGCGAAGGTATGCAGAGAAATCACACACCTCTGCCAATTAACTACCACGACCAGGTCTGACAATTAGTGTGGGGAGCAGGGTCAGGGCCACAGGCTTTTGGCTCTAAGGTTAAGCAGACAGAGGAGGAGGAAGATCTGCAGTCGCCTCTGCTATGCCTCCCAGGAGAAGGGACGCACAACTTGCTAGAGAGCCAGTTCTGGACCTGCCTTGGAGAGCCAGTCCTGACCTGGACTCAACAGGCTCCACACAGCCTCGTCTGATAGTATTTGCTAACGGAATCTGATCCTACAGAGGGTCACAAAATATGGAGCTTCTAAAGGTAGCACTGCAAATTGTGCTTCCTCGTGCTGCAAGAAATGATGTGGGACCATTGCATTATTTTAAAACATCAAGGATTTGGAAAAAAAAAAAACCAAAAAACTTAGTGTGGCTACATACATTAACATTGAATATACTGTAATGCCTGTTATATGGGATTGAAAAAGTAGGTCATTTACTACATGGAATAGAGATTCCAAGAAACTGGAACAAAGCGTCAGAAAATATTTCTTATCTTGTACATAAAATTATTTACAAGCTCTGTTACTGATGTCACCAACGGTATGTACTTACATCATGAACTGACAACCCAAGCCACAGAGGATAGCCATCCCGCTTGACAATATCTTCTAGAAATAACTGTTGTGATTCACTGTGCACACTTGCTAAATCACTCCTATTTTGTTTGCATTCTCTCAATGCCTCATACCACGTTAACTTTTTCTGAAGGATCCTGTATGTTCTGTTTCCATGAGGAAGAGAGTCAGGCAATGGAGGCTTGTGTTGTTGAGGACCTACTTCAAAGAACAAGGCAACATGGAGTTCTGTGGACTTCATTCATGTTACCAGGAACATATAGAAAGCATTAAAATCCACCTATATCAATGTAACTCAAGCATGAAAGTGTTCAGTACAAGCCACTCATACCAAGTATGTTATCTTTTGCTACTTTGAACACTATGATGGAGGAGTTCAGCAAACGCATACCTCCTGAGCAGAGTATCACAGCAGTGATCCACAGACTGACCATATAACCCCAGAAGCCCATGACAGCTGTGCCATGCGTTTCACTGGGAGTAAAACCAAAGCCTTATATAGTGGGCACTGCAGAACCAGGACTTAAATTACCACCCTCATTCAACAACACTCCAGTACTACACATAAATCTTCTCTCCTACTTACCTCTTTCGATTTTACAGGCAAGAATACTGTACACATTATAGTGTTGAGCATGCCAACTTTGAGAATAATTATAAATATCCCAAAAACCATCAAGATTTACACCAGCAAAAAAACTGTTCTTCTTTATGTTAGGTCTTCCTAGCCTCCAGTTATTGTAAGTCAGATGAGTTTCATCATACCACTTAAGAACTTGATCTGTGGAAAATAGTGAATATTTATTAAAACATTGGTATTATGCGTACAAATACCATTTAACTCTGAATATATTAATGACACTAACAGATATTCACTTTGGAAAAAATGCAGTGATACTCTAAGTTACTGTAAATCAGCTCCATATACAATGCTAAATATATTAGCATTACTCATCCAGAGCATTTTAAGTCCTGCTTTCCAGGGAAATCAAATCCAGACTAAACAGAACATACTGGATCTAATTATCACTCAAACAGAAAGCATGTCCAGCGATTTTCTTCTAGAAGATAAATACAAATATAAAGCATTATTATAGGTTTGCATTCAGTTTGACTTCAGTTGTATACTGCAGCATGCAAGAAACATGCACTTAATGCTGCAAACTTTGTCTCCAATCCAGTTATTAAGAATAAAAAACAACCTTAAATCTTACCACTGTCATCATAAATCACGCCCAGCCAGACCCACATGGCCAGGCCGCTGAATGAACGAAGCTGCTCAGTAACAAAGTCGTTCTCCTCTTCATCTCGAACGCTGAGAACAAATGCTTCTGGGTCTATTGAAAATTTTTTAAGATTACTTTCTTCCAAATTCACCTCTCAGTTACAAAATAAATATTTTTTCTATTATTTGTAATAATTATTACAGATAGGTCAAGAATGTGCAAATGCTAGACCTTCATAACTTAATAACTAAATGAACAGTGCAAAAACAATTTTCAAAGGTATTATCAACAGTGCTTCCCCTGGTTTTGTGGGTAAGTGAAAGACATCTGCTCCAGAGATATTTGTAGGTCCTACTGTCACTGCCACTTCAAGTTGTATGTAGTAAAAATTCTCTGCATAGAACATAAAATTATCACCAATCTTTCATGACTTGCTTGAATTGCCTAGTAGAGAAAGAGTATTAAGAAAAAGACTGAATTGAAATCAATTCCCCAAAAATGAAAACAGTTTCTGGAAAGATGCATGTCTAATTGCCATAAACAATGGTTTAATATAAGAGGGAAGCTGTTCCTAAGCTCAAACTTTGTTCAAGATGGACAGGAAAAGCCCACATGCTTTTCTGAACTGTACTCAGTCTGTTTACTTTGTCCACCTAAGTGTTCCAACACAGCAAGGGGGGGAACAGGAGCTACTGGGAGGAATCCCGTGGGCCAGGGCTCTCGAAAGCAGGGGGGTCCAAGAGTGCTGGTCGCTCTTTAAACGTCACTTCCTCCATGCTCAGGAGCGGTGCATCCCCCTGAGAAAGAAATCGAGC
>Ga0181612_138070_pt1 | contig 10064 bp, 3 predicted proteins | sample HoacroProtozoa21_FD_119630 | JGI IMG/M metagenome (GOLD analysis project Ga0181612, IMG submission 119630) | Hoatzin crop microbial communities from Cojedes, Venezuel. Combined Assembly of Gp0051906, Gp0051904, Gp0051908
GTCTCGGCCTCCCTGCTGCCCCGCCCCTCCGATCCCCCCCGCTGCCCGCGCCCTGCCAGCCAGGGGACGGAGCGCGTCCCCTTCACAGTCCCGCTGGCGTGATCCCGCCATCCCACCCGCTTCCCAGCCTCCCGGTGCGCTCGTCTGCTGGGGCGCGGCCGGTCCTGCTCTGGCCCCCGGTGCGGCTCCGGCCCCCGGTGCGGCTCCCCGCCTCACCCGGAGGGGTTTCGACCCGGGCGTTGAAAAGGACTTGCAGAGTAACCACCGGGGCACCCGGCACTCGTCTTCGGTCTGGTAGAGCAAGCCCAGAGGAGCCCAGCTGTGCTGGCGCAGTTCTGCAGGTGTGTTTCTGTAGCCGTCCAGAGCTACGGCTGCTCGGGATGGGAGCGCGGGACATGGGCTCCGCTGGTGTTTCCAGCGGAGCATCCTCTCCTAGAAGCACCGGTGGGGAAGGGGCCGTGAGAGCGGAAGGGACCCACGCCTCCGGTCCCCGCTCAGCGACCGGAGATCCAGCCTGGGGGAGTTGCTCTGGGGCCGGGGGAGCAGGGACAGCGTGTCCCACAGGTGATGGAAGGGGGAACCAGGCCCGGCGTGACCACTTGTCACCTCCAGTGGCCCGAATAATAACTTAGAGAGGCAATTCAAGAGCAGAGCGACACCCAGTTGTTAGAGTAATGTCTAGGAGAAATTGTGGGTTTTTTTCATCATGTGAGAGCTAGTTGATCTTTGAGGCTGCTGCTTAACTTTTGCGAGAGTTTGCTTTGAGAACAGGGGTTTTTACTAAACTTTTGTCATAAGAAAACTAAATGCTTATTATGTTCCCCCTGCTACCAGTCAAGATTTTATAAAATGAAATCTCCAGAAAAAGAGAGTTTTTAGCATAGGTATTTCCCTTTTTTTTCCCATTAGTTCACTATGTGAAGTTTAGGCAAATATTTGTTTTATCTTTTAGGCAAATATTTGTTTTATCTAATATGTCAGACTGATGATTTTCAGAGTACTTTTTTCACCATATTTCAAAATGAAAATAATTTTTCCGAAAGCCTTAGCCTAAATAAATCACTAATGATAATAAAAAAACCCTATTCTGGTTATCAAGCGATGCGCTCTTAGCTTACAGAATGTAAGGCTTGCTGGAGCCTTACATTTCAGAAGATACACCTATTAACTGTTAAAAGAAGCACAAACTTTGTGCTTAGTTAGTTCATAGATCCTATTAGGGTAAAACAAGCCTTTCAGAAAGGCATCCAAATGTAGTGTAAAGACATCCAGTGGTGGAGAATCTGTCTCTTCCCTTGATAATTTGTGACAATGGTGAGTCTTTGCTATTCCTGATTTCCAGTATTAGTTTTCAGATTCCAGTTACGTATTTTCTCTACTACGTTAAAAAGTCTACTCTCCTCCATCCTGCCTCCATAAAGTTATTTATATGCAGCAGTCCAGTCACTGCTCAGTTTTCTGTTGCATAAAATAGATAGATTGAGCTCTTTAAGCATCCCACTGCAGGACATTTCCCCCAGCACTCGAAGCACTTCTGTGGCTCTTTTCAGCCCCTCTCACAGGTTTTCAGCATCCTTTAAAAATGGCTTCATACAAATTCCATTCTTCTTCCAAAGCTTTTATTCACTGACATCCCATGACAAATACAACTGAGCTAGAAAAGGGAAGGGCTGTAGCAAGCACCTCCTGTTACAGAACGCTTGGTATTTTTCCTGAAGCTCTAATTTAGCACATGAACATCTGCTGTGCTAAGTTCTATGAGTTATTTTGTTGAATGTTTGAGTAGGTAAGGCACAGAAGAAATGCTTCCATCTGTTAAGCTTGCTTGCAACCTGAGGTTTTCTCCATCCCCACTTCTTTTTCAGCTCTAGGCAGCAAGGTTTCTTTTCAAAGGGGACTGAGGTCTTTTAAAAACTTGCTCAATTAAAATATTTCTGTATTTGCACCCACAAAGAAAGGCCAGAAACACGAAGAAAAAACAAAACTTTTCCAAAGGCTTTTTTCTGGCCAGTCAGCGGGAATTGCTATAAAATTAATAACTTCTTCTAGAATGCTATTTCAATAATACAGAATTCTTCCCTTTGCTGGACACACAAATACAGTTAATATATAAAAACACGTTCTGTGTGAAGAATATATCAACATAATTTACATTATTTACTACTAAAGAAAGAAGTTTTTATGGACAGTACCCTTGAAAGTATGTGGTTTTATGCCTAGCTGCACTCTATAAAGTATGTACACCCTATAATGAAAGAACTTACTTTTTGGTTTTAGAAATATGGTTTTATTCCATGATCACCAGTCGGAAAATGTGCATCGTGGTCTAAACTCTTAGGAGGGTCATTTTTTGGTTTCTTTGAAAGTTTTGAGATGCTTGTTAGTGGCCTGATTTTCAGAAGATGTTGTGTAACACCTTCATGGACTTTCAAGTGGCCATTGAAATTGCTACTCTCTTGGGAGAATTTAGCCTCCCCCCACCCCCACAATTCTCTCTTGTCCTTTAAAAATAGAAAGTGTTCTTGAAGGAACGAGTTCTCTTCTGGGAGCAAACACATAAATGTAGTTAGACTACAGCCGTCAGTAAAGGTAAAAGCAGATATGCCTTAGTCTCTGGAAGACTGGTGTATTGAGGTAGAGGAAAACTTCCAGACAGATTTCAGAGAAGAGGGAAAATGTTTCCTGTGGCATTTATTCTTCATGCTCTCAGGGCAAGTAGATGCTATTCCCGCTGTCAGCAGGCAGCACTTTCCTTGAAAAATTCTGGATATCCAAGATTAGGTTTTACTTTCTCAGTTTTTAGGAATATCCTGAACTTAGGTGTAAGGAGTTTTGTGTTTTGGGTTGTTTTTCCTTGTTTGAGCTGTATTTAAGCTAAAAGGGTGTCTGGCATAATAAGTAAGGGCTAAAACAATTTGAAAGTCTGAAGTTTAGTTCTCTCTGAATAAAGCCAGGTGAAAAGTGTTTTGACATTGTGAGAGAAGAAGAACAAACCTTCATGGTGCACCAGAGTAGGTTTTTGGAGAGCGTTGAATGATCAGAGAGTTATACATTTACTATTCTAAAGTTGCAGAAGTTTGGTATTTGGAAAGGGAACCCAGACATATTTTGGGAGGATGCAGAGGGCACAGCACGAATGCATATGTACTTACATGCATAGCTTTGCTGTAACGTCATGAGGGACTGTCCTGGTTTCGGCTGGGATGACGTTAATTTTCCTCCCAGTAGCTGCTGTGCACCGCTACCAAGCGGAGGGAGAAGAAGAGGGGGATCAGTGAACAAATTATTGTCGCATGTTACGGAGAGCCTGGTGGTGCTGGCAGATCGGCAGATTGCGCCGGATTTGGGTGAGCGTGTTTGGCAACGAGTGGAAGATACCAGTTGGGGCTGGCGGTGGAAAGCTTGGAGCTGCCTTTGTCTCTACAGAGATGGGGTGTACTTGGAAGGAGAGTTCTTGCTTAGCAAAACGTTACCTTGAAATACTGCCATGGTCACTTGCAGCATGTGTTACTCTTCGTAAAAGTTCTTGGGGCAGCCTTAGCTTTTGCATCTAGTTTTCTTTCCTCTTTTCTTCTTCTCTTTTTTCTTTTTTCTTATTTAAATGCATCTCTTTTGTGCTTATGAATTGACACAGCATGCATTTTCATGCTAGACCCATGCTTTTTTCTTGGTCTCCACCCCTGTCTGGAATTGTGCATCCCCACCCACAGCACGTAGCTGCTGAGAGCCCCATTTTGGGGAGAGTAATCCTCCTTGATGAATGCCTATTTTGTGCAAGTTATACAAGAGGGTTGCATTGTTAGAATCTTCTGTTGAACTTGCACAAAAATAGTCCCTACTCAGGGTGAATAGGGACTGTGTGTCACTAAAAAGTACTTTATTATTCATTACAGCCTTGCTTGTTAACTGTCACCCAAACTAAAGAATATCTGTTATCAAATGTATCCCATAGAGTTAGCTTAATTGCTCATAGGGAAGTACTTGGAAGAGATTTTAAAGGACAGAAAACAGTGAGCATTCTCTGTACTTAACGATATGCTGCCTTTAAGTGCTCTCATGCCAACAGCAACAAAAGAAGTGTTTAGAAAACAACTTGAAAGGCATCAAGAGGGAGATGCAAAGTGAGTGCCACACTGACATATCTCGGTTGGTGCTTTGTTGGAGGTATTTCACGCCTTTGGGCATTGGGGCAGAATCTCCAGATGACTAATGAGTCCCTCTTGGCCGCGATGTGGGGCATAAAGAGACACTCCAGTGTACATCTCCACCGGCTGGGTGCTTTGTAGTTCCCTTTCAGAGGGACGATGGTTAGGACAAGGAAGCAACAGTTGGCGAACAAAAGATGGGAAGAGTTCTGTAGCTCTTGTGTTTTGCAGGCTGGGGGGGGGGGTGTTTTGCAAGGTTTTTTTGTTCTTTGTGGTATTTTTTCTTGCTCTTTGGATTTTGGAAACGCCAAGAAAACGAAATTTTCTTACAACTCCCCCAAAATAAGTACTTGGGGCAGGATGGAGGTGTAGTCACTGTGAGTGATGCAAAGGCTTAAAATAATGGAGGAATGATTTCACTCTTGATATAAACAATTATCTTGGAAGCCGGAGAGGGAAGAGGGGAGATTTTCCAAGGCACATACAGAAATTTTGGAAATAAGCATCACTAATAGTTGTGCTTGAACATCCCTGAAGTGTTTTTAAAAATTCCTCATAATTGAAGTAATTAAAGTAATTAAAGCGAGAAAACTTGTACCGGTTAAATGTGGCTCCTGTCTAAGCAATGTTTCTTGTGATAAAGTACAACTGTGAGATTGGATCACGCAGCATCTCCTATTTACGGGATTTTTTCCCCTTAGAACACATTGCTACATGTTTTATCTAGTCTGTTTGTGTTAGGACAGCCTTTAATCTAGCTTTATAGCTTCTGATATAACTGGAATATAACCTCTTAAATCATCATTTATTCTTGATGTAAAGACTCGGATAGGTCCTTGGGACTCTGCTGCAAAGTCAAATTATCCACGCCGATAAGCGATGTTGTATTTCAACTTCTAACCACTCGTGCTTCTTACACCTTTGTGTGGTAAATTAGAGAGCTCTCCACATTTCAGTGTTTTCCATTTGCATGTGGAGAAAATGATAATTTTATATATCCAAGGAATGCCACAGAAATGGAGGGGTGTTGCTGCTGGCTGTAGGCTACTGGGAAGCCACTCCGGGCAGCTTTTAACTAGATACAAGAAATACACTGAGGTGTACTCAAGTGACTTGCAGTTTGAATGAGGAAAGACGTGTCTCTAAGTAGTAATTGTGTTTCATGTGTAAAAAATACACACCCTCTTTTTACAAAGGAGGTATATGTACATGTACACACACATACATGCGTTATCTGTTTCTGTAAACACGCAAGGGGAAAATGTGTGTCTTTGTGTATATGTGTATGTCTGCGTTTAAAACACAGACACACCCACAATTATTCGTTACAGACAAAAACCTTCTGTCCTTGTTAAAGTTAGTAGTACACCTGAAGTACAAAAGCCACATTTACTCCAGTGTAATTCAGTTTAATTGGAATTGTACCGGGAATCGCATACAGCTTCTCAGAACTGCCTGCATGAGTGAGAGCCAGGCTTCCTAGCAAGGAGTGAATCACTCCATACTAATCTGCTGTGTTGGTAAAAATAAATCAATCAATTGGTAAATTATTACAAACAGACTGCTCATAGGGCAGCAGCTGAACGTACCTGATCCCAGTTACTTTAGGAACTTCTTACAGCTACTTGATTGCTGTCACTGTACCCTTTCTGTGGATATTTTTTCATTTGGGGCCAATCCCGAGACTGGATCAGTCAACTGGAATGCTCTCAAGGTGTTCGTATATGGAGCAGTGATGCTTTCAGACTCCTGCTTCGTGTTAGTTTACTGTGGGTGGGCTCTGTTTTTCCCTAACATAAGAGCATAGTAAGATCTTTGCCTGAAACTCGAGCTGAAATTTATTTGAGGTTGCAAAAAATTTGGTTTGCTTATTTGTAAACTCAAGCTCTGTTTGCTGCTTGCCAAATACAATGTAAAAACAGCTTCTTCTTGGTGGTAACATCCAGTGTGTGCTGGAACCATGAGTAGCAGGATTCCATCTAAGTTAAATGCAACAATAAAAAAGAAACGTTAACCACAGTTATTTTGTTGGAAACCCAGAAAGACATAGCTTGGTGCTTATTTCAGACAAACATGGTCAGTTCTTTTGCGTACTGTAGCAATTTATTCATCCTATTTGTACTAAGATAGAGCCTCTCCTGACCCAACTTTTGTCTTGGTTACAGCTTTCTGATTACTTTTGCCGAACTTGTCTTCAACCCTGGTCTTAGGCGTCAGTTTGAGTAGTTTGGGGATGTTCAAAACTCCAGGGATTGGCTACAGACCATAGGTGAGGGCTAGTTGCAACAGGGCTTGTTTTTCCCTCATTTCCCATTCCTGGCTTGTCCCTTGACTTGCTTGCAAGTGTTAAATCGCTGCTGAAATGGAAGCGATCTCCTGGTTCGGGAAGGGCAGCGTGCGTAAGTCCCGGCAGCAGAGCTGCTCGCAAGCCGAGCCCGCAAGGCGATTGCTGGACGGGGCCACAGTTTGAGAGTTATTCTATGCTCCTTGAGGTTGAAGGGTGCTGTATATCATTTAGGATGGGAAATGGGTGTCATAAACAAAACAATCTTCTACACTCTAAAGATCTGGGGAGGGAGTCCCATAAACACCTGTCCAAGCCTGTGATGACAGCTGGGGGTGCTTTCGGGGTCAGGCTTCCCTCTGCAGCTGTGCTTACATTCTCGAGGGATAAAACAGCCTCTTTTCACATCCTTAAGAAATTATTCTCCCTGACTGTTTGTAGAGCAGCAATCAGAAACCATATATGTCGCGAAACATTTTTGTAAGCAAGGGAGAGGTTAGTGGGATCTGGAAAACAGTATAACATGATCGGCTTCACATCTGGAAAAAAACTAAAATAACTTGTACTGTCAGGAGCATTTTTCATTTTCTGTTTGTTTTTTCAACTTCTAGGTAATGTGAGCAAGGTGATACCTAATTATTTGACTGGTTGCACAACTCAGTCCAGAGTTTAAAATGCCAGTTTAAGCAATGTAATCAAAGGAAGGGCAGAAACTTTAAAATGTAAATGTTTCAAATGTAAACAGTCTGCATAACCAAATTTTGAAAAAAAAGAAATCTTTGCTATTATGTAGCATGACCAATAACACTTCCAAAAATTTGTTTTAAACACTATTTAAATAACGAAAATAAGATGTTCTTACTAGAAAAATATCGTCGTTTAACCCTGATCTTCTCTTTCTGTAACTGCTCACACTTTTGTAAAGTTGATGTGAAACTTGGCAACTTTGTCTTCACTGAATGTATGATACATGTGTTCGGGTGTTGAAGAAACTGAAGAATCTGGATGGAAGTGCCAAATCAGAGTACAAATCCATGTTTTCAGGTTTCTGCTGTGAGTGTTTTAGAAACTCACTTTTAAGGGCTTGATAATTATTGCAGATCTCTGCTGGGATGCCATGAAATTCCGGGGGACTTCTCTCAGCATAATCTATCCTACGAAAGGCACAAGTTTTCTAGCTAACTCTATGGGGTGGCAAAACCAAATCTGTGTAAAAGAGGTTGTCACATATGAGCCTTTTCCTGCCTGGTGGGAAGGAGAAGCTGTTCTAATATGAGGCACATATCAGATCGTCTGTGATAGAGATCGAAGCGCTGTAATTCTCTTCATGAAGATGTTGCACTCCATTCTTTACCGAATTAAATGATTGAAACTTGTGAATTCGGATGAGTGCTGTGCTGTTGGTGGTCTGGCCCTGAGATGGTTTCAAACCGTATTTAGATATCCTCAGTTCAGCCGAAGCCCAGATGCTTAACGTGCTCTCTCTGGCCTCTGGTGGATCCATCCTCTGTGCTGTCCTTTGGCCTCAGAAGTCACTTTTCAAAGGCCTTTAGGGGTTCCCAGCTTTCTCCTTTGACTAGACACAAGGACTCAAATGGAGTGTAGACTGTCCAAATGTGGTGGTTTTTATTGCATGTGTACCATAGGAGCAGGACTTTCATTTATTCTTATTTTTCTACTTTGAAAGGAAGCACAGGAGATGTATAAAGATACAGACATAGATCTATGTAGGTATATATACAACTAACCTTTTCTCACTTTTCCAAGATGCTGCTGAAAAGGATGTGGCATCACAGTTTGTCAACCTGTCTTCATTTTTTGTAACCGCCTTTCGTTCATTAAGTTTTGTACACAAGCATGTCTTAAAGGCTTTTAAGCTCTGGCTAGTAAATTGAGCAAAGTCTGCGTGGTTTGACTGAAATCTTTGCGAACAGAAAGAGATCAGTATGTTTCCTTGTCAATGGGGCCTTATTTTGTTTTCAAACTGGTAAATGAATGATTTCCAGTAAATGGAAATGGAACGATAAACCAGTTTCGTTTACCCCAGCCCAGCTCTGCTCCGCAAGGAGCAGCCTGGGGCTCGCCTGGAGCCCGGGCTTTGGGACCACCTTCCCCAAGCACGCGCCGGCAGGCACAGAATGAGCCCCCTGCAGCGAGCCAGCGCTGCGACCTGCCTCTGGCATCCAGGAGAGTGAAATAATTACACTGACAATCAAGTTATCAAGGCACATCTGAGCTAATACCTTAATTACACAGCTTCTTCCAGTTATTTTTGCATTCTCCCCACAGGCTCATGGAAGTCAGGGCTAAATCACAAGAGGTTTTTTTTGGTTGTGGCTGTGTGCTCTAGACTCGTTAAGAAATGGTGAAGTTTACCAGCAAAATATTTGAGTGTGCACACCTAACTTTGCTTCGCGTTTCTGAGCTTTCCTTCGCAGCGCAGCGGTTTCAGGCAAAGACTTTCAGCCTGTTCACATGAGGAAAACCTATTCTTGGATTTGTATTCCTCAATAATTCAATACAAGGGTGCTTATCCTAATACAAAGATGCCTTCCTTCAACTTAATGTAACATTTCAGCAAAGATATCACACTTTAATAACAGCTGATGTTTACAAAGTTACACTTCTCGTCCAGACAAGCCCTTACTGTTTTTAAGACGGAAGCAGAGATTCCATAGAGGAGTGTTTTCAGAGCAGGGATGGTATTGCGTATAGGCATACACTGCCTCTTTCCAAGCTCTCATGCAGGGATGAAGTGGAGCATTTTGAGCCCAGAAAGTACCCATCTTCAAGTACCATCCCAGAACAGGCCTATTATTTCCCTCTAGAAAAGCAAATCCAAAATTCTTTCTCTAAACCAACATAACTCGACAGTTCCCTTTCTTTCAGCATACAACTTCATGTCCCAGACCCCTCTTTTGCTCTTTATGGTGACTATATTTCCAGGTGTGTATTCTTTCACGTATTATGTGCTCATTCATTTGTAGTTGTGGGAAGTGCTGTCAGGAAACAAAGGACTCTTTTTTGGTACCTTTCAAAATTTTTGAAATGTAGATTTGTTTCAGAACTGAAAAAAACCAGAGTGTTTCAGTAATTTTGTCAAGACATGATTAAATCTGAATATTTTCATACTGATAAAAAGTGGTCAGCTTTCTGCCCTTTTCTTCTTTGAAACTGCATCACGACTGAGATAATTTTATACAAATTTTCATCCAAATCAGTATACCTTTATGGAACGTCTGGGCATGCAGTGATTTGTACATCTGTAAAAGACAGACCAGTTTGTGAGCTCTGACTGGTGTGCATGCGGTCTCTTGGACACCCACAGATTTCTAGGGTGGGGTTAGGTGTAAGATTACAGCTCCTAAATGATCCTTTAGTGAATTAATAAGGTATCAGCTACTTTTACGTGTATCACAATACTTGGATGTAACAGTTTACAGTTTTTCAGCTTGGTTTTCTCCGCTTTAACAAAAGGGGAAAGCTAGAAATCTCTCTAAAAGCAAATGGAGATCCAAATAGCTACAGAAGTAAATGCCCTCCGGGAACAGCCAGCGCTGCGTTATTCTGTGAGGATGCTGCCCGATGAGTGGCGTCTGCCTGCAGCCTGTTCGGCAGGAGAAATATATCCATTA
>Ga0181612_140755_pt1 | contig 10064 bp, 8 predicted proteins | sample HoacroProtozoa21_FD_119630 | JGI IMG/M metagenome (GOLD analysis project Ga0181612, IMG submission 119630) | Hoatzin crop microbial communities from Cojedes, Venezuel. Combined Assembly of Gp0051906, Gp0051904, Gp0051908
ACAAATTTGTTCGCATGCCACAGCTGTGCTGAATTCTGTGGACTAGGCCAAGCCGTGGGCTCCTTTCCCCCATGGAGGTACAGAAGAGAACGGCCGTAGGTGTCTGACAGTACAGAGGTCTCACTTCCACCCCTCTCCTAAGCAAGGCAGCTGTAGCTATTTACAGGAAAAAAAATGAATAGAAGGTGCCTTACTGTGCACGTCTCAAAAGAAGCTCAAATGCTAATCCCATCCACGTCAGCAGAAGCAGCCTCGGGCATGGGGCCATGTTTTTATTTAAGTCCTAGTTCCTCAGAGGTAACTAAAGCCGAGGAGGAATTGTTCATGGCTCTGACTGACATGTTTTCCAGTTGCACACGCTTGAAGGGCAGGACTGGCAGGCAAAGTTGCCCAGAAGCTCCATCGGGCCAATGACATGATGTAAAGTCACTTCCAGCCTCCCCTGTGGACTGTCATACCTTACGTCAGAGCATCTATTACTTACAGTGCTTACAGAAATGTGGCAGTTTGGCAAAACCCATCTTACAGAGATGTGGCATTATCACATGCAGAAGGACCTGAACTAGACAAATCCCAAACACTTCTGAGAAATCCAGTCACACGGAATGTGACGGAAAATGGTGTGGGCTATACAGAAATCACCGATATGTCATTGGTCCAGTCTTACATGGATGACAGTTTGAGAAGAGAATGCAAAGAGGAACAGCAGGTGTTTTATCAGAAATCCATCACCTACCTTTGTTGATCCAGTAAAAGCAATTTTATCAATGCTGTGATGGGTAGAAATAGCAGCTCCAGCTGTGGGGCCGTAGCCTGGCACAATGTTCACCACACCTGGAGGGAAACCCACCTAAAACAGAGGGTAAACACAGCTCTGTAGAGAGAGATTTTGAGCACTCTGGAGCTGATCTTGACTCCTGAGAGTGCAGTTCCATTCTCAGGAAGCTTGAATTAGTTGCCCTATATTCTTTGCAATTAAGAATTGCAAGCTGCAAACAAGGAGCCCAGACCAGATACATCACTGTTTTCTAGACTTCCCAGTAACATGGCTGCGCACTACCAGCTGGAGTAGACGTGGGTGAAAGTAACAGCCATGCTTAGGAAATGCCAAGTTTCAGTAAGAAGTCTTGGAGGAGTCCCAGTTTCAAGGCAAAAGAGAGTGAGTCTTTTGGCCAAACTTGGCCCCCAGCTACTGCTGTGCAGCTGGAGCCAAGGGGTAACTGAATGAAAGTTTGTTTTGAACAAAGGTTGACATTTGTGGTTCTTCAGGGGCCAGAGGGATTAAGAAGTCAGTAAAACCTCACTAGATGATGGGGCTAATAAAAGAGGAATACAAGAGCAGATGGTAACAGCCTTATGCCAGTTTCCACCACATTTACAACCTAGATTAGCCAACTAGTAATTCTGCCAAAAGAGACAAACGGCAAAACTTTAGGTGAAATTCTAGTGCGAGGAGAAGTGCGGCACTTGCTCGTCTGTTTTTATATCCTGAAACAAGAGTTTCAAGGATTATGCTCTGCTAGGCTAGCCCTCCCCTACTACTGATTGCACAAGGTTGTTTTCCCTGCATTTTCTAACAATGGAGTTGCAGGATATTAAACGTTCACTTCATTTCTTGTGGCTTTTTAATATAAAATCTCAATAAATGCAGTTGCTCCTTCCTAATACAGAAAAAGATAGAAGTAATTGCTCATGTAGTATCTTGCAAAAAATTATCTTAAAAGGATTTTTTTTCCTATTTTTTCTTTTCATGAATTGGAAGGGCAGTATGATTTCTTCTATGGATGTGACAATGATAAAAGTGAGTTTAATAGAGTTTGCATCTTGGCTAATGAGTTTTCATGAAAATTCTGCATGTCAAACTGTGCAAGTAATGGTGTTTGGAGTCAGCAGTAAAGCCACAAGGAAGAAAAAAATTGGTTCAGATCACCCCGAGCCAGAAAGTTTGTTCTGTTTTTCAGCAAAAAAGAAAGCCTAAATATTTTTGTTGGCCCAAAATTATTTCATTGAACCTAACACATAGCTTTGCTTGTGTGTTCACATCTTCTGCATGCTTTTGAAGATGGGGGAAAAAAAAAAACGTTTAACTTATTCTTCTGAAAAACTGCAAAGAATTTAGCTAATTTTGGGTGGAGAAAGGAGCATCTTCAAATAAAATTATTCTGCTCTAATTACACTTCTGCCTTGGAGGGCAACTGTGAGAAACAGGCAGCTTAGAGTTTCAGCTAAAAAAATTGATTTCATCAGAATTGAATGGCTTTTTGGGGGGAATGCTACGCCTGTGGTGGGGGAGCTGTATGTCAGAGTGAAAAAAAGCAGTGGTGTGGCAAGGCTAACTACAAGTCATGAAAACTGCACCCTATGCTCATTTGTCTTGTGTAGTCTTATGAAGTCAATTAACTGCAGGAGATACTTAACCGGTAGTATTTTTGCACTGCCTTTCCTGACGGAAGAGCCCTAAGTGTCAATTATTAATGCATCCTTCTATTTTCTCCCAGGCTAAGCCAAGAACCGACAAAATCATCATTATCATTTGACTGCGCCTAACAAACAGACTTTTCCAGCTGAAAGGCAAAAGCACATCTACAACACTTTTAGCTTTCCTTACAATTAGTCACATACACAGATACAGGAAGCTGACGTACTGACCAGTGCTGGAAGGTACTGTGCACCCCCCACCAGCTCCGTATGATTAACAGATCTGAGGGCAGCTCAGATCCTACCTGGCAAGCCCTAAACTAACATTTTGAAACCCCAACCTATGATCTTCCCTTTATGTCAGTATTGAGTTGGCTTTACAGGCCAGACATAGCTAATTTGTTCTACGAACCGCAGAAATTCAGAAGAATTTTTTCCCATGGCACTCCATCTTGGTTGAATTATCCCACTTAGAAATGGTACAAACACAACACTGCTGTCTAATCACACCCTTTTTTGTCCCATTGCCTAATAAAACCGAGTTGTAGTCTTTCCCTCATTTGGGAGAAGGGAAGACAAGACAGATGAGTAAAAGCATCATTTTTCCTCTCTGTAGCTTCCCGAGAAAGGAGAAAATCCTTCAGGTTTTGTGATCTTTGCTACCTCCCAGCCAGCCACTGCCAGTCATGAAGGCCTTCCAAAGAAAAGACTGAAGGCAGACGTTGCTCTCGCTTTCCTCTGTGAGGCTTTAACATCTTTAAAACGTAAAACCTACACACCCAATTTAAAATACCGTCTTGCGTATGACCTTAGAAGAACCGTACCCAGAGGGGATGTTCAGATTTCCTTACCTCCTTGATCAGCGAGCCAATGTACAGCGATGTGAGAGGAGTTTGTTCAGCTGGCTTAATAACCAAAGTGTTTCCACAGCACAGCGCTGGTGCCATCTTCCAGACCAGCATTAGCAATGGGAAGTTCCACTGCAAGAACACAAGGCTGGTCAGATGAGCCTGGCACAGTCACCTACTCAGTTCCACACAGCGTTTTCCCCACCTTCACATGGCTCAGAGAGAAAGCAGCAACTAGGAGGACAGCCACAAAGAGAAGTGGCTGCTTACAATACTGCATTTGCTTGGACTACAGCGTATAACTTCCTTGATTTCCCGCTGAGATCCTAAATATTGCTGGCAGTCCTCAAGCTAATCCTGTAAACTGGACAATCCTCTGCATGATGTGACCTCGTTATTCACAGGATTTTGATCACACTTTGTATAGGGTTTTGGCTGTTCACACCAATCGTGTCAGAGACGGTGTTCTGATGCATCACTTCTGTGCAATGTCCTTATGCAGGGGAATTACAGAGTGCACCTGCTCATTGAAAAAACCCTCATTTTTCTGTGTTAGGTATTGGCTGAGTAGTTAGAAGTTACATAATATCATTCAATTCCAGGTTTATAACTAGGAAACTGCAGTAGGTTGTTCAGTCACGGAAATCCAGGGGAGGTCTTATACTCCCCTAAAATTGTAAATTGCTCCTTTCCAATTAGTTTTCTTATCTGGAATTAGGAACCAGTCCACATCATTTTCCTCTGTGCTAATCTCTTTCATGGTTATGTGTATTTGTAGATCTTGGAGCCTAAGCAAGACGTGGAAAATCTAGCTCACACTGAATCTCAGAAAGGTCATTTGGCAGCAGAAAGGATTTCTTCATTAAAAATAATTAATGCTGCTTTAGGGATGATGGAAGCAGGCCAACAGTAAGGGGACTTCTTGTCAAGACTCAAGCCAAGGGCCTTCAGCTATTGACAAAGAAGCCAAATATGTTAGGAATCCACAAATTCACACTTACAAATAAATTAGCAGTGTAGCTTTTAAGAGACGAGCTCTGTTCTAACCCAGGAGCCCTGAGACAAAGACGAAATTAATCTAATGTGATATTCTTCTGCTTGCCTCTCTGTCTTTCCCAGACCTGTTTCCTTTCAGCGATCTTCTCCAGTGGCCACATGCCATGATTTTGCCCATTTGTCGTCTTCTCCTAAGCCTTTCTGAAGGCCTGACTTTGCAGTTTGAGCCATCCACACCTACACTACTTTTCTACACTTTCAGAGCATGACATAACTCCACTAGCAGCTTTTAATTGCAGAATGGCTGCTGAAAGTAACAGTAAAGGACTCCAGGGCTGCCTCATATCACCTTGGGATAAAGCTCAGTCATACGCTGCACTTTCTAGGAACTTCCCTTGCTAAGAACATTGGTTTAAATATAGTCAAGCCACAGGAAAAAGGCAGGATTGTTAATTGGTCTAGGAAGACATATGCAGAATAGTGAAAGAATCTCTTTAAATCAAGTAGGAATACACAAACCCACAGACCGCTGGCATTGGAGATCAAACTGGAAAAAAAATTGGAGGGGATTTGTTCTAAGTGAACTGAAGACAGATGTGGTTTTGTTGACCCCAATCATCCTTTTTACAAACGCCATGTTGAACGCAAGTCAAATTTGGTTCTGTACTTTCTATTGTATTTATTGCTGATGTAAGGTCAACCTGAAAATACTAGAAGACCCACTACTTCCCTTTATAGCAGCCCCCCAAAGCACCCTACACATAGGTTTTTAAAGGGATAGTTTCCAAAAGCACTGCTGAGTGCCAAAGGTGGCTGAAGTGTGACAGGGAGATACCTTTTAATTAGCGATCAATGTGATGAACCTGATGTTTTGATCTTAAGTCACAAAGTCTAGTTGCTCACAAGCAGTCACATTGCTTGTTCACCCAGAAAAGCCATGCAGAAGTGTCATGGTTTAAAGCAGGGCGTCAATAAACTGAGTGACAGTCTGATAACTAGCACTGACCATCTCCCACTTTGCCTCATCCTAACATTGCTAAATAGACCATGCCATCTTATTACTGGGGTTTTAAGTTCAGTCCTGCTGAAGGAAAAAGCAAAATTTCCCCAGGTATGTTTAGGAACTGCTCCAGACCTGGTATTCCCTGGGTTGAGCAAATCCAATACCCTATGTGCGCTTCTTTCAGTCTCTCATATAACCTTATTCCAAAGGGAAAAATCTTCCATGGACTGTTATTGATCCAAGTATCCAAGCAGAGAATCTTGGCACACCACCATTTGCCTCATGGCCTGTAGGATACCATGTTCAAAGCATTTTACAACCAGACAGGAACAAACCATGTCTCCCACGTAGCTGTAAAGTCTTCCTGTCTGTCTGTTTAAACAGAGCAAGCAACACACACTAAAACTGGAGGTATTCCAAGAACTAGCCACACTGTCCCCTCAGCAGGGAATGAGACCTCAAGGAAAAGAAAACTCTGTTCAGTGAGATTTAATCACAGAAAGCTCAGAGAACAGCTAGGGGTTATTAATAATGGATATGATTTAAAACTCAAAACTATGCATCAGCTCTAGGCAGCAAAAAGCTAGTACACATAATGCCAAGATGGTTGTCCCAGCAGTGCAAGAATCGGAGAGCTCTGACTGGTCTCTGGTGACTGGTGTCAGCCTTAGAGAGGAACAGAGCATCTGATTAGGAGACCCACCCTTCTATTGCAGAGGACTTAGTGTTGCCAAGAGCAATTGGCATGGGGGTAAAACAAGAAACTACATCAGGCAACTGAGATGGGAGTTCCCTGCAGAACAGCTGTACTTAACTAGGAAGCAAATGGCTGCAGTGCAAGATGGGGGTGCACATGTACTTCTTCCAGTTCTAAGGGAGATGCAGGGCACCATCACAGCTACTTACTGGGGTTATAGCTCCACAGACACCCATCGGTTCATGCCTGGTGAAACAGACAAAATTTTCATCTGCAAGACAAAAGAATGAAGGAAGACAAAACAGTCAAAATCCTTGCTTCTATGGAGAGTGTAAGATGACTGCACAGTAACAGGCTGGGGACAGAACTAAAGCCATATTAGACAAAGAACCCTGTATCTGTTCGTCTTAACTCACGCCTCTGGGACAGGCCAGGTGGATGAAGATCTGTTTGAGAATGGGTCTTGTGTTAGCTCAAAAACCAAACACTGCTCACATTCACAGAGGAGCCTTTTAAAACCAGGGGTTCAAGTCCTTCTGCAGTCTCCCCGCATGGAGGCTAAGGTGAAGGATAACTCCTTACCACACAGAAGAGCACGCACAGATTTAATTCAGATTGTGTCTCACTGAAAGAAGCAAAGCACTTGTTTCCCTGAGGGGGAGAGTTTTTAAACCCACTTTGTACAGGAACCATATTCAGTGTTACAGGAATTGCACTTCTGGTAAGAACTCAAAAAAAGATGAAACTCTGGGAGTAAGCTGATACCATTCATCTTAAAATACCGCTATTACTCTTTCAAAGAGAAAGCAGGAAGGACATTTTCCTTACAAATTCATTCTTGCCAAAAACCTAGTTTCATTGGGAAGATCTGACAGAAAACACAAACATTCCTAATTACAGTTTTTGGAAGTGATCTCAAATTAGGACCAAAGAACAGTGTTCAGGCAAGCAAAGTTTCATGTCACTCTGAGTGAGGGTGACAGATCTCAGTTTATATGACTGACATCGCTCCCTTTGCTGACTGCGCAGACTGAACTAGTTCAGCCCTTCAGAGTCCTCCCGCTGGTGACTAACTTTTGTCTGCAGTGCCTGTCCTTTGTGCAGCCTCAGTAATCACCCATGTGCAGTGAAAAAATGGGCTGATTTTGAAAATACACCATGTTGCTCACTGTGTCACACGGACATCCACTGTCTTAACTTGTTCTCCCCAAAACCGTATTTGAACTTCTATAGCTGAGCCAAAGTGTTCACTCTGTCCCTGCCACAACAGTGCAGTGTGATGGCTCTGGCTCTGCAACATTTTGAAAAATCTCTTTCAAGTGTCAGAAAACTTGACAGAATCCCTCCAAGAGCTCAGTGCTTTGGCTCCTGAGAGGGGTCAACATCTCAGACCTTCTCTTTAATAAAAGTTAGGAAAGAGCACTACACGATCTCTCTAAACTTCTGTGGGATGCAGGGACGCTGGAATGTCAGTGAGGTGGGAGACATCGGTAGATTGCACATCAGCCTTCTCCCACATCCCTGTGGCATCTAGCACAGCACAAGCTCTGCTGCCTTCATACAGTCCTCCCCGGAAACTTTCGTCCTTCCACTCTCTGGCATCTTTATTCATTTCAGTGATACCTAATGAATAAACTCCCCTATAATGTGTGAGGTTTTTTCTTTAAGAATTAGTCTGAATTTAAAACCGTAAAGGTTTTTCTGTTACAAAAGCAGTAAAATAGCCCTCCATTATTTTCCAGAGATCTATCCAGGCATTCACATTGTTCTCCTATTAGCTTAAATCTTGAAACACATCTAATTAAAATGCATCCTGAGGTAGAAAGGAAATGCACGCTATTTTTGCAGGTTTTCAGAAGGTGGCCTTTCCATGTATCTCCCTCCCTCCCTGATCCCATCCCAGCTCTGAAACTGGGTCTGAAGGAACTTACCCACTGGGATGGTTTTGCCCTGAATTTTATCAGCCCATCCAGCGTAATATCGGAGCGTTTTTATACAACCTTCCAGGTCGATGAAATAAGCCTGCAGAAAAGGTTTGCCTGTGTCCATTGTTTCCAGAGTCTGAAAAAACAAATTGCATGCACTGTCAGACAAGTCAATGTTTCTTTCTTAAAAAAAGCTTTCAGAGAAACTCCTCAATTTTATTTTGCCTTGTGCTGCAGACAGAGGGTTTCCTTCCCTCACCTTACATTTAAGAAATGAGCTTGTTAATACAAATAAGGCAGAAGGGAGACTAGACCCAATAACCCTGATGTGTAGAGAAGTAGCTTTGTTCAGCAACTGCAATGAAAGCATTATCTTCCAGAAGCCCCCAGGAGGGCCTGTGGGTGGAATACAGGGCTGTGCTCTGGGGCACTGGTCAGAAATGATGTGAGTGTCATGACTTCACCGCAACTGACCCTCTGACACAGATGTTCTGGATTCCAGATGGTGTCACTGAAATCAGTCAGACTCACTTTCCTTTTATTTGGAAATCTCTTTTTTCTGCTTCGTAGCATTAAAACCAACCTCTGAAAAGCCTCTTTTGTCCACAGGATGATAGAAAACACATTTTTTACAGAGTTCTGGTAAAGTAACCTTTGGGCCCAGATCTGTGCTGAGACTAAGGCAAGGAAGAAGTTGCTTCACTAAAGCTGCACTGATGCTGAGCAGCTCTAAATGAAGTCCAGTCTCGGCCTGTGTCCTTCTCACTGTTCTGGACATTAGCTCAGCGAATGCTTTGTTCTCTACTCAGGTCATTAAATGGGATATTGATGCAATGGCCAGCACATCCATAAAGGAAGTACTATCCCTTGGTAGACTGAAACATCTTTGTTTACATATGAAGTCATACCCTGTCATCTTCCACAGACATTAGGGTCCAAACAGCACTCAAACAGACATTCCCCTTGGAATGACTAGGATTGTTATCCACTCTGAACGTCTGCTAAAACAACTGATTTTTATAAGTCATTACTTAGCACGCAGCCAAAGCAGCTATGGCTGGCTTTCTGCAGTGAAAATAACAATGCCAAACAAGCCCTCCCAGATCAGGAGGACAGCAGAAAGCTTGAAATGAGTGTCCTGGTTATAGGAAAAGGAGGGTTCTCTCAAGTCACATCAAACAGTGAGCAGAAAATGAACAGGGTATATTCACACATATGTGTATTTCCCACACCCCCCCCCTTTTATTTGCTGGTCAGAACTGCCTTCAGACAGGTTTTGTCCTGCTGAAACTGGAAGCTGTCATACAGCTAAGAGACACTGTGTTGGGGAAAGAGACTCAGCTCAAAACAGTCATGTAAGTGCAGGCTCCTAAGCACATCCCGTGCATGTTAAGTCCTACTGACTTCAGCGGGACATCAGCTCAGGGACTTACACATCGAACAGCGCTAAATGTCATAAATGCCATTCCCCTCAAGATAAGCAGAGCCAAAGTACAGCATTGAACCAGTGAGTGCTCAGGTTCAAGCTCTTAGGTATGGACTGACAGCAGCTCTAAGCTGAGAGATGCTAGGATCGGTGTGCACACTTTGGAAAGGTGTCCAAGGCCCACAGAGCCTAAAGGCTTCCACCAACTGCAGCACATTTTAGCTTGGGTCCTACTCCCCTCGCTCTGCACCAGAAGGACTCCTTCTGAACGGGATGGGGAATCATTAGCAATAGTTCTTCCATGCAGAAGTCCAAGTTAACACAGCTTGATGGCTATAAAGAGGTTTTCCTGAGCCAGTACGTTCAGTAGGGAAAGAAACAGTTCCCACTTACACACATTTTAAACTTTGGATGACATCCAGCACGAGAAAGATTCTCTTTCCAGCTCCCCATTTCAGGGGAAGCAATTTGCAAAGATGTCAAACTGAGCTTGCATTTTTTGTAATAAAGAAGGACCGAGCCAGTTGTGGTGGTTTGGGTTTTTTTTTTTTGTGTGTGGGTTTGTTTTTTTTTTTTTGTTGGTGGTGGTTTGGGGTTTTTGTTTGCTTTTCATAAGATAAGAGCTGGGAGACAGCTATGAACAGTGATGACTTAAACTAAGAATGTTTATTGTTTTGAAAATTTAAGTATTAATGTCTGTAATCACTTCAATAACTAGCTAAAGTTTTGGAGAAGAAGTCAAATATATAGA